>Ga0209429_10001862_pt1 | contig 12736 bp, 11 predicted proteins | sample BarGraNGADG00212_3_FD_184493 | JGI IMG/M metagenome (GOLD analysis project Ga0209429, IMG submission 184493) | Arctic peat soil microbial communities from Barrow, Alaska - Barrow Graham LP Ref core NGADG0004-212 (SPAdes) (version 2) | ecosystem: Environmental > Terrestrial > Soil > Wetlands >... | reverse complement strand
AGCAACACGGATATACAAGTCCTCACGGACGCTTTTAAACGATATACCCACCTGAAGCAAAAAGACATTCCGTTGCTCTCTGAGTATGCAAAAATATTCCGCGTACAGAAGAAATTGCAGTCATACTTGGAGGTATTAGTTTGAAAAACGCTATGCAACTAAAAGCCACCATTATGAATATTTCAAAGAGCAAAAACATATCGGCTCAAATCGTCATGCAGAATTATATGTTGGAGCGATTGCTGGAACGCATATCGGTCTCTCGGTATCAATCCAACTTTATTCTCAAAGGTGGTTTCTTAATTGCTGCTATGGTAGGCTTGGATACCCGTGCCACCATGGATATGGACGCCACCGTCCGAGGCTTGGCAGTTAACCAGGATGCGATAGGGCATATGTTTGAAGAAATCTCTGGTATTTCGCTCAATGATGACATCTCCTTCTCTGTGAAACGTATTGAGGAAATCCGGGAAAGCGATGAATATTCGGGGTTGCGTGTGATGCCTGAAGCAACATACCCACCAAGGGTCGTACCACTCAAAATCGATATCACCACAGGTGACCAGATTACTCCTCGTGAATAGTCTATGAATTCAAATTGCTCCTTGAGCCGCGCAGTATAAAGATCCTAGCCTATAACCTCGAGACTGTGATGGCTGAGAAATTGGAAACCGTCATTTCTCGTGGCGATCAGAACACCCGTTCAAGAGATTACTACGATATCTTCATCCTTCACAAACTCCGGTGGCAGAATATCAAACCTGATTCTCTGCACTTGGCTCTCGTTGCAACGGCCACTAAAAGAAACTCTTTGCCCGTTATGGAACGATACAATGATATTCTGCAGACCGTAAGCAGCAGCGAGGTGATGAATAAGCGTTGGATTGACTATCAGAGCGATTTTGATTATGCCAGAGACATTCTGTTTTCGGATATATGTGCAGCGATTAAAGAAATCCTTGATTGTCTAAACATTTCGTGATATGGGTCAGGGATCTGTGAGGTTCAGGCGAATGTATCACCCTGGCCTATTGAGCAGCGTATCACATATCGGGAATCCATCCTTTGTCCTTGCCTGTCCCTCTTTACGGGATATTGATCGACGGGTCGATGGCGTGCAGTGCGGCGCGCATGGCGTTTGCGTCATGACTGCGTGCGGCGTTCAGCAGGGCGTCGACGGCCGGGCGGAGCACGGCCAGCTCGGCACACGCGGGATACTTGACACGCATGATGCTCTCGAAGCTGGTCGGCACGACATGTTCCACGGACGACCACAGCTCCTCCGTCATCTTCTCGTTGCCGCGGTTGCCCGTGATGATGATACTTGCGTCGCGCCCGACCTCCAGCCCCGCCAGCTTGATGTAACTGCGTGCCAGGTCAAGGATTCGGATGGGCTCGCCCATGCGCAGGACAAACATGTCCCCCCCTTGCGTCAGCGCTCCGGCCTGCAGGACCAGGTGCACTGCCTCGGGAATGAGCATGAAGAAGCGTTCCATGTCGGGGTCGGTCACCCGCAGGGTGCGGGTTTCCTGCAGCTGTTTCTGGAAGACCTCGGCCACACTACCCTTGCTGCCCAGCACGTTTCCGAAGCGGACACTGGTCGCCCGCAGACCCTCGCGCCCGTCGGCCACCTGGACCAGGAGTTCCACGATGCGCTTGCTGGCGCCCATGAAGTTGACCGGGTTGACCGCCTTGTCGGTGGAGATGTTGACAAACCGCTCAGTCCCGTGCGACACAGCCAGCCGCAACAGTGTGCGTGTCCCTTCGACGTTGTTGAGGATAGCCTCCTCCGGGTTCTGTTCCATCAGCGGCACGTGCTTGTGCGCCGCAGCATGGAAGATGATGTCGGGATGGTACGTATCGAACAGCCAGGTCATGCGGGCCTCATCACGCATGTCCCCGATGACGGGCACGGCACACGTCACGCCCTGGCGCTCCTGCAGCTCGCGGTCGATGCGGAAAATGCGGTTCTCCCCCCTGCCCAGCATGATCACCTGTGACGGGTTGAGCCGCGCCACCTGCCGGACGATCTCGGACCCGATGGAACCGCCTGCGCCTGTCACGAGGATACGTTTGCCCTCCACATATGCCCGCACCGGCCCCAGATCTGTGGAAACCGGAACCCTCGACAGCAGGTCCTCCAGCCGGATCGGTCGCAGGTCGTCCACGTGGATGGACCCGTCCACCAGTTCCCACATGCCTGGCAGGGTCCGCACCTGCACATCGGTATCAGCCAGAGTGGACAGGACCTCACGGGTCACAGCGGCAGCATGTGACGGGATGGCGATGACCACCTGGGCAGCTCGAACCCGCCTCGCCATATCGGCGATCGTGGCCACAGGACCCAGCACGCGCACCCCACGCATCGTGCACCCCCGCTTGGTGGCATCATCGTCGATCAGTCCCACCACCTTGCCCAGTTCGGGGTGCGCCTCAAACTCCCGCAAGACCATGTCCCCTGCATCGCCGGCCCCAACGATCAGCACGCGCGTACTGGACGAAGTATGCTGAGCCGGTTCCTCGAGGCTCGCCTGCCACGTGTGTCGCCCGTACCGCCACCGTGCGATGGAGCGCACGCCTGCCATGAACAAGAAGGCCAGGACCGCAGATGCGGCAAATGCCCCCCGCGACCATAGCACCTCTCCGCGGATGGCCAGCAGCAGCGGCAGGACCAGCGCTTTTGTGACGGCGACGACGACAGCCACACGCTCCATGTCTCGCAGACTGGCGTACGACCACAACGCCAATGGTGTCTGCAAGAGCACAGACACGGCCACGAACACCAAGTTTTCCACCAGCCCTGGGAATCTCAGGGTATAGACCCATGGCCATGGCACCACAGAGAAGTCGAGCCGAGCGAGAACAGCCAGGACCGTGGCAATGTTGAACAAGGCCAAGTCCAAGGCCAGCCGTCCTACCGCAGCCATCCACCCGTTCTGTCGGTTCCATCGCGATGCCATCATGTCCTCCTCACGCCCTCTTCTGCACATACCAGTATAGGCATGAGAGTACAATCACCACAACTGTGAGCATCCCAACTACGGCACCCCAGCCCCAGCGGCTCGCAACAAGAATCAGTATACTGACAGCCGACTGAATGCCGGCATATGTGACTGCAACCACGGGGTGTGTCCAGCCAAGTTCGTTGATCAGGCGCTGATAGGCGTGCATGCGATGAGCTTCAAACAATCGTTCATGCCTGCGCAGGCGAGCCAGGAGCGTCAACCCGGCATCCGCATAGAAGACCGTCATCGCACCTAGAGCACACAGGCCCCAGACCGGTTGCTCCATCCACAGTCGCAGCGCCATCAGTGCTGCGGTGAACCCTAGAAATGTACTACAAACATCCCCCATGAAGACACGTGCCCTTCCCCGCAGATTGAGTGGAAGGAATCCACAGCACGCGGCGGCGATGATGAGTGCAACTCTGCCGATCTCGACGTCCTTGGCAAAGGTCAAGGATATCACAGCGAGCGTCCCGAACACGATGACTCCCATGAGTCCTGCCATGCCATTTGACCCGTCCATGAAGTTGTAGATGTTGGCTGTGCCAATGAGAATCAGGACAAACATGATTACCATGGCCACCACAATCATGACCGGCAGGTTGGTCTGTCTCAGCAGCCACACTGCGCTTGCACCTGCCAGCAGGCACTGCACAACAAGCCGCAGGCGAGGTTCAACATGCCATCGGTCGTCGACCAGACCCAACGCCGCGATGCCACCCATCGGCAGCCAGCTGGCAGCCGGCAGCCCACAGGCAATCGCAGCAGCGATGCCGGCCACAGCGATGCCGATTCCCCCTGCCCGTGGTGTCATCTCGGTATGACTGCTACGCTCAGATGGGCAGTCAAGCACGTTCAGCGCACGTCCCCAGCGACTCACCACATAAGCCCCGACCAGGCCAACGAACGCCGCGGTGACCAACGAAAAAGCCAACGTATGATTGGCAGATGAAATCATATCCTCACGGTAGCCTGGATAGTATGTCAACAAAGGCAGACACGCACTGGGCACGCGAATAGTTGGTTTCCGCACCTCTGAGCGCGTTCCCAGCCAGACGGCTTCTCAGATCACTGTCTGATACGATCAGCCGGACCGCATCAGCAAACTGTTGGGGCGACTGACACATGATGCCGCTGTCCGTTCCCGCAATCATGTCGGACAGGTCGCCGCATAGACCAGCCAGACAGATAATGGGCAGACCGGCCGCCATATAGCCAATGGCCTTGCTTGGCACCGCCATGCCCGCGAGATGTGGATGCAATGACACCAAACCGCAGTCAGCCAGCTTCAGGAGACTGAAGTAGCTCATTCCAGTCTGGAAAGGTACAACCCTCAGGTTGGAAATGGTACCGTTCGTTTCCTCGTTACGCAGTCGGTCGTACTGACCACCCCCTCCGGCGAAACAAAACAGGACGTCTGTCATGTGACGGCATGCTCTCAAACATTCGATCAGCAGGTCCGCATCCTGAGCAAATCCGAAGTTTCCGGCGTATAACACAAGAAAGCGGTCGCCCAGCCCGAGAGAACGCTTCCAGTGGCTGACGGCGTCGGCGTCGACCAGGCCAAGAGTCTCTGCCTGGGATGCCCAATTGGGGATCACATGCACCTTCTCCGGTGACAGTCCATAGTGTGCGCAAAGCAGTCTCTTCATGTCTTCTCCCACCGTCACCACAGTATCGGCGGCGAGCAGAGAAACCCGATTCAGCGAACTCATTGCACGTGCCATCAGTGACTGTGCACGCAACTTGCCAACGGCTATGGCGTTCTCGGGGAAAACGTCATGTACCAGCGCCACATAGCCTGCAGCGCGTTTGCGTTTGAACAACCACCCTATCGACAAGGCAGGTGCTGGGTTCGTTACGATGAGGATACGTCCATATTTCCGCTGCCATGCCGGCACACGGACTGCACACTGAAGCAGGAACCATGCCCAGCTCGCTGCGCGCCCAATGCCCGAGTGACGACTGATCCTCAGTTCAGACAGGCGGTTCACGCAGATCCCATGCCAAGTCTCTCGTGACACAACACGTTCGTGTGCAAGGTAAGACGGCTGTCCGCACACTACGCTGACTACGAGACCCTCCTTGGCAAGCCCTTCAGCCAGTTCTGTCATGATGCGACCCGTACCCGAAGCTGTGTCAGGATAGAAGTACTCGGTCAGAATCAGCAAACGGCCCTGCTTCACGTGGTCTGGCCCCACACGACCCTGCGCACATAGTCGGTGTAGCTCAAGATGATGCGCAGGATCTTGTCGGAAACGTTCGGAACAGCATACTCGCGGACCAGCCGCAGCGTGCGATCGGCGCCCCTCGGCTGGGCTTCAGCCACTGACAGCGCCTCCATGACGCGCTCGGGCCGCAGTCCCGTCATGATGACCGCAGCCTCCTCCATACCTTCGGGACGCTCGTGCGTTTCACGCAGGCTGAGCGCAGGGAATCCCAGGATGTTGGATTCCTCAGTGATCGTACCGCTGTCCGACAGTGTGCAGAGTGCATTTAGCTCAAGTTGCACATAGTCCAGAAATCCAAGCGGCTTGAGGAACGAGACACCCGGAGGGACCTGCACATGGCGTTCATCGAGCCATTTTCGTGTGCGTGGGTGCGTGCTGACAATGATGGGCCGTCCCGATCTGCTGAGCTGGTCAAGGATGGCGATGATGGCATTAAAGTGTGTCTCATCGTCTACGTTCTCCTGGCGGTGGATACTCACGACGTAGTAGTCACGGGGAGTGAGTCCCAGCCGACTCAGAACGTCGCTGGCCTGAATTGCCGGCAAGTAGTGGTTGAGGACCTCGTACATCGGACTGCCCGTCGTGATGACACGGTCCGGCGCAAGGCCCTCGCGCAGGAGGTACTCGCGTGCAATAGCGCCGTAGGGCATATTGATGTCAGCAATGTGGTCGACGATGCGCCGGTTGATCTCCTCGGGCACGCGTTCATCGAAGCAGCGGTTGCCCGCCTCCATATGGAAGATGGGGATGTGGCGCCGCTTGGCTGCGATAGCTGCCAGACTGCTATTGGTGTCGCCAAGAATGAGGACGGCATCCGGCGCCTCAGCCTGCAAGACTGGGTCGATGCGCGCAATGGTGAGACCGATGGTCTCGGCGGCTGTCGCCCCTGCTGCATGCAGATCAATGTCCGGCGCGCGGAGTCCAAGATCGCGGAAGAACACACCGTTCAGCTCGTCGTCGTAGTTCTGGCCCGTATGGACCAGGACGTGGTTGACGTGCTCATCAAGGCATGGAATGACACGAGAGAGACGGATGATCTCAGGACGGGTCCCGACGATGGTCATGACCTTCATATGACTGCCTCCTGAACATGGTTTGACAGAAGGTCTAGCCTGCTCTTTGACTTCATCAGTGACCCTCCAAAAGCGTTTTGCTGACCCACAACAGTGTCTGAGACAAACCATCTTCCACCGATGCCGAAGGCTTCCACCCCAGTCCATGCCACGCCTTTTCTGCATTCAGCGCAATTCTCCGTACCTCGCCCGCACGCGCTGGAGCATACTCTCTGGCGACAGGATGCCCAACAACGCGCTCAAATGCTGCCAGAAGCTGGTTCAGGGAGGTCTCAACCCCCGTGGCGACGTTGAACGTACCCAGAGGCCCCTGCATCGCAAGCATATTAGCTTGGGCCACATCGTCGACAAAGACAAAATCACGTGTCTGCTCACCGTCACCATACACAATACATGGCTGGCCTAGCAGGATGCGCTGCGCAAAGATGCCAACGACGCCCCCCTCACCTTTGGGATCCTGCCTCGGTCCGTAGACATTGGCATACCGCAGGATTACCGTTTCTAGACCATAGGCGCGGTGGAAGTACCCAATGTACTGTTCTGCACAGTACTTGGAGACGCCATATGGCGAAAATGGACATATGGCAGTCTCCTCGGTCGCTGGGAGTACCGTGGGTTCACCATACAGCGCCCCACCCGTCGAGGACATCACGAACCGCCGTACGTGTGCATCAACACATGCATTAAGCACGTTGATTGTGCCACCAATATTGACTTGCGCGTCAAGCCCAGGGTCTACGACTGCCTTGCGTACGTCGATCTGAGCAGCCAGATGAAAGATGGTGTCGCTTGCCGCGGGCAGCGCTGTCGCTACGGCATGTGCATCGCGAACATCGCCCACCCTGAGCGCCACCCCCATGCGGAGGTTCTCACGCTTTCCCGAGCTCAGGTCATCGAACGCCACGACCCCAGAACCCTTTACGATCAGGGCGTCGACAATGTGCGAACCAATGAAGCCGGCGCCACCTATAACCGTGCAATTCATCGGCTTTCGCTCCCGAGCGGTCTTGGACACTCTGTCGTTCCCAGACCGAAGAAGCGGGACGACGGGCCACTAGGTTCGGTGTCAATCATCATACTCATATTGCGTCCCCCTGTTCCAGAACATGTTTGCTCAACATACCCGACCCCGGCATTAGGCCCACCTGAGGTCGGGCATGTCGTGGACCACCTTCGCCAGTTCGTCCAGCATTGTACCATAGTCGTGCACCCGGAAGCTGAAGTCCGTTCGCGTGCAGACCAGCGTGCGCTGACAATGGGGACTTCCCTGGGGCACAACCTGTACGTCGCATAGGTCAAATGCGCGGGCGATCTCGCGCAGAAGGTCGTACTTCGAGATGGGACGATCCGGAACCAGGTGATAGAGACCGCTCAAGTTCTCCTCAATGGCCGCATGGACCGCCTTGGCCAACTCCAGGGTGGTGACACCCGTCCAGAGAACGGACGCATAGCCAGGAACTGATCCTGCCTGACGTAGGAACCACTCCAGCAGGCCACTCCCGTTCTGCTTGAGTTCAGGTCCGACGATCGAGGTCCGGAACGTCACGTGGGGTGGCGACGATACCTCACCCAGCGCTTTGGTGTGGGCATATACCGTGGTACCGTCCGGCTCCGACGCCTCGGTGTACCCACCGGTCACGCCTGAGAACACACAGTCCGTGCTGAGATGGATCAGCCGGAACCCCAGTGCGTCGCCCATCCGTGCCAGCCAGTGAGGCAGGTAACTGTTCAGGAGAACGGCCCGTCCTGGGTCGTCGTCGGCTGCCGCGTTCAGTACACCCACACAATTCACGACCACCGTCGGCTGCACAGCTTTCAACACATCCGTGAGCTGACCGAGGTCCTCGACGTCGACTTGACGGTCGACGAACCGCGAATCCTCTGCTCGAGCCAGGCCGACGACCTCGTAGCTTCCCAGACCCGACAGGTACTGCAGGATCATATGCCCCGCCATCCCACGAGAGCCAAGAACAACGACCCGCTGGCTGCTGCTCATGTTGTTTCCTCCGTCAGGCCCACTCTAGCTCCCATGGGCAAAGGGTCCAGTGTGTTCGGCAGTACCCTCTCGTTCACGTTTCACTTCAGGCAAGGCAGCCAGGACCGTCTGGACCTCGTCCACGGACAGGCGCTGTGCGTTTGCTGACGTATAGTCGCTCTGCTGCATTCTGTCAGTATTCCCTTCCGTGAAGTACTTGTCGTAGTTGAGGTCACGGTCGTCCAGATGAACGCGCCAGTAGTCCCCCATGTCCTCAGAACGGCAGAGCTCCTCTGCCGTCGCAAGGGTCTCATGGAGCTTCTCCCCATGACGCGAGCCGATGACCTGCACCGGGACATCGGAATGGAACAGCTCCTTGAGGGCCAGCGCCAAGTCGCCGATTGTACAGGCCGGCGCCTTGCGGATGAACAAGTCACCTGGCTCCGCGTGCTCCATGGCGAACAGGACCAGCCCGATGGCCTCATCCATCGACATGAGAAAGCGCGTCATCGTGGGCTCTGTGACCGTCAGCGGTTCACCATGCTTCATCTTCTCGATGAACAGGGGGATGACCGAGCCACGCGAGCACATGACGTTGCCATACCGGGTCACCGTAATGACTGTTTGCCTGGTGTGTCCGCCGTCCCTCGCAACCGCAAACGCCGTCTTCTCCATCAGGGCTTTGCTCATGCCCATGGCGTTAATCGGCTGGACTGCTTTGTCGGTGCTCAGGCACACGATGCTCTTCACCCCGTGGGCGACAGCAGATTCGATGACATTGCTGCTCCCCGTCACATTGGTCATGACCGCCTGGATGGGGAAGAATTCACAAGATGGGACCTCTTTGAGGGCTGCGGCATGGAAGACATGGTCGACTCCCTCCATGGCCCTGTCCACGCTGGCACGGTCTCGCACATCGCCGAGGTAGTACTTGACCCGAGCGTCATGCAGTTCCTTGCGCATGACCTCCTGCTTGAACTCGTCACGACTGAAGATCCGGACTTCCTGTACACCCTGCGCAAGCGCGTACGTCAGGAAGGCATGGCCAAAGGAACCAGTGCCGCCCGTCACAAGAATTGTGTCTGCCATGCTGCATCTCCCTCCTAGTCAAACACGACAAAACTCGGCAGCTCGCCTTCATTGTTCAGCCACCTGTAAAGCGCAAGTGTCATGCCAGCTACTTGCTGCCAAGTGTAATGCGAAGCTACAACTCTCTTCCCATTCTGTCCCATGGCAAGCAACTCGTCAGTGCTGCATTTGGATAACTCTACCATCGCATCAGCGAGGCTGGAACGATCAGCAGGGACACGCCAACCACATGACTCCTCCGTTATCGCCGGGATCGGAGTCGCTTCTGTCACGATAACCGGTAACCCTACCCCCATTGCCTCAAGCACTGCCATCGGTAGCGCTTCGCCGTAGGAAGGCAAGACAAACGCATCGGCTGCTGCAAATGCATCTCGTTTCTCCTCACCAAACACTGGACCTGTGAAGTAAACCAAGCCTTGTAGTCCAAGCCTTTGTATGAGCTCTTTCAACTCTGAAACGTGTCCCGCCTCGTCCGGTCCGGCTATGACTAGTGCCCATCCCTGCAGGTGCTCCTTCACTTCAGCAATAGCTTGACACAGCATGGGCAAACCCTTCTTGGGAGTGATGCGGGATACATACAGCAGAATCCGCGCCTCAGCGTCAATGTGATGTCTCGACCGAAAAGCCATTCCATCTCCACTGCTTGCAAGCCACTGCTCAGAGACACCATTGGGAATAATGGCAGCAGGGTTCATCAGGCCGAAGGCACGACAATCACCCAACTCAACTGTGGAGAGCGCATGTAGACAAGAGCAGTTGGCGAGATTGCTGCGCTCATACACAGCCAAGGCGAGCGTTTTCCTCAAACGCGACTTCTCCAGCGTCCATGGCTGCAAAGAACCGTGCGGCGCTATCACGGATGGCACTCCGCGCTGTTCATGCAGAAATCGCGTGACTGCCGAGACTGCAGTCCAAATGCCGTGTTGGTGAACGACAGTCAGTCCATGCTCCGTGTGAGCCATCCTCATCATTCCGGGCGCCCAAGCAAGACGTGACGGACCGCGCGTCGGAAAACGAGTCCAAATGACGCCATCGCCCAAACCATCAGGTCGATCTCCATGGGCGTCTGCGCTCCATACTTCCACATCCAGCCCCAATTGGCTCTGGGCAGTTGACAACTCGCGTGCGACTGTTGCAACACCGAAACCGGCTACACCGGCGTTAGAAGTCACGTGAACGATGCGAGCATCTTGTGAAGCTAAATCCGACGCTGCTAGACTCATACTTGACCTTCTCTTGCCATGTACAGAGTTTCCGCAAAGGGCGTGTTCATTCTCACGGCATACCAGCCCGATGCCATGGCAAACTCGGCTTTAGCCAAACGACCTGCCAATGCAAGGAATCGCTCCAGACCTGCGGTTAGTTCCGCGATGTCGCCACGCTCAAACGTCCAACCGCGTGTGTCATCATGAACCAAGTCTAAATGGTACCCCGCATCCCGACTAACGACAACAGAAAGCGGTGACAGTATGGTCTCCTGGACAACCAGGCCCCACGGTTCCGATGATGATAGAGCAAAGACATCAGCAACAGGATACCACGCCAGCAACTCCTGTTGACTTTTGCTACTAGGACAGATACACCGAATACCAAGCTGGTGTGCAAGATCCTGGACTGTAGCCTGCTGTGGAAGCTGCCCTTGTTGCCTGTGGGTTCTCTTCATTCTCGATTGCCCTGTTCTATCCGTCTGGCAACACAAGGATTAGCCGTGTGGTTTCGTTGTACGAGGTCAGGAAACACGAACACGAGAAGCCATGCCGCCACTATGGTGAAAAGAACCCCCTTGACCAATGCTGTCACATCGGCTCGCAGCGCCCAAACACACTGGTAATAGAAGATACCGTAGACACCTAGCAGAAAAGGCGACGCCGAACTCGAAGCCAGCCTCTCCAAGCGGCCCAGCATATAGCCCATGATAGCCATAAGCACAAATGTGCCGGCGTAACCGAAGTTCAAGTAGCCGTCTCCCATTATTGTGTATCCATATGCATTGTCGGTAACAAGTGGCATGTACTCTTGGTGAAACACTAGGCTGGCTGATTTTGTGCTCGAATCCCAGCGTTTACTGATGAACGTGGGAACCACCAAGCTCACCCAGGTCTTACCATAAAGGTAATCAAAATCGTGTGGCACCGAGTTGATCGTCCAGACAGCGGTAAAGACGGGTGCCTGAAAATCCTGGAGCAGGCTCGTCAGGGCGCTGGCGACAGCGACAGTTCTTGGTTGTCCATACTGCAGGTTCGGAGTCGTCCCTGCACCTTGAGCTGAGTTACCCCTGATAGAGACCAGGATACTGGAAGCGAATACCAGCAACACGACCAATAGCACGATTGCGGCGTTCCCGTGGCGATGGCCGGAACCAGCGCGAAGATCCCACATGACGAGGCCAACTGCAATAATTGAGAGCGGCACGCTCCTGCCGCCACCTAAGACATTGAGTGCAAGGTAAGGGATGCCGAGGAACAACGTGGACCACGTCAGGCGACGGTATGCTAGCAAGTCGTCCGCCATCAGTTGGCTGAATGCGGCGGAGAAGAGAAAGAGCGTAGCCAGACCCATGTAGTACTGTAACCCATACTGCATCTGTTGCTTCCCATATCCACCCACAAACAGTCGAACGAATGTCCCGCTCATGGCACCTACGGCAAATACGAGTAGCGTGGCTACAACACACCCTACTCTCAACACGCTGCGTTGAGTTTTGGAGAAGCCGACCAGAGGTAGTCTGCGGCTGATCAACTTCCGTGTCGAGTAAACAAAGTTGCCAAGTTGGAAGCCCACTAGGCCGATAAGCGCCAGCCTCAGGAACCCGTCGTAACCAGCGTTCATAAGAATACCATAACTGTCAGATCCTCCGATAGCATGAAGCACCACTGGCGAAGTACAGAACAGTGCATATGCGAAGGGATACAAATTGGCCGGGCTCGTGATCACGTGACCTTCTGCTCGCCGCCGAAACAGAACTGGTAAGGCCGCCTCCATCCATAGCGCGGTAATCACAAACTGTCGTGCATGCCGAGGGTCCACGACCATGAGAAACAACACGATCGTGGCCAACAGCAGGGTCAGTATGGACAGGAATATTCTAGATAGAGTGTTGCCGCCCTGAATATGTGGTCTGTCTGCATTCACTATGTGTCTCCCCGCGTCATCAGGCTCTCGTCCACCCGTCGTAGATGATGTGCCGTGCCGTGCGAGCCGCGTTAGCCAATAGGGTCAGTAGCTTCGGTCGTCTGTCGCCCGGGCCATATGTATCAGGAAGTTCCAGCGTAACGGCATGCAGACCACGAGCCTCGCAGTAGAACTGCAGGACGTCTTGGAAAGCTTGCTTCGTCGCGGAGTACAAGTAGACCGGGCTATAAT
>Ga0209429_10001861_pt1 | contig 12740 bp, 10 predicted proteins | sample BarGraNGADG00212_3_FD_184493 | JGI IMG/M metagenome (GOLD analysis project Ga0209429, IMG submission 184493) | Arctic peat soil microbial communities from Barrow, Alaska - Barrow Graham LP Ref core NGADG0004-212 (SPAdes) (version 2) | ecosystem: Environmental > Terrestrial > Soil > Wetlands >... | reverse complement strand
GATCTTCGCCGTGTCGCCCTTCATGCAGTGGTGGTTCCTACCGAACACCTTCTGGCCTCCGGCTGCCGCGCTGGCGGCGTGCGCGGCAGTTCTCCTCCTGCTTGGCCATCCACGGGGCTGGTGGCGATGGCTCGTCGCCGCTGCCGCCGCCTACCTGGTTGTCGTGTCGGTCATCACGCTCTACCCGCCCTTCCTGGTCCCATGCATCGTCGCCGCTGCCGGGTTCGCGGTCGGTGCCGTTTTCTCCAAGCGAGAGTTCGGCTGGCGAGAACTGGCGCGTCGCTTGATTCCGCTCGTCGTCGGGGCCGCGGGGTCGGTCGTGGTCACGGCTGTCTTCCTGGTGCAGCACACGGACACTGTCAAGAAGGTGCTCTCGACCGTCTATCCGGGCGAAAGGCTCACTCCGACCGGCCACGGAGTGCCGTGGTACTCGGTTTACGCGGGTGTCTTCGGGGCGGGCCTGCGCGCGGGTGACCTGTCGCAGTTCGGCGGCAATTCGTCCGAGGGATCGAGCTTCCTCTTCCTAGGGTTCTTCCTCGCCCCGGTTGCGCTGTGGCTACTCGTCCGGCAGGTCAGCCGACGGCGGGTGGACTGGCTCCTGCTCGGGACACTCGTGTCGCTCGGCGCCCTGGTGGCGTTCATCTATGTGCCCGGCTGGGACGCGCTGTCGCACCTGCTGCTTCTCGACCGGACGACCGCGAACCGCTCGATCATCGGCGTCGGCTTGTCCTCGGTCCTCGTTCTCGCGGTCGTCGTGAGAGAGCTCGACCGCGCCGAGAGACGGGCCCCTTGGTGGATCACCGGTCCTGTGGCTGTTCTCGTCCTATGCGAGCAGATCGCGGTGCGCAACTATCTGCGCGAGTCTGCACCCGGCGTTCTGGCGGTCGTACCGCTGTGGCCGGTCATGGTGGGCCTGCTGGCGATCGCGGTGCTCCTGTTTGCCCGGCGACATGTGACTGCCGCAGCGGTGACGGCCGGGGTCGTCTCGCTGATGGTCGCTGGCTGGGTGAACCCGCTGTACCGCGGTGTGCTGGACCTGCGCGCAACCGACGCCGGGCGGGCCATCGAACGGGTACAGCGCGCCGAACCCGGTGCCTGGCTAGGCGTCGGCGGTGCAGACGTGGCGGCCATTCTGCGCGAGACTGGGGTCGAGGCGTACAGCGGAGTGCAGCCGTACCCGTCTGAGGAGATGTGGAGTGAGATAGACCCGGACAAGTCGTCGGAGGCTACCTGGAATCGGTACGCCCACGTGAACTGGACTTTGAGTCCCGATGCCCAAGAAGCTGTCAATCCCCAGGCTGACGTCGTGGTGGTGCGTTTGGATACGTGCTCGGCGTTCGCGCAGAAGTACGTGGATCACGTGTTCACCGAACAGACTGTTGACCAGCCGTGCGTCAGGCTCGTCGAGTCAATCCCCGCGAATGGCACCGCCTTCTTCATCTACGACGTCGTCGCGCCCTGACCCGGCCGGTGTACGCCTGTCCATCGAGAAGACACGCGGCTTGATGGTCCTGTTGGTGTCGGGCGCGTCGGCCTTCACCTGGGAAGCCGCCGCGAGAACTCACGTGGAGGCGTTCGAGCGTGCCGTTGCGCGGTGAGGGTCAGTCCCGCAGGGACTGGACGTAGTTGGTCACCACGTCGTACTGAGGGAGAAGCCCTCGCGCCGCAGCGTTCGCAAATGAAGGAGCCGCGAGGTCCTTCTCGGAGAGCTGCGGGGTCAGCGGTGAGCCGTCGCGGGCCGCGGTCGGCCACGCGATACCGATCTCGGAGTCGAGCGGGTGGATACCGTGCTCGCGACCAGGCGCGTAGCCGGTCGAGCATAGGTAGAGCACGGTCGAGTCGTTCTCAAGTGACATGAACGCGTGCCCGAGGCCTTCACCGAGGTAGATCGCTCGACGGTCCACATCGTCCAGAAGAACGCTGTCCCAGTGCCCGAAGGTTGGCGATCCGACGCGGACGTCGAGCACAGCCCCCTTGGCACAGGTCACATACTTGGCCTGGCCTGGAGGAACATCCGCGAAGTGGATGCCTCGGATGACGCCCGCCGCCGAGACGGAGCAGTTCGCCTGGGCGAGGTTGAACCGATGGCCCGTCGTCTCCTGGAACTCCGCGCCACGGAAGTACTCGAGGAACAGTCCACGAGCGTCGCCGGCCAGTCGCGGGGCGAACTCCCACGCTCCAGGGAATGCAAGCTCACGGTAGGTCATGGCGGTCCTCTCGATCGTAGGATCGGGCGTCGGCCAGCCTATCGATCCGACCAGTCCGGCCTGAACCCGAGCACCACCTGGCGAAGCCGTGTGTTGGGTGGTGGTTGGCGCTGGGCGCAGACTCGGACTTGCTCTCCCGCACCGGTCGAGCTGATCAGCTGACCGTGAACGATCGACACGCGACGGCGGGGTTCGGCCCGCCGTCACTGTCGATGCCGTACGCACACACGGTGTGCGTACCCGAGCTGGCGCCGAAGGTGATCGAGTAGCCGTGCGCGCTCCCGTTGTTGTAGATGCTGCCGACGTCGGAGCGCAAGGTGGCGGCTGTCGTTGCGCCCGTCCACCCGCCGTCGACGTAGAAGTGGACTCCGATCGAGCTCTGTGTGTCAGGGTCGAACGCCCAACCCGACATGGTGACGCTGTTGCCGGTGACGGCGACGGCGTCGATCACGCCGATCGGAGCCCGGTTGACCACGGTCACGTTCCGGCAACCGATCTGCGGGTTCGGTCCGCCGGACGAGTCGATGGCGTAGGCGCAGACCTGATGCTGTCCCGCCGCGGCTGCAAACGTGACGGTGTATCCGTGCAGGTCACCCTTGTGGTACACGGCACCGACATCCGAGCGCTGGCCGGACGCACTGGTTCCCAAGGTCCACCGGCCGTCGACGTAGAGGTGGACGCCGATCGGATCGGTGGTGTCGGGATCGAGTGCCCATCCGCCCGCGGTGATGGAGTTGCTGGTGGACGTGGCGGAGTCGATCACGCCGAACGGCAGGCGTTGGGTCGTGGGGCCGAACCAGTCGGTGAAGTAGTTCCAGAAGTTGCGGTTGCCGTACGCAGAGCACGAGTCCCCGGTGCCGTACCCGGCGGCGAGGGCCGCGGCGTTCGGCTGGTAGGGGGTGTAGTTGTAGAGGCTGGCTGTGGCCTGGTTCTGGATGTACACCGGCGAGGTGCCGCACGCCGAGTTCGGACTATAGGCGATGTTGTTCGTCACTCCGGCGCGGTGCGAGTAGCGAGTCGGGTTGAGCGCGTAGTTTCGAAACTGTGACGCTGCCGAGTACACCTGGTTGAAGAACCCGTAGTAGAGGGTGTCGCAAGCCGAAGTGTCAGGACATCCGTAGCCCATCGCGCTGCGATACCGGTTCGCGTAGAGGGCCAAACCAGATCCCGTCACGAGGCTCTGTTCCTTCTGCAGCGTCGCGAGGATGACCTGCGGGTTGATCCCGCACACCCTCGCCACCTGGGCGATGATCGCGGCGGCGCTCTCGCCTGCCGCGCCGACGTACGCCGCACATCGGTTCGTCCCCGCCCGGGACGAGGTGTTCTCCGAGTAGTTCTTGAGGCAGGGAGTACCGTCCGGGCCCGCGACGCAGCTCGCTTCCTTCTGGTTGAGGAAGATCTGGATGTCGTACGTGCTCATGGTTGTTGAGTCGTAGAAGATCGGGTCGCTGATGATGAAGCCCGGCTCGAAGGCGGTGAGATCGGCGGCCTCTGCCGTCGATGCCACGCCGGGCATGACGACGGCCATGCCCACGAGCAACCCCGCCGCGACGATAACTCCGAGGAGTCGTCGGGACCGGGGGGCCGGGATTTCAAACAAGTCAGGGCACCTCAATAGCTGAGGCGGCGGATCGCGCGCTGTTGGCCGCGGAACTGTACGAAAGGACTGCCGTCCACGATCCGGCCGATATCTGAGAGCCGGGGACCGCGAGCCAGCCACACGAGGTCGAACCCGCGTCGGGGGACGCAGCCGAGGTGGTCGTGACGGTTACCCCCGACTTGGTGAGGGTGAGAGTGCACCTGCCGTCCAGCTCGATCACCGGAACAAACCCACTGACCTCGACCGAGCTCGAACTCGGGTTCCAGCCCGAGAACGTGAGTGTCAGGGTCGTCGTCGAGGAGCGTTGGCCGGGCGTCAGAGAGCCAGCGGGAGTGCCTCCAGACGAGGGCACCGCGGCCGGAGACGTCGAGGCTGGCGGAGACGCTGAAGACGAGGGTCCGGAACTGGCGAGCGCCGATCGACCGGGGCTCGATACGGGCACGCCCGCTAGATTGCGGGATGGCTCGCCCGATGGGTTGGACAGCGAGCACCCAGAGCAGACGAGGAGCGTCGCGAGTGCCGCGAACGCCAAGCGCGCGTACTGGTGGGGGGCCATCACGCCTCACGGAGGACGGAGCTGGATCGATAGTTGCATCTTAAGTATAACCCAACGCCTGAGCGAGACATGTGAATCGGACGCCCGTGTCGGTATTTACACCCGCTGCTCGAGCAGTTGCCCGCAGGAATGCGGCATCCCGGTGTCGTCGCGATGTCACCTGGTGTCAGCGGGGAGTCGTGCCCGTGCCATATAGTGCGCTCTTGTGCCCGATGTCATGAGGTCCGAAGACAGCACCGCGGCGACGACCAGGCCTACCGGGCGTGCAAGGCCATCGGGGCGCCGGTATGCCATCGCCGCGGTCTTCGGCCTCGGTGCGGCGGCAGTGGTCCTCGTCGTACAAGTCCTCGGGGTGCTCGAGGGTCGGGCGAGACTTCTGGCAGTAGGGCTTCTCGTGCTCGCGCTCCCGACGTCACGCGAACTTGCTCGACGCGTCCTGATCGCAGGTTGCGTGTTTCTAGGATGGATCCCGTTGCTGTGGTGGTGGCACCTTCCGCTGGGAGACGTCGGGCGGCTGGGAACCGTCTTGGCGCTCCTGGTAGCGTGCTTGGCCGCCTGGCTCCTTCTTGGGGACGGGCCTGCGGCACGCGTTCGACTCCTTGTTCCTCGCATCAGGTGGGCGGACGCCGTCGGTGTCGCTGGTGCCGCGGTTGTGACCTGGGTCTATCTGCCGCTGCTGCGCGTCTCGAGCGGTGAGGTTGCGCTCTCTGGCTTCCTGCGCGGTTGGGACAACTCCGCGCATTTCGACATGACCGAGATGATCCGCAGGTACGGGGTCCTCATCCCGGGCGTCCGCCTCGGTTCATCGGGACCGTGGTCCTACGACAACTATCCCCAGGGCTTCCATGCCGCGGCAGCGACGGTGATGGAGGGGCTCGCCGGTCCCACGGTGGGTGACCCCGGCATCGAGCTCGTCCACTACACCCACGCGCTGGCACTCGTCGTCATTCTCGCTTTGACAACGGTTGTCGCGGGCCTGTGTGCGTTGCCATCCCTGCGCCGCCGCCCCCTGCTCGCACTGCCGCTCGTGATGCTTGTCGTGGCGACGTTCACTCTGGGTCCGGGTGGCATGGTGCTTCACAACGGCTTCCCAAACTTCTACGTCGCATGCGCATTGCTGGCCTGTCTGCCGTTGATCGTCATACCGATGGAGAAGGTGGGTTCGCCGGTTCTGCTCGCCGCGCTCGGCGGCGCCACCCTCGGTGTGGCGCACAACTGGTCACTCCTCCTGACCATGGGTGCGTTCGGCGCGGTCGTGGTGCTCTTCCCCTGGCGCCGCAACCGGTGGCCGGACACCACTCGAGGTTGGGTGGTCGCCGGGGCTGTCGGTGCGGCGACCGCAGGCGGCATGCTGGCAGCGGCTGCGATGCTTCGTGGACAGCAAGGCATTACGGATATCCTCGTCGGTAATGGCGGGGTGACGCCGGTCCCGGTGAACGCTTTCATCCTGACAGTGGTGGCCGCCAGTGCCTGCGCGGTCGCGGTCGGTGCGCACGCGCGAGGTGCGGCACCAGGTTCGGACAACGCGTTGCGCACCATGCTCATGGCGTCGCTTCCAGCGGTCGGACTCGTCGTGACAGCACTGATCGCCTATCTGCAGATCAGTCGTGTGGGCGAGCCCGGCTACTACATGTGGAAGTACGCCATCGCATTGCAACTTCTCTCGGTGGTGATCATCGCGGCGGCGGTGCCGGCACTCATCCGTCGGTTCGATTCAAGGAACCTGCTTATGCGAGGGGCAGCGGTGGTTGCGTCCTGTGCGCTCGCCGTCGCAGCGGTCCAGACCTACGGATTCCCTGCGGCGCTCCCGACGGCGCTGGGCGGCTCGCTGTCTCCCGGAGGGGCGGCGCGGGCCGACCTTGTTGCGCTCGCTGGCTCGCCGATTGCGTCCGCTGCGACGCTCCTGAGCGCGGCGCGGGCACATGCGCAGCACGGCGAAGTGCCGTACGTACTACTGCCGTTCCCCGCCGCCCCCGGGATCCCGCCGATGATGCTCTCGCAGTGGTTCAACTCCTTGACCGGCGGCTGGACCGAGCGAGCCAACGACCTCCTGCGTCATCTGAGCACGCCGCCGGACGAGAGCCAGGAATCCGCGGTCAGTCTCGCGCGCGAGGTGTTCTCGAAGGATCCAGACGCCATCGTGGTCGTCGGGCCGACGTTTGTCGACGCTGTGCGGGCTGGCGTCGCGGATGCCGGATGGGCGGATCGCGTCGCGTCGTGGTGACTGGGCCTCCGTGCCTAGGCGTCCGAGACGGCGCCGGGAACAGCTATTCGCGGTCGCGACACGGCGACGACTAGAGCGAGTATTGCTCGGACCAAGAAGATTGCCGCCTTGAGCGGGCTGTGTGAGGGGCGGCCACCGGCACGCTCGCGCATCTCGACCCCGGTCTGGCGAACGCGCAGACCTGCGCGTGACGCGACCACGAGTGACTCGACGGTGTCACCGAGGTACTCGGCCGGGTAATCGACCGCGAAGAGCTGAATCGCTGCCGCGTTGCAGGCCTTGAAGCCCGACGTCGTGTCAGTCAGTCGCGTCTTGGCGATGCGCGAGAGCACCATCGAGAGGATGCGCATCGACCACCAGCGGGGCCCGCGCACCTTGTAGTCGCCGACACCTGCGAAGCGCGCACCGATGACGATGTCGGCCGCTTCATCGTCCATCGTCTTCATCAAGGATGCGACGGCGGCCGGGGCGTGCTGGCCGTCGGCGTCGAGCTGGACGGTTCGGTCATACCCTGCGCGGAGCGCGTACTTGTAGCCTGCGCGCATTGCGCCGCCAACTCCTAGGTTGATGGGGAGGTCGAGCACAGTCGCGCCGGAAGCACGCGCGAACTGCACAGTACTGTCCTTCGATCCGTCGTTGACGACGAGGACATCCGCAAGAGGGATCTCGCGGCGCACTTCGGCGATCACGTCGGCGATCGTGTCCTGCTCGTTCCACGCGGGAATGATGATGAGCAGGGAAGCGGCAGGAGGCACGAGTCCGATTCTAGTGCGTTGACCGGGCATCGGACGCTCGCAACGTGCCCGTGGGACGACCGCGGCGACGCACCCCGCGGTCACCTATGCGCGTGGTCGAACCCGGGTAGAGTAGCCTGACGCGTCCCGCACCCCGCGGGGCTTCCGCGCTCACTCACAGAGGCAAACGGTTCGGTGACCAACTCCAGCTCGAAGCGCGCGCTCATCACGGGTATCACTGGCCAGGACGGCAGTTACCTGGCTGAGTTGTTGCTCTCGAAGGGATACGAGGTGCACGGACTCATCCGGCGCGCCTCGACCTTCAATACAGGTCGTATAGAACACCTCTACGCGGACCCGCACGAAGCGGGCGCGCGACTGTTCCTGCACTACGGCGACCTGTCCGACGGTTCGCGGCTCAGCACCCTGCTGAGTGAGATTCATCCGGATGAGGTCTACAACCTCGCCGCACAGTCGCACGTCCGCGTCAGTTTCGACGAGCCCGAGTACACCGGCGACGCAACCGGTCTCGGCACGATCAGGCTCCTCGAGGCGATCCGCATGATCGGCCTCGACTGCCGCTTCTACCAGGCGTCCAGCTCGGAGATGTTCGGTGCCACGCCCCCGCCGCAGGACGAGGAGACGCCGTTCTACCCGCGCTCGCCGTACGGGGCAGCCAAGGTGTACGCCTACTGGGTCACGCGCAACTACCGTGAGGGCTACGGCATGTTCACGACCAACGGGATCCTGTTCAACCACGAATCTCCGCGGCGCGGCGAGACGTTCGTGACGCGGAAGATCACCCGCGCGGTGGCCCGCATCGCAGCCGGCCAGCAGAGCGAGCTGTTCATGGGAAACCTGGACGCGGTCCGCGACTGGGGTTACGCCCCGGAGTATGTCGACGCGATGTGGCGCATGCTGCAGGCCGACGAACCCTCCGACTTCGTCGTTGCCACGGGCGCCGCCTATTCGGTCAAGGATTTCCTCGTTATCGCGTTCGAGCATGCGGGACTCGACTGGGAGAAGTACGTGAAGTTCGACGCACGCTATCTGCGGCCTACCGAGGTGGACGCTCTCATCGGCGACGCGTCGAAGGCGGAGAAGGTCCTTGGGTGGAAGGCGGAAATCCTGACTCCTGCGCTCGCGCGCATCATGGTGGACGCTGATATCGAGGCGCTCGAGGCCGGTGGGCGCCCGTGGATCGATCGCGTCGTGACCCGTTGAGCAGTGGCAAGGTTCTCGTCGTCCTGCCCACGCTGGGCGATCGCGTCGACCATCTTCGGGCGACCCTCTCCACCGTCGACGCGGCGCGTGGAGACGTTGAGCTGACCCTCGTGGTCGTCCTCCCGGCCGGCGCGACCGAGGCCCGTGCCATTGCTGAGGCTCGCGGCGCACGCGTTGTCGAGGATCCGAGGCGGGGGATCTCCGAAGCGATCAATGCCGCGGTCCGGACGGCGACCGACGAGGAGTACTACGCCTGGATCGGCGACGACGATCTGTTCCGCCCGGGTGGCTTGCGGGTGCTTCGTCGGCTTCTTGAGCTGCACCCCCGTGCGGTCGTCGCCTATGGCGGGTGCGAGTACATCGATCCGGCGGGAAGCGTCATCGGGACATCGCGCGCCGGGCGCGCGGCGCAATGGCTTCTTCCATGGGGCCCGGATCTCATTCCGCACCCTGGGTCGATGATCAAGCTCGATGCACTTCGAGCGGTCGGGCTGTTCGACACGAGCCTCAAGTACGCGATGGATCTCGATGTCTTTCTCAAGTTGCGGAGCCAAGGCCCCTTCGTGTCGACGCGTCGCCCCGTGTCGGCCTTCAGATGGCACCCTGACTCGCTCACAGTTGCAAACCGTCAGGCATCGAGCAACGAAGCGGAACAGGTCAAGATTCGGCATCTGCCGTCGCCGCTCCGGCCGATCAGTCCTCTGTGGCACGTCCCGGTGAAGTGGGCGGCTTCGATCGCCGCACGGAGCGTGAGCAATAAGGCTCGGTCTCTCGCAGCGACCGGAACGGGAGCACAGGAATGATCGACAAGAGTGCTCGCATGTACATCGCCGGTCATCGCGGACTGGTGGGTTCAGCGGTCTGGCGCCGACTCGAGGCAGATGGATACTCGGACCTGATCGGCCGGACGTCTCGCGAGGTGGATCTGCGGGACCGAGATGCCGTCTTCGCCTTCTTTCGCGCCGAGCAGCCTCAGCAGGTCGTCCTCGCCGCGGCGAAGGTCGGCGGGATTCTTGCCAACGACCGCTTTCCGGCGGACTTCCTCTCCGACAACTTGCGGATCCAGCTCAACGTCATGGACGCGGCGAACGAGATCGGCATCGACCGCCTCCTGTTTCTTGGATCGTCGTGCATCTATCCGAAGCTCGCACCTCAGCCGATCAAGGAGGAGTATCTCCTGACGGGCCACCTCGAGCCGACGAATGAGGCCTACGCGATTGCGAAGATCGCCGGAATCATGCAGGTCCAGGCGGCGCGGCGCCAGTATGGCCGGCGATGGATCTCAGCGATGCCGACGAACCTGTACGGTCCTGGTGACAACTTCTCTCCGACCGGGTCCCACGTGCTGCCGGCGCTGATCCGCCGGTACAGCGAGGCGCAGGAGACTGGCGCTCAGGAGGTTGTCAACTGGGGCACGGGGTCGGTCCTGCGCGAGTTCCTGCACGTAGACGACCTGGCGTCAGCGATCGCCTTCCTGCTCGAGCACTATGACTCGCCCGAGACGATCAACGTCGGTACCGGCAGCGATCTGACGATTCGAGAGATCGCTGAGAAGGTTGCCGCGACCGTCGGCTACACGGGCAGGACGACCTGGGACACGTCGAAGCCCGACGGCACTCCCCGAAAGCTGCTCGACGTGAGCAGACTCCGCGATCTCGGTTGGACTGCATCCATTGCTCTCGACGACGGACTGAGGGACACGGTGGACTGGTACCGGGCTCACCGCCTCGAGCTCCGCTCCTGAGCGCAGCCCCAGGTGTGGGCTGCGCTCGTCTTCAGAGCGTCGCGGCCGCGAGTCCTCGTTTGAGAGGTACAGCGCGCCAGCGAACAGTCTGCGGAAGCGCTCAGGCCGCGCCGCAGGTGCTTGCGCTCGAGCGCCAGTATGGAGCCGGGTCATGCCTTGGACCGCGCCAAGGCGACAAGGTGCACCACGATGCCGGACGCAGGTCCGATCAGCAGGCCGGCAATGGCACGCGGCGTCAGTGCTGCGGGGACGAGGAGCACTGCGAGCGTCACGACGCTGGCAACGACCCAGCCGGCAACGAATGCCCTGTGCTCGTCCCGGGCGATCACGGCTGTGCCCGTCAGGGTGAGAGCCGCGATGAGCGTGGCTCCGAGCGTCAGGTAGACGAGCACCGCGGGGGTCACTTCGAAGCCCGACCCGAACACCCTTGACAGGAGAGGCGCGCCGACCAGCCACGCGGCGAGGGCGCCCACACACCCGACCGCGCAGATCAGGAGGCTCGGGGGTATGAGGGCGCGAAATCCGGCGGCTCTCCGCGTGACGAAGTGGTTGATCGCCACTCCCTGGAATGCGTTGAGCGGCATGAGCAGAGGTGCGCGGGTCAGTGTTATGGCTAGGACAAGCCTTCCACCGGCCTCTCCGAGACCCGACGGCGTCGTCAGCTCGAGCAGGACAGGAAAGCCGACGACGAGAGCCGCGCTCGCGGCTGCGGCGACCATCGTGTGGTTCGAGCGGGAGCGGAACTCCCGCGACGTGCTGTCCCCGACCAGGTGCAGGCCCACTCGCGCGGAGGGCGACACGACGCACACCACGATCCACGCAGTCGCGGCGAGACCGGTGGCAGCTGCCATGCCACCTACGCCCCACCCGGCCCACGCAGCCACAGCCACTGCCACGAGCCTCACGACGGCTTCGGCAGTGACGATTGCGGAGACCGCGTTCCAGCGCCGTGTTCCGCTCAGAGCGCCGAGCACTCCCGTCTGGCCGGCGTACAGGGGGCTAGCCGCGGCAACGATGGCGGTGAGCAGGAGCGGTTGGGAGGCGAAGACCGCCCGGGCCCACCCCGCACCACTGATGGCGATCAAGAGGCCGAACACCATGCCGATCCCGAGCGTTGCCCGGATCAGTCGCACACGGTCGGCCCCGTCGGCCTGATTAGCGAGCGCTGCAGAGCTGGCGGAGCGTGTCGACTCCTGCTGGAGTCCGAAGAGGACGCCGAGCACACCGAAGTACAGCGACCAGAAGACGGAGAACTGCGCGTATCCCGCGGGACCGAGGGCCCGTGCCGCGATGAAGAGGATGAGGTACCCGGAGGCTGCTGCGATCGCCGTGGAGACAGTGACCGCCGCAGTGCCTCGGCGGGAGATCGTCGCTTGAGGAGCCCCGGGTTTCATCGGCGGCTTGTCTCGATCATGAGTGATCCTTGAAGCGTCACAATCGTCATTTCATCGACTCGGCTGCGACGCGGGGGACCGGCAGGGGTTCCGTGTGTGGCGCCGATGCGATCAGGGCTGCAAGCCGGCGTTGGCGGTAGCGCTCGACGGGATGATCGACGACGACCAGCAGCAGTGCCGAGACGACGAGCGCGACAGGAAGAAACACGGACCCTGGTGCTGGGATGTTCTTGACGTGCATGACCACCAAGACGAGGACGTGCACGAGATATAGCGGGTACGACAGGTCGCCGATCCATCGATCGACTGCGCTGTTCTTGCTGAGAGAGAAGATCGCGGGCACCAATAACGCGACGAAATACGGGGCGACAGCGAGCGCTCATGAACGTCTTCCACTGGTGGGTCGGGAGCCGCAAGTACTTCTTCTGAAGGACCATCGCCATATAGAAGCCGCTTATGACGAAGAAGCAGTTCACGGCGAGGACTCCGCCGCCGAGCGTCTGCCCGAAGATGGGCGACGAGTGGCCCAGCACGACCGCTGCGGCCAGGAGGAGTCGGATTATTCCCACTCGCAGACCTTAGTCGGTGTGGAGATGAGACTCCAAGAATCGACCTCCGGGGGCGCTCATGGCGTGACGGTTCGGCAGGCGATCTCGGGGTTGCCGCCGCCGTTGGTGTCGATGGCGTAGGCGCACACGTGGTGGGTGCCGGTGGTGGCGGGCAGGGTGAGGGAGTAGCCGTGGTTGTTGCCGTGGCCGTAGATGGCCCCGACGTCGGCGCGCGGTGAGGTGGCGGTGGTCGCTCCGGCCCAGCGTGCGTCGATGTAGAAGTGCACACCGATCGAGTCGGTGGTGTCCGGGTCCAACGCCCAGCCGGTGATGGTGATGGCATCGGCCGTGGCGGTCGCACTGTCGATCACACCCACGGGCACATGGTTCACGACGGTGACGGTTCGGCAGGCGATCTCGGGGTTGCCGCCGCCGTTGGTGTCGATGGCGTAGGCGCACACGTGGTGGGTGCCGGTGGTGGCGGGCAGGGTGAGGGAGTAGCCGTGGTT
>Ga0209429_10001860_pt1 | contig 12743 bp, 10 predicted proteins | sample BarGraNGADG00212_3_FD_184493 | JGI IMG/M metagenome (GOLD analysis project Ga0209429, IMG submission 184493) | Arctic peat soil microbial communities from Barrow, Alaska - Barrow Graham LP Ref core NGADG0004-212 (SPAdes) (version 2) | ecosystem: Environmental > Terrestrial > Soil > Wetlands >... | reverse complement strand
CCGTTGTTGAAGAAAATCACCGACTTTTCTGCGTTGGGCAGAACGCCGGGTTTCAGCCAGGCCTGGATGGTGAACGACGAATCCGCTGGGTCGAGCGCGAACAAGAGACTGGGATCCGGCACCACTATTCGTCTTCATGACTCATCATGGTGAGTCGAATCAGGCCGGTGTAAAGGCGCAACTTGGCCAACACGAGATCTTTATTTCCAAGCAAAAGGGCTGAAGGCAGACGTTTTCAATGATTAAAACAGCGACCACGACCGTGGCAAGAACCCACTGCCAGACGAATCCATTTCACGGGCTTGGAGTTTCCTTGGCGTCATTAACCGCCGACGCCGGCTCATCTGGCCTCAGATTCCAGTACTTCTCGGCTTCGGTCTTCAAAACGAGGGCCTTGTAGTGGTTGTGCAGAATGCTGGGGTCTTTGTGGCCCAAGATGCTTGATAGGCGGCCGGTGGAACTGCCGAGCGGAGGTTTGGAAACCAGGCCACGGGACAAGGCGCGGCTCCGGGAGTTGGTGGCGTGACCTTGTAAGCCTTATGTCGTATGTCCAGACACGACCCCAACGGCCTTCGACCCCAACGGCCTTGCGGGACGGGCGCAACCGATGCCAAATTCGGTGGATTGCGCGTCGAAGGTAGCAGTGCCGGTGAATTGAAAGCTGGGCAGCACATAATGCTCGCCCGAGGAAAGTGGCAGCCGAGTCCATTGGAGGGTGGCCTGATTTTCCGAGGCCGGTTCGCCGAGGTCTCGCACTACTTTATTGGCCTTTCTAACAGCCTCTTATTCAACGCGCAACCATAATTGGGAGCCTAAGTCCTTGCATCAACGGTGCGCCAAGCCTATTGTATTGGCATGATCTTGACATTGCCACAAGGCCTCGAAGCCCGCCTATCGCCGCAATCAACGGCATTGCATCTGGCCATAGGCTTGTTTGTGGCCGAGGAAGCCACCTTGGGACAGGCGGCCGAAGTGGCTGGCATGGCGCAGACTGACTTTCTTCGCGAGTTGGGCAGACGACGCATTCCCATCCACTACGGGGTCGAAGAACTGGCGGACGACTTGCACGCCGTCGAAGTCTTGGCATCCCGATGATTGTCGTGTCGGACACCTCGCCTTTGACCGCGTTGCTAACCATTGGAGAAGCGCATATTCTTCCCCAGCTATTTGGGGAAGTGATTATCCCCCAAGCGGTGCGCGGGGAACTACTTCGGAGCCATCGCCAACTCCCTGAATGGTTGCGCGTTGCAGTAGTACGGAATACCATCCAGGCTGGGCAATACGCCCGTACGCTGGACTTGGGCGAAGCTGAAGCGATTGAGCTAGCCAAGGAACTCCACGCCGACCGGCTGCTTATAGACGAACGGAAGGGCCGGAAACTCGCCCTCCAAGAAGGCGTGGCGGTGATCGGATTGTTGGGTGTGGTGTTGCTGGCTAAACGAAAAGCGCTCATTCCGTCCGCGCGAAAACTGATCGGGCGGCTGGACCGGGAAGCCGGCATGTATCTCGCGGAGGATATCCGCGACGCCGCGCTCAAAACCGTGGGCGAATAAGTCCAACATAGCGCAAAGCCAGAGCCAGGCTGGGGGAGGCAACGCCAAGACTCTCCTATTCCAAACGCGGCGAAGTCCTGGTGCCGTCATTGGACGACGGGGAGAAACAGTGGAAGAGGCAGCCGGTTGCCAGAGGACAGAAAACGGAGGTCAGCGATCAGATAGCAGACGGCTGCGAGCACGGGGCAAAGAGCATGGAGCGTGGAGGGATGGAAATGCCGAAGCCGGCGGTGGTGCAGGTGGATTTTCAAGCAGCTCAGGCGAGTGATGCCGCCGACAATGCCGGGTTGCCTGCTGTTGCAGCCCGGTCACGGTGTTTGATAGGCGGCCGGTGGAACTGCCGAGCGGAGGTTTGGAAACCAGGCCGCGGGACAAGGCGTGGCTCCGGGAGTTGGTGGCGTGACCTTGTAAGCCTTATGTCGTATGTCCAGACACGACCCCAACGGTTTTTCCTGTGGAAGTGGCTAGCATGTTATCGTCATGAATCCGAAAATGGCCGATAGCCGGGACTGACCCAGCGAGTTTGTTGACCCCGCGGGTTTGACGCGTCGTGGCTGGAAAATCTCAACGCTTGCAACCCAGGGCACGGCGGATACACTGCTTAAGGTTATGAGAAAGAACTGTAGAGGCGGCGTTACCTTATTGACCCTTATTGGAACACTTGTCTGCGTAACAATTGTGGAGGCTGGTATGGTGCCATCAAACATTCTTCAGCGAGTATTTGCTCTTCGCGTAGGAATGGAACAAGCGACAGGATTCACAATTGAAGTCGATAATAGGCAATATCTAATCACGGCTAGGCATGTCGTTTCCAATTCTCCACCAGCTATCGAAATCTGTCATGACAATAAATGGGTTAAGGTGCCCATAAAATTGCTTGGGGTCGAACCAGAAGGTGTTGATATCGCTGTGATTGTATTGCCCCAACAACTTTCATCGTTATTGCCAATTCAGCTTGGCATAAAAGGCTCGTTTTTATCACAGGACGTGTTCTTTGTCGGTTTCCCATATGGGATTATGATTGATGGTCACGCTTTGAATGCTGGTTTCCCGATGCCTCTAGTAAAGCACGGCATCATTGCAGCTTTTGGAAATGGGAGTGGCGCACCATTTCTTGTGGATGGGATTAACAATCCAGGTTTTTCGGGTGGGCCGGTTATTCGATCAGATAATCCAAAAAACCCCACCATTATCGGCGTGGTTTCTGGCTATAAGTCCGTCCAAGAATCGGTTTATAAAGAAAAAGATAAAACTACTGACCTTACGGTCCCGATAAATACTGGCCTCCTGGTCGCTTTTAATATCGAACATGCAATTAATGCGATCAAAAAGAATCCGATCGGTTACCGTGTTCAATCGGGTCCCTGACAGGAAAGTATGGAGCCAACGGTGGCGGTCTTCGACTAGCAGCATCTTAGTTCCATAGCTGGCCCGCCAGCGCACGAACAGCATGCTCAGCGCGCACCCTCACGGTGCCGTCGCTGGATGATTGGGAGAAGCTGTGGAAGAAAAACCCGCAGGGGATCGTTAAGCCGACGGCGCTGCGGAGGTTGCAGGCAGTGAGGGTCGTGAATCCAGATCCCCTGCCATAGCCTACTTCGACGCGTTCACCTCTCATTTGTTGAAAGTTAAGACCTGACCCCGATTTTCCCCCCGAGGTTTAAACCATCAGAACTATAATCTGAATCCTCAGATGCTAATGAGTTCTTCATCAAGGGTTGCCCTCCCTTTCTCTCGCACTCGTGGCTGGCTGAGGTCTTCCCGCCTGCCAAAGACGATTCAGTCCCTCCACCCATACCACCAGCGCCGTTTTCGCCTCGGCCGGATTGGCCAACGGCGTTTCTTGATGGGCCACCCGCGTATTCCGGAACTCGTTGATGGATTTGACCCGGTCCAGAAGATCGCGTCCGCCACTGAATCGAAACTCCGCTTTCACCGCCTCGAACACTCCCGTCAGCCGCGTGTTGTCGTTGAGAGCGTAGTCGAGGCAGTTGCGCAGCAGACCGAGCGGAGAGACGCCGTTTTTGTATACGAGCAGCTTGCGGAGGTTTCGCGCCACCTCCTCGTAGTGCCGCCGCTTCGTATGCTCGACTCTCTCGAAGTAGGGCTCGAACCAATCCCGCTGCTGCTGCATGTTTGGCGGCATTCGCGGCGTGAGCTTTTGCAGAACCAACCCCTTCGCCGATTCGTCAATGACCCCAAGCAGTGCCGTGAAGACGGGCGCGTAATTCACGCCGGGCTTCTTTTCGAAAAACCGGAACAGCGAAATGGATTCGTCCGCCGCTTTGCGCAGCCGCTCCGGAAGGGTGTCGAGAAGCTTCTGGTCCACCAAACCCTGCGCTTCCGGCACCTTTGCTTCGAGCATCCCCAACTCGGCAAACAGCGGGAGCTCTTCGCGAAACTTCTTTTCGTTCAGCAGATCATGCAGCGACGGTGCACACACTCGCGCAAGTTCCGAAAACGAGCTTCCTTGAAACCGCTGGAAGACGCCCTCCGGCACAAAGACGTATTTCCAACTCACCCGCTTCGTCGAAGCCGCCTTGCACCACTCCACTGCCGCCATCGCCTTGACCGGCACGTCCTTGTCCACCTGGCCCTTCGTTTCGACGAGGTAGTAGTTGCTCGGCCCGGTGCGCACCAAGAAGTCCGGCGTGTAGAACGCGAGTCTAACGCCATCGGCGAGATAATCAATGCGCAGGCATTGCGGCCCCGTGTTCTTCGCAAACGCCGCCACGTCCGGCGCCTTGCCGCACAGCTCAACGAACGCCGTTTCCAGCGTCCGGTTGCACGGGACGAGATTGAACACCGTCCGCTGCGACTGCTGCACCGGCCGCCGCTCGCTTACGGTCACTTGGAAGGGCCGCCACGAAGTCACTGAAACCGGCGCCGCCTCGAGCGTGCGCACCTGCTTCTGAACCGTCTTCCGGCGCACCAACGGGACAAACACCGCCCGCACATGCTCGCGCACGTCGCTGTCGGAGAGCCGCGCCACCAGGGCGGAATCAAAGACAGAATGCCCCGGCCCAAACAGCATCTCCTCGAAAAACTTCTGCAACAGCGGAGCCAGCACCTGGTGGGTGCTCTTCACCTTGCAAATGTATTCCACCTCCTGAACGTAGAAGGAAATCGCCCCGACTCCCGACTCCAGCAGGGCAAGGTTGACCTTCATATGCTCGACGATCTCACCCGTAATGAGATGCCGGCCCTCATATTGCACCTCGTCAGGCCCACGCTCGCCGATGGGCAGCGGCTGGTATGGCTTGAATGCCTCCTGCAACTCTGCTTCCGAAATCGGCCCCAGCACCGGCAGCGTCTGGTTTGCCGCCGTCAGCCTCGGGATGGCGATGTCCAGCGCCGCCGAGTCCTTCTTCGGGTCGGGATAGATGGACACCGTCGTGGTCGGCACCTGCTCCACGTCCACCATCTCGATGGGCAATCCCTCCTGCGCGAGTTCATCGCGGTAGAGCCGGGCAAACGCTTCGTGCTCGACGACCGCGACAAGCTCGGTCGCCTGGCCCGGCGGCGTCATTCGGCGCAAGCCGCGTCCCAGTGTTTGCTCCGGCAGAATCCCCGCCTTCGAGCTGTAAGGCCGGAGCGGCACAATGGTCGTGACGTTCCTCACATCCCAGCCCTCACGCAGCATCAACACGCTCACGATGCAAAAGTAAGGGCTGGCCCCGGAATCCAGCTCGCGACTCAGCTTGCGCAACGCTTTCAAATCCTCGTCGCTGATGTCCTTCTCGTTCTCAACGAAAACTTCCCGGGCGTCCGCGCCTTTGCCCACCTTCTTGATTTTGCCCTTAAGGTTAGTGTGCAGGTTGATGGTGCGGCCGTTGAGTTCCTTGAAGACTGCATCGCCGTTCAGTCGGGCCGTGATTTCATCCGCCGCCTTCGTGTCTTCGCACATTACGAAAAGCAGCGGTTTCTTCCCGCTTTTCAGCCATTCATCCCGGCTCTTGAGCCATCGCTCGTAGCCGAGCTTGAGGTGCATCTCGTATTTGTGGGCAGCATTGTCCGTCGCCTGCTCCACCAACCGCCCAGCTCGCCCGATGATGGGCGTCTTCACGATGCCCGCGTCTACAGCCTCGCCCAGCGGCGTGTCGCAGATGATATGTTTGAAGTAGTTCGCCTTGTTGTCCTTTGGCGTGGCGGAGAAATCGAGCTGGGCCACCAGTCCGCCGTTCGTCCGTTTGCGGATGTTGTCGTGGAGAAACTTGATGGCTTCGTTCCACGCCGAATCCGGGTCCCAGACGTGGTGTGCCTCGTCATTCATCACCATCACGCGCGAATGGCCGGTGATGCGGTCGCGGAGAGCCGCGCCGGTATCCAGCGCCTTGGCCTTGCTAACCGCCGGCCCCATCCAGTCGTGCATCTCGCCGGACTCCCGCTTCCGAGAGTTGTCGAACAGCCGGTGGATGTTCGTCAGGTAAAGCGTACCGCCCGTGCTCGCACCGCTGGCCTCGTCCTGCAAGACCGTCGTCAGATTCCAATCGCCGCGCCACTCCACGGGGATGAGCGGGTCGCGGTCGAAGATGTCCGGCCCGCCACCTTCCGGTTTGAAATCCTCCTTCAGTCGCTCGAACACTGTCAGGTTTGGTGCGATGATCACGAAATGCCGCGCCATCGGCGAATCACTCTCCCGCAGCGCGTGAAAGTAGCTCCACACGATGGCGAGGCTCATCACCTTCGTCTTGCCGGAGCCGGTCGCCATCTTGCAGGCATAGCGGCTCCAGGCGTCCTCCTCCTCCGTTACGCCCAGCGCCGCCGTCTCCGCATACGCCCCGCCAAACTCCGCGATGAGCTGCGACAGACACTCCAGCTTCCGGAACTCCTTCAGGTAAATCAGCGTCTCAATCGCCTCGCGCTGGCAGAAGAAATAGCGGAATTCTTGGGACCTGCCGTTCGTGTCTATGGTATGCGCCCGCCCGAACCAGTGATTGAGCAGATGCCGCGAGGTGTCGCTCGCGCCAAAATAGAAGTTGTCGCGCCACTCCTTCACCATTGCGCGCAGATTCTGCGCGATGGCGATGCCGCTAGGACGCCGCCCTTTTCGCTCGACCGCGCCCTCGCCGCTGTCGGCCCGCACGCGATGCTTGTTTGGTTCCTCCCACGCCGCGAACAGCGGTTCCAGCGCCTCGGTCTTGATGGTGAGCTTTTCTGGCATGGGTCAACTTTCGGAAATGATGGTTAGCCCCGGCACGTGGTCGAAGTGTTTTTTGTTGTGGGTCACGAACGGAATCTTGTGACGCAGTGCCGTCGCCGCGATCCATGAATCGGCGAGCGACATCGGACGCCCGCGACAGGTCTTGCCCACCAACTCCGCCCAACTCCACGCTAGGCCCTCATCATAGGGCAGCACGGCAAAGTTCTTCAGGAACTGCACCAGTCCCTGTTTCTTCGGTTCCCCCCAATTCTTCTCAAACGGCCAGCGATAAAGCTCGGCTACCGTCATGAACGAGACGAACAGCGTCTGCCCGGTCAGATGCGGCTCATACAGCTTGGCGCGTGAGTCACCCTTGTAGATGTAGGAGACGATGTTGGTGTCAACGAGCATGGTTTCTCCTCATTTCACCGGATTCTCCGCTCGCCAACGCTCGACAGCCTCATCAAATCCCTCCCAATCCTCTGCCGCACCGGCTCCGAAAATCACAGAGAAGTCGCTTACCGGTTGCACACCTTGGCGGCGGGCATATTCCGCCGCCGGGAGGTTTTCCCAGTAATCATAAGTCCAAGCCGCACCGGCCTCGTCCAGTGCACTGACAGCCGGCGCGCCGGTTTGCTCGATGTCGGCGATGTTCAGCCAACGAGGTTCGCCGGTGGCGTGATACTCCATCTTGCCGCTAACCCGAACAAACTGCCGGATGCACTCCTCCACTTCTGCGCTCAGGCTCTCTGGGAATTTGCACGCTACAGCCGGCCCCACCGGCGGATAGATGCGCAATAGCCGTCCCGTTTCTTTGAAGTCGGCCATCAGCAGGCGCCCCTCGATGGTTTGCCGCTGCGATTCTGGTTGGGCAATGCGCTGGCGAATCCGGTCGCACTTCTGGATGTCGAAGGATGCCTTTACGGGCCGGGAGCGGTGGTTCAACATGAATTCCATTCGACTCACGCCTTTGTTGAACAGCTTTCCGATGTCCCGAAGTTTCATCAGAACACCCAAGTCAAATCCCGGTGGCAGCGAATTTTCGGGACCGCCTGCCAGCTCAATACCTTCAAGCAACGTCCGATAGGTTTGTTCCCCGAAGTCGGCCAGTTCCATCAGGATTTGGCCGTCGGTCCGTTCAAGGTGAACCACCGCCGCCGGGCTGCCGTGAGTGAAGCCAACCATGTCCAACGACAGCGCCGCCACAAGTTCTTCCGGTCGCCGGCCTTTGGCGGTGCTGGGCGTCTGTTGAAGTGCGAGCGCCATCCGTTTGGCGCAGGCAGAAAATTCGCGCGCCGCTTGGATGAAATCATCCAGCCGCATCCGGCCCGGTTTTACTTCCGGACCTTCAAAACGAATCGTGAGGTAAGCATTCGGAATATTCTCGCTCATAGCTTCTCCTTCCTAGACGGTGATGTCAATCGTGATGCTCGTGTCGCAGCCGAAGACATCCACCACCTTGACGCAGGCGGTGTGCTTCCCGGCCTTTTCGTAGGTGTGCCCGGCGTCGCTCACCGTTTTCAGCGAGCGGTCCTTGCGCGTGCGGTAGTCCTGCCAGTCGTGGCGGAAGGGCTGCCCCGGCTTCCAGTCGAAGTCCACCGCCCAGAAATCAATGAAGTCGAAACCGCTCTTCACCGCGCGATCCTTCAGCGCATCCAGTTCCTTGCTCGGCACTTCGGACAGCGAGGGGAGGAACTTCGTCAGCTTCACGTCGAAAGCGCCAGAGGGCTGGCGCACTCCAAAAGCTGGCGCACTTCCCGGCGCTTCATCCGACGCGGCAGCGTCTTGGACTGCGGCAGCCCTCTGCCGCTTTTCCACACTACGCTTCACCACCTCCGCCTCCAGCACGGCCATCTCCAGGAAGGGCGGCGGACTCTTGCGGTTCTTCTCCATGATTTCCCGCGGGATGGGCACCAGCTTCATCTTCACGCCGAACTCGGCCTCCAGACCCAGGCAGAACTGCCGCAACTCCATCTCAAACTCCCAGGCCAGGCAGGTGACCTCCTGACCGCCCGCCTGCCGCACCGCCTCGGCCAAGGCCCGCGCCTCGATGCGCGTGAAGATCGAATCAATCCCGTCCACATGGCAGAACGCCCCGGCCTTGCGCCCGTGCAACAGCGGATTGGGCGGGTGGGTCAACACCTCAGCCTTGAAAAACTCCAACACCACCCGGCGGTGTTCCCCTTCAGCCCCTTGCAGCCGCTCCTTCTGCCACCACTGCCGCTCATACCGGCCGAGGTTGAAAACGTCGAATGCACGGTACGGCTGCCCCGAATCATGCAACTTGCGCTGCAAGTCAATCATGCGCTTGCGCGTGGTATGGATCGCGAACCGCCCGAGATCCGCCATGATCCATCGCCGCCCCAACCACTCCGCCACCGCGCCTGTCGTTCCGCTCCCGCAGAAAAAGTCGGCCACCAAGTCGCCGGGGTTGCTGCTGGCTTTGATGATGCGTTCGAGGAGGGCTTCGGGTTTTTGGGTAGCATATGCCGTATCCTCGCTCGCCTGCGAATTTACTGGATAAACATCAGTCCAGATCGCTTGGACAACTTTTCCGGGCATCTCGTCAAGATAGCGTTTGTAACGAGGCCGCCCTCCAGAGGTAATCACGATGAGCTTTTCTTCGCAAAGTTGGTCAATATTTTCTTGGGACCAAGCCCAGTGTCTGCCCTGTGGCGGTTCGAGCGACTTGCCATAGAAGATTCTTGCTGGCCCAGACCCTGCGGCGCTGATTTGATCCAGTTCATAGCGTCGACCATCGGATTCCCGCATTTGGTAGTGAGTTTTCAGATACTCATCGTCATAAGGTGCATATACCTTGTTCCATACTGGCCTCTCAGTCTTCGCATAATGCAGGATGAGATCGTAGTTCATCCCAAAGCCTTGCCGGTCCGAATGAGAAGTCACGCGCTGCCAAATGACCTGCGCTTCAAAGTTTGGCTGTCCGAGAATTTCATCCAAAAGCAGGCGCAAATGGCTGTTCATTCTGGAATCGCAATGCACATAAATACTCCCATTCTCGCTCAGCAGTTCCTTCATCAGTGTCAGCCGCTCGAACATCATGTGGAGGTAGGAGTCGGTGCCTTTGCCCCACATGTCGCGGTAGGCGACCATTTCGAGGGTGGACTGGTCTTTGCCGACGGTCTCCTTCTCGTCGCCGATGGGCACGTCCATGGTGAAATCCGCGCCCACGTCGAAGGGCGGGTCGATGTAGATGAGGTCGATGCGGCCCTTGAACTCCGCAAGCAGGCTGGCCATGACGAGCTTGTTGTCGCCCCAGATGAGCCGGTTGCGAAAGTCGGCTTGGTAGGCCGGGGCCGTCTCCTGCATCTTGAGCATCTTCTGCTCGAACATGTCCGTCTGCCCCGCCGCCGCCGCCCGCTGGCGCGGCTCGTCCACCGTCTCAATCCTTTGCATCGGCATGGCGCACGCGGCGACGTCCACCTCGCGGCGATTTCCGAACTCGTCGTATTTTCCATCCCATACCAACTCCGTGCGCATCTTCGAGAGCGGGTGCGGATTCGTCGGTCCCCAATGAAATTCGTTTGCCATCGCGGTTAAGTGTTACGGAGTTGCCCGGCAAAAGCGATCACGCACTTCCCAACGCGGGTTTCGATGAGTTGGCGGCGGCGTGGCTTCTGGTGAAAATAGGTTCCATTGTGCGTCGTCCATAACGAATGATCATCGGATTATGCTCGGTTTGGAAGAAAGTTGCATCAAAAAAAGTCAGGCGGCATGTCTGGCTGTTTTTAGTGGTTGTACCAGTTGCACGCGCACGGAAACCGCCTCCCACGGCGGGGCCTGCGGGTCGAATCGTTCGACGTCGCAAGCGAGCGGCACGGAATCCAAGAGCAGGCGATTGACGGGGCGATTGCAGAAGCGAGGCACGTAGCCCAGTTTCGCCGGACCGTGGAGGATTTCGACGGCAAACGCGTCGTGCGGGTTGGTCGGCTCAACCCGGAGCGTCAACCGTGTTCCTGGGCTGAGAGCACGGATTCTGCCGGCGCCGGCGTAGTGGCGGAAGCCGGCGATGGGAAAAGAGTGCTCGGGGATGTGGCAAGCGGCCATGGATGGCCCCTCCCCTGGCGCCGGCAAACCTTCCCGGCACGCAGAGGAAAAGGGCAGTAACATCGGCTGCGATTCAATGCATTGTTCGTTTCTCATGCGGGCATTGTGGCACGGGGGGTAGGACAAATACGGGGGGACCCCTTAAAAAAAGGCTAAAGGCTGAAAGCTAAAGGCTGAAGGTGGGATGTCCTGGTAGGTGGGGTTTGCGTCATGTGGCCAGCCAACGATCCGATTGCCACCTTGCGTGAAGCGCCTGCCCCTTGGCGGCCGCATCCAGCGGGGGTTCAAGGAATTCACTGATTAGAACCTGCGCCTACGAATCGTTGGGATCCCTTTCGCCTCGCTTGATAGATTCGAGTCCATCGCGCACGGCAGCAATTGGTTCTGCCAAATGAACCGTGGTAGAAATCGCTTGGCGAAATTAGCCGACCTTAATCGGGGTTTCAGGCATATTGAAGTTTTCCTCGCCTGGAGATGAAGCGTATTTCAACACGCTTGTCCAGGGCAGCGGCGATCCGTTGCAGCATCGGAATGGAATGCCCTTCGTATTCGGCATCTTCCAGCCGGGAGATAACGGATTGAGTGGTGCCAATCCGCGTTGCCAAATCCGCCTGAGATAGGCCTTCCTTAGTTCGAAGCTCGCGAATATCGTGCGCGATGCGAAGATTGGTTACTTCTTGGGCAATCCTAGCCCTGATCTCAGGATCGGGGCCGGTAATGGCATCGAGGATGGCCAGGCCATCGCTTGTCTTTTTAGCATTCTTTCGGTTACTCATCTTCAAGTCCTCCGCTAAATCAATTTTGTTTGCGGCATGTTTTATCTTACCTTCATATTGTATCGCATGTTTGCTATAATCGTCAACCGCTCGTTTTTTAAGGCGTGTAAGCTACACCCTGTGAAGGTGCTGAAAGAGCGTAGTTGTCGAGAGCGGCTTGCTTATGGAAGGGGTTTGGATTCCAGGAGGTCGTGGGCGAGGGTGGCGCCTAAAACGAAGGTGCGGGAGAGGTTGCCGGCCAGGATCGCTTGGGTGATCGCCAGCTTGGAATGGGTGGTGGCCGCTGCCCGAAAATACGGGTCGGTTCTTGGTATTGTCTACGAGAGGGGAATTGACGGTCGCCCTGGAATTGACGGGAAGCAACTCAGGTTTTTCGCAGCTCGCTTTGCGGTCTGGACGGCGCGCGGGACTCCGGCCCGCTTGGGCTGGACGAATGGCTCAGAGGCCCCATTTCTGGCACCTCGCGGTTCTGTCACACCCCAAGCGGGCCGGAGTCCCGCGCGCCGAAAAACCTGATAACCTGCTAACAATCTGGACGGCGAGCAAAAAGTGGTCTACTCTTCATAATATTGCTATGAAAATCCAAACCGATAAAATCAGCACCCTCAGCCTGCACGCCGGCCAGGAGCCCGATCCCATCACCGGCTCCCGCGCCGTGCCGCTCTACCAGACCACTTCGTACGTTTTCAAGAGCAGCGAGCACGCCGCCAATCTTTTTGCCTTGAAGGAATTCGGCAACATCTACACGCGGCTGATGAATCCCACCACGGATGTATTCGAACGCCGCATCGCCGCCCTCGAGGGTGGCACGGGCGCGCTCGCGGCAGCCTCGGGTCAATCCGCGATCGCCTACACGCTTCTGGCCATCACCCGGATGGGCGATGAAATCGTCGCCGCCAACAATCTTTATGGTGGCACCTATCAAATGCTGCATTACCTGTTCCCGAAACTGGGCCGCACGGTGAAATTCGTCGATTCGCAAAACCCCGAAGCGTTCCGCCAGGCGATTACCCCCAAGACCCGCGCCCTTTACGCCGAAACCATCGGCAATCCCAAACTCGACGTGCCCGATTTCGAGGCGCTCGCCAAAATCGCCCACGATGCCGGCCTCCCGCTGGTCATCGACAACACCGTCGGCATCGGCCTGGTGCGGCCCTTCGATTTCGGCGCGGATATTATCGCCAGCTCCGCCACCAAGTATAT
>Ga0209429_10001855_pt1 | contig 12758 bp, 11 predicted proteins | sample BarGraNGADG00212_3_FD_184493 | JGI IMG/M metagenome (GOLD analysis project Ga0209429, IMG submission 184493) | Arctic peat soil microbial communities from Barrow, Alaska - Barrow Graham LP Ref core NGADG0004-212 (SPAdes) (version 2) | ecosystem: Environmental > Terrestrial > Soil > Wetlands >... | reverse complement strand
CCTCCGGACCGGGCACCCGCGCACCGGCCCCAAGAAGGGGGCCATTCGGCCCTGCCAAGGGTCGCGATCTGCCGACCACACTGCGGAGCGTGGTGGACGTCGCAGGGGACGCGCGATGTCCACCACTACCTGTCTCCGGGGCGTCCGGCGCAGCCCCGATGAGATGGCTCCCGGGGCGCGGGAATCCCCCGGCGCCCTGACGCCGGACCTCGTCTACAGGTAGTGCGTTCGACGCGCCTGGACGGTCAGCTCGTCGCGGAAATCCGGGTGCGCGATCCCGATGAGCGCGGCGGCCCGCTCGCGAATCGACTTCCCGTACAACTCCGCGACCCCCCACTCGGTGACGACCGTCCGGACGTGGGCCCGGGTGGTCACCACGCCCGATCCCTCGGCAAGGAACGGGGTGATCCGCGAGACCGTCCCGCCGGCCGCGGTCGAGGGGAGCGCGATGATCGGCCGACCCTGCGTGGCGAGGGCCGCGCCGCGGATGAAGTCCATCTGGCCGCCGACACCGCTGTAGAGGCGCGTGCCGATCGAGTCGGCGCAGACCTGGCCGGTCAGATCGATGGCGATCGCCGAGTTGATCGCGGTCATCCGGCTGAAGCCCCGGATCACGTGGGTGTCATTCGTGTAGTCGGTGGCGTGCATCTCGACCATCGGATTGTCGTGGACGAACCGGTACAGCTTCTGCGTCCCCATCATGAACGTGGCCACGATCTTGCCGCGGTTGCGCTCCTTGGCAAGCCCCGTCACGGCGCCCGCTTCCACCAGGTCAACGACACAGTCGGTCATCAACTCCGTGTGGACCCCGAGGTTGCGCTTGTCGCGGAGGCACAGGGCGACGGCGGTCGGGATCGCCCCGATCCCCATCTGGAGGGTCGCTCCGTCGGGCACCAGCTCCGCCACGAACTCGCCGATCCGACGCTCCACCGGATCGACCTCGCCGTCCGGACGCAGGTAGGGCGGCACGTCAACCTCGACCGCGTAATCGATCTGCGACACGTGGATGAAGCTCTCGCCGAGGGTCCGCGGCATTGCCGCGTTGAGCTGGGCGATCACCGTCTTCGCCGCGCGGATCGCGGCCTGCATCGCCTCGACCGACGTCCCGAGCGAGCAGTACCCGTGCGCGTCCGGCATCGAGACATTGCAGAGCACCGCGTCCAGTGGAAGCAGCCCCGCGTCGAAGAGCTGCGGGACGTCTGACAGGAACACCGGCACGTAGTCGGCTCGGCCCTCGTTCACGGCGGCGCGGGCGTTCGGGCCGATGAAGAGCGCCGTGTGGCGGAAATGGCCGGCCATCTCGGGCGCGAGGTGCGGGCCCGGCCCCTCGATGTGGAGATGGACCACGTCCACGTCCCGCAGCTCGGGGGCGCGCGCAACCAGCGCGTCGAGCAGGACGGACGGCGCGGCGGCCGCGCACTGGACGTAGACCCGGTCGCCGGAGCGGATCTCCGCGACGGCCTCGGCGGCGCTGACGATCTTCATGGCCGCAGTCTACGGACGCCGGCATCGGCTGGGGACGATCCGTCCGGCCCGCTCGCGGCGGACGTTCGGCCCCGGCCGCCGGTGGCGGCGTGCAGCGACGCTCGCGGAACAAGTTGACGAACTGAAGGCGGACCGTCCAGCATGGCCGGCGTGGCGCCACCGACCGACCCGTACAAGCTCCTCCAGGTAGACCCGGAGGCGGATCCGGAGATCATCGTCGTCGCCTACCGGAAGCTCGCCCGCCGCTATCACCCCGATGTCGCGTCGGGCCCGGAGGCAGCCGCGATGATGGTCGCGCTCAACCGGGCCCGGGACCTCCTGCTGGACCCGGCCCGGCGCGCGGAGCACGACCGGCTGCGCGGCGCGGGCGCCAGCGGCCCCGTGGTCACCGGCTCCCCGCCCGGAGGCGATGCGGACCCACGCCAGGCCGATGCAGTGCCAGCCGGCCCTCCGCCCGGGAACGCGTCGGGGAGCAGGCTCGACTTCGGGCGCTACGCGGGTTGGTCGCTGGGCGAGATCGCCCGGGTCGACGTCGCGTACCTGGAGTGGCTCGACCGGATGTCGATCGGGCGCCGGTACCGCGACGAGATCGATGGCCTGCTGCGGCGGGCCGGGCGCAGGGGCGGAGCCAAGCGCGTCGAGGAGCCCCGCGGGCTGTTCCGGCGGCGCTGAGCGACAGCGGCGCTGAGCGCCGACGTTGAAGTGCGGTCCCGGCGCTACGTGCCCGAGCCGGGGAGGCGATGCTTCGCGACGAACGCCGCCGCCTGGGCGCGTCGCTGCAGGTTCAGCTTCGACAGGATGGAGCTGACGTAGTTCTTGACCGTCTTGTCGGAGAGGAAGACCTCCGAGGCGATCTCCTTGTTCGTCTTCCCCTCCGCGACGAGCTGGAGGATCTTCTGCTCCTGGGCGGTCAGCTGGGCGAGCTCGTCCGTGTAGGTTCCCGACGCGATCCGCCGGACGCGCTCCAGGACCTTCTCCGTCACCGCGGGATCGAGGAGCGACTCGCCCCGGCCCACGGCCTCCAGCGCGTTCACGAGATCCCGGGCGCGGATCTGCTTGAGCAGGTACCCGGATGCGCCCGCGATGATCGCCGAGAGGACGGCCTCCTCATCCGGATAGCTGGTCAGCATCACAACGCGCGTCGCGGGCAGCTCGGCCCGGATCTCGCGGCAGGCCTCGATGCCGGAACCGTCCGGGAGACGGACGTCCATGATCACGAGATCGGGCTGGAACCGGCGCGCCGCATCAAGGGCCTCCTCGACGCTGCCGGCCTCCGCAACGACCTGGAACTTCTCACGGCGGTCGATCAGCGCAACGAGACCCTGTCGCACCACCTCGTGGTCGTCCACGACGAGCAGGCGAAGGGGACGCGGCTCGGACTGCTCCGTCATGGTGGGGGTGGGCCTCCGTTCCGGTTCACGCCTCGGGACTGTCCTCTGTCTCGCCGACCGAGGAGTCACGGGGAATTTGCACGATGATACGCGTCCCGCGGTCGCGTGAGCTTTCGATGGCAAGCGTGCCGCCGATCCCGGCCATCCGGGCGTCCATGTTCGCGAGCCCCAGGTGACCGAGGCCGCGCGGCGCGTCCGGATCGAACCCCACGCCGTTGTCGATGATCGTCAGCGTCATCTCCTCGCCCTCGCCAGCCGGCGCAACCAGGATTTCCGCCCGCGTCGCCTTCGCGTGCCGGGCGATGTTGCTCAACGCCTCCCGCGCCACCGAGAGGACCTCGAGCGTCCGCTCCGGGCCCAGCGGGATCCCGTCGACCTCCTGGCCCGCCCGCAGCTCCACGTCGACCATCGTGTTGACCCGGAACTCGTCGGCGAGCGCAGCGAGCCCCTCCACGAGCTCCACGCCGTCGAGCAGCTGGGGACGCAGGCCGAAGATGAAGTTGCGGATGTCGCGGATCGTCTGGTCCAGGCTCTCGATCGCTCGCTCGACTCGCCGGCTCGCCTCGGCTGGCTCCTCCACCATGAGGTCGGGGACGTCCTCCAGGGAGAGGCCCACGGCGTAGATCGACTGGATCACCCCGTCGTGGAGGTCGCGGCCGATCCGCTCGCGTTCCTCGACGATCGCGAGGCGCTGGACCTGGTCGTGGAGCCGGGCGTTCTCCATCGCGATCGCCGCATGGCCGGCGAAGAGCTCCACCAGCTGCTGGTCGACCTCGCTGAACCCGCCGTCCTTCTCCGTCAGGTACAGGTTCCCGATGGTCCGGCCGCGGATCGTCACCGGCACGCCCAGGAACGCGTGCATCTCGGGGTGGTGGGGCGGGAAGCCGTGGCGCCGGGGATCCTGCATCAGGTCCGCGATCCGGTAGGACCGGTCCTCGCGGATGATCAGGCCCAGGATGCCATGCCCTCGCGGGGGCGGACCGATCCGGGATCGTTCCAGGCGCGACATCCCGCTCGTGATGAACTGCTCGATGACCCCCTCGCCGTCCACGATCCCGAGGGCTGCATAGTCGGCGCCCACGAGCTCGCGCACGCGGTCCACGATCACCTGGAGGACGCGGTCCACGGCCAGGACCCCTGCCATGGCGCGGATCGAGGCGTCGAACGCGGCGAGCCGTTCCTCGCCGAACGCCACGGCGACGAGCGCGTGCGCGAGGTCGGGATCGCCCGCGACGGGATGCGCCGACTCGGCCTCGCCGACGCGCCGATCGGGCGAGGGCCCGTCGGGATCGGCGGCGCGGGGAGCGGCGGCGTCGGTCACACCGGCGAGGGTAGCAGGCAGCGGCCACGTCGGCCGGGTCCGTCGGCCGGGTCCGTCGGCCGGGGCCGGACACGGGTCCGCCGTGTTGGCCGGACACGGGTCCGCGGCTGGCGCGCTGAGGTCGGCCCGCCGGGCGTCGGGTCCCGCGCTCCGACCAGCGATCCTCTCAAATGGACGTGTGGCGAACCGTATGTCGGATCTGCCGGGATCCCACCCCATCACGCGCGCCGGCGGAGGCCGCGAACCCTGTCACATGTTCGTCCGGCGCGTCATTTGATCGGGTTCGACCACCCTGGTGGGCCCCGTGACCGCTCGGGATGCCGTCCGCACGCGTCGCCGCGACGACCGAGCCGCCGTACGGTTCGCGACACGCACATCTGATAGGAACGAGAGCGCCCGGAGGGGGCCGGACGGGTCCGCGCCTTCCGGGGCCCGACCGGGCGGGGCCGGGTGGCCCAAACCGTCGTCGCCGGCAGGACGGTCCGCACGACTGGGCCGGGCGAACCAACCTGGCGGGCCAGCAACGTGCGCGCATGCGCATGTATTTGGCCCCTGGGACCCGCGCGATTGTGACAAAGGTCCCATCGGGCCCACGCTCGGGGCGGGTACCATGCCGCCTCATGGAGACCGTGACGCCCCAGGATCCCGAGACCACGACCCACTCCGTCTCCGACGCAAGCGAGCCGGCCGGGATCATCGACGCAGCGGTGACCCGCCGCGGCTTCCTCCGTGGCGCCGCGCTGGCAGGAACCGGCCTGGTGGCCGCCACCGTGGCCGCCTGTACGCCCGGCGCGAGCCAGGCGTGGGAGTACGCGACATCCAGGCCTTTGCCAAGCGGCAGCCCTGCGCCGGCTGCCTCGGCCGCGGCGAGCGCCGCCCCGTCGCCGTCCGCGGGCATGAACATGTCACCGACGCCGGCCCCCAGCGCGGCCCCGTCGAGCTCACCGGCCGCCAACATGCCGCCCGGCTGGAGCGAGCACGACATCAACGCCCGCCAGGTGGTGCGCCGCTACCTCGGCAAGATCGCCCCCGCACTCAAGGGCGTTTACGGCGACGCAGCATTCGCGAAGCTCGCCGACATCCTGGCGGCGGGGGAAAACTACCCGGAGCTCGCGGCAGTCCCGGAGTTCGCCCAGGTCACGCAGGGAAACGAGGAGATCAAGCCGAAGATCGTCAACGGGGTGAAGGTCTTCGAGCTGACCATCGACGAGATCGACCACAGGATCGATGCCATGAAGGCGCCGCTGAAGGCGCTTGGATACAACAAGATCTGGCCCGGCCCCCAGCTGCGCGTGACCGAGGGCGACAAGGTCCGGGCGATCTTCACGAACAACCTCAAGGAGACGACCGGCGTCCACTTCCATGGCGTCGCATTCGAGGACTTCTTCCAGGACGGCGTCCCGTTCGTCACCCAGAAGCCGATTGCGCCGGGCGAGACGTTCACGTACGAGTTCACGGCCACGCCGCACGGCTCGCTGATGTACCACTCCCACCACAATGCGACCGACCAGGTCGGGCGTGGCCTCCTGGCGGCCTTCATCGTCGACCCGAAGGACCCGGCCGAGAGCTACGCCAAGAAGTACGGCGTGACCCAGGAGTACACCTGGATCTCGAACGACACCGTCGGCGGGTTCACGATCAACGGCCACGGCTTCCCGGCTGTCGTGCCGATCGTCGCGGCGAAGGGCGAGAAGGTCCTGGTCCGTTTCATGAACGAGGGAATCATGATGCACCCGTGGCACCTCCACGGGTACCGGATGCGGGTTGTCGCGCGCGACGGCGCCCGGCTCGGCAGCGCCGAGTTCTACGCGGACACGCTGGGCGTCAACCCCGGCGAACGCTACGACGTCATCGTCGACGTGGATCGGCCGGGCGTGTGGGCGTTCCACTGCCACATCCTCCCGCACGTCGAGGGGACCGAGGGGATGTTCGGGATGGTCAGCACGCTGATCGTCACGCCGACGAAGGTGGACCTGACCCCGCTCCTGACATAAGCGCCGATTCGCGGCGCAGCACCCACGGGACGGCTTGCCCATGGCACACATCGAGACGATCCTCCTCGCGACCGATGCGTCGCGCGCGTCCGAGGCGGCCGAGGAGCAGGCCATCGAGCTGGCCGCGCGGCTGGGCAGCCGGCTCGTCGTGGTCTCCGCGGTCTCCGGCTCGCCCGAAGTCCGATCCGGCCGCCTGCTCGCCATCGAGGGTGTCGTCCAGCGCGCACGGGCCGGGGGCGCCGACGCCGCGGGGCTGACCTGGGACGGTGACCCCGGCGAGGCGATCGTCGAGGCCGCTGCGGCGGAGCACGCGGACCTGATCGTGGTGGGGACGCACGAGCGTGGCACCGTTGGGCGGCTCTTCCTGGGCAGCGTCTCCGACCATGTCGTCCGGCATGCCGGCTGCCCGGTCATGGTGGTGCGGCCCACGCACGTGCTCTCGGGCTCGGCCGGCTAGCGGCCGGGACCCAGCCACGGGTCGCCCTATTTCGTGTACATGCCCTCCGGGTCCAGCTCGTCGCGGATGAGCCGGAGCTCCTCGGGCGTGGGCACGGGTGTCGGAGCGAGGGAGGCGGAGATGTGCGGCTCCCAGCCGAGCGTCGCCCGGATCTCGTCGAGGGTCGCGCCCGGGTGGAGGAAGTCCAGCCGCATCTCGCCGGTCTCGTCGAAGTGCCAGATCCCCAGGTCCGTCACGACGACGGACGGGCCGCGGCCCAGCCAGCCCTGCTCGCGCCGGATCCGCTCCGCCTTCTCGGCGCCGCCGAGGTTGCCGGGTGAGGTCCGGAAGTCGATCCGCTCCACGAAGGAGCGCGCCGACTGGCGCATGATCACGAAGATCTGGCGCGCGTTGATCGCGATCTCGCAGGCGCCGCCGGACCCCGGCAGCCGCGTCTTCGGGTGCGCGTAGTCCCCGATCACGGTCGTGTTGATGTTTCCGAACCGGTCGATCTGGGCGGCGCCCAGGAAGCCGACGTCGATCAGGCCACCCTGCAGGTAGTACGCGAAGAGCTCCCACATGCTCGTGACGGCCGTCGCGCCCGTCACGATGGTCGGGTCGCCGATCGAGAGCGGGAGGCGCGCCGGCCGGGCCCCGAAGACGCCCGCCTCGTAGACGAGCTCCATGTCCGGGGCGACGGTCCACTTGGCGAGGTTGACCGCGATGTTCGGGAGGCCGACGCCGACGAAGCACACCCGTTGCCCGGCCAGCTCGCGGGCGGCGGCCACGATCATCATCTCGGACTTGGAAAAGGCCGCGGCCGCCCCGCCCGAGCGCTCGGCGGCCATCAGCGGTACTCCCCGTAATCGACGACGCCGGATAGCGCGGGGCCGCTGGGCAGGAGCGCGCGGAGTCGCTCCTCGCCCAGCTTCTCCGTGTACGCCGCGCGGCCGTCCAGGTCGTAGACCCAGTCGCGGAGCCACTGGTCGGTGGCGGCGGGATCCCGGCTGATCGGGTCCCAGTCGCGGTAGAAGCGGTTGTCGCGGTCGTAGCGGCCCTGGACGTACGACGGATGGGCGCCCCACGGCTCGACCACCACGGCGTCCACCACGATCCCGGGCACGATCGTCCGGTTCGGGTCGGACCGGATCACCGTTTCATCGACGAGCTCCTCCACGACCACGATCACCCGGTCGGCCGCGAACGCCGCTTCCTTCTGGCAGCCAAGGAGGCCCCAGACCTGGGTGTTTCCGGCCGCGTCTGCGCGCTGCGCGTGGATCACCGTGACATCCGGCTTCAGCGGCGGCACGGCGTAGACCGTCCCGTCGCCGTAGGGGCTCTCGATCGGCCGGATCAGCGGGTTCGCCACCGGCAGGTCCGTCTCGAAGTACGAGCGGAGCGGCATGAAGGGGAGGTTCGCCGCCCCCGCCGCATAGCGGGCCACCATGCCGAAGTGGCTGTACTCCTCCAGCTCCAGGGAGGTGTCGGCGCCCTCCGTGACGCGCCGGATCGCGTGCAGGCCACCCACCCCAGGGTTCCCGAGCCAGCTGAAGATCAGCTTCCGTGCGACGCCGGCCGCGACCATCTGGTCGTAGATCAGGTCCGGAGTCATCCGTGCGAGCACGAGGTCGCGACGGCGCTGCCGGATGATCTCGTGCCCGGCCGCGAAGCTGATGAGGTGCGTGAAGCCCTCGATCGCGACCGTGTCGCCGTCGCGCACGAGCGCGCCGACGGCGTCCCGCATCGTGGCGACCTTCGAGCTCGACATGGCCCGAACCTCAGCGGCCGGCGACGGCGGCCACGGTCTCCGCGAAGATGCGACAGCCGGAGGCCGTCTCCTGCTGGGTGATCACGAGCGGCGGCGACATCCGGATGACGTCGTCCCCGGCCGTGAGCACCAGCAGGCCGCGCTCGAACGCCGTGTGCTCAACGGCCGCGGCCGTGACGCCGGAGTCGAACTGGACGCCGATCAGGAGGCCCTTGCCGCGGACGTCACGGACATGATCCGGGTGCGCCGCCACGAGCGGCCGGAGCGCGGCCAGCATCTGCTCACCACGAGCGGCCGCGTTGTCGATCAGGCCCTCCTCGAGCAGGGCGATCGTGGCGAGCGCCGCCGCGCAGCTCACCGGATTCCCGCCGAAGGTCGAGCCGTGCGCACCGGCCGACCACGTCATCAGGTGCTCCCTGGCGATCAGCGCGCCGATGGGCATCCCGGAGGCCAGGCCCTTGGCGGTCAGGATGACGTCCGGCTCCACGCCCCAGTGCTGGATCGCCCACATCAGCCCGGTCCGGCCCATGCCGCTCTGGACTTCATCCGCGATGAGGAGGATCCCGTGCTGGTCGCAGATCCGGCGCAGTCGCGGCAGGAACTCGGGGTCCGGGACCTGGATCCCGCCTTCGCCCTGGATCGGCTCGACGATGATCGCCGCCACCTCGTTGGCGGGCACGAGGCGATGGAAGACGCGTTGCTCCAGTTCGTCGAGGCCGGCCGACCCGAACGGCACGTGGTAGATGCCGGGCAGCATCGGGCCGAAATGGGCGTGGTACTTGGCCTTCGAGGCGGTGAGGCTGACGCTCCCGTACGTGCGCCCATGAAAGCCGCCGAGGAAGCCCACCATGTACTGGCGCCCGGTCGCGTAGCGGGCCAGCTTCATCGCCGCCTCCACGACCTCGGTCCCGGAGTTGCCAAGGAAGACGCGGGTCGGGCCGTGCATCGGCGCGATCCGCTCCAGCTCGGCCGCGAGGTGCGCGTAGATGGGCAGATAGAAATCCGACGCGCTGTAGTGGAGCAGCTCCGACGCCTGCTGCTGGATTGCCGCCACCACCCGCGGGTGGGCATGGCCAGTGACGTTGACTGCGATCCCGGCGCAGAAATCCAGGAACCGGTTCCCGTCGATGTCCTCGATCACGGATCCCCGGCCCCGGACGGGCACGATCGGGTACGCGCGCGGCAGCGACGGCGACGTGTAGCGCTCGTCGAAGGCGATGTGGGCTCGCGCCTTCGGGCCGGGAAGCTCGGTCACGAGATGTGGCGCGTCGAACCCGGGGCCCGGGTCTGCCAGCATGCCGGCCGACTCGACATCGCGGACTGCCGCTTGGCTCATGGTGCACCTCCCGGGAGAGAGCGGGCCTTCGTCCGCGTGATACGCGCCGAAGCCGGAACGCATAGAAAGTATGCAGACTGGATACCGCGAGTATAGCCGGGCCGGGCGCACGAAACGCGGCCCCGACGGCACGAGCACCCGTCCTTTCGCCCTTGCCGTGGCGGGCCGCCCGGCCCTGCCGGGGTCGCGCGCTGGCGGGCCGCCCGGTGGCCCAGCGCGTCGCCGGCGCAGCGTCAGTCGACGACGGTGTGGCTCTGCTCGCGCATGAACTGGACCGGGTAGTACATCGAAAGGCCGGCCTTGCCGGTGCTCCCGGAGCCCTTCCAGCCACCGAACGGCTGGACGCCCGGCCACGCACCCGTCGTCGCGCCGGCGCGCCGGTTGACGTACAGCACGCCCGCCTCGATCTCATCCAGAAACTGCTCGACCTCGGCAGGGTCCTCGCTGTAGACGCCGGCCGTAAGCCCGAACGCACTCTCGTTGGCAAGCGTGATCGCCTCGCCGAGGGAGTCGACCACGGCGATGGCGGTAAGTGGCACGAACAGCTCATCCCGCAAGAGCCGGTGGGTCACGGGCAGCTCCACGACGGTCGGCTCCACGAAGAAGCCGCGCCCGAGCGCGCCGTCCGTGAGGTGCTCACCACCGATATGGACGCGGCCGTCGCGGCGAGCCTCCGCCACGGCCTGCTGATGGCGCTCGACGGCGCGCGCGTCGATCAGCGGCCCCAGCCAGTTCTCCCGCGCCAGCGGATCGCCGATCGTGATCTTCTCGGTCTTCTGGACCAGCAGGCGGACCAGCTCGTCCCTGACCGGCCGCTCCACGTAGACGCGGCTGTTCGCGGAGCACTTCTGGCCGCCGAACCCGAAGGCCGAGCGCATGATCCCCTCGGCCGCCTCCTCGAGGTCCGCCCTGGCCGTGACGATGGCCGGGTTCTTGCCCCCCATCTCCACGATGCAGGGCCTCGGGAACCGCGTGGAGAAGCGCCGGAAGAGCTCGAAGCCCACGTCGAAGGAGCCCGTGAAGACGATCCCGTCGATCCCCTGGTTGGCCTGAAGCTCCTCCCCTACGGTGGCGCCGGGTCCCATCACGAGGTTGAAGACGCCGGCCGGGATGCCCGCGTCGGTGAGCGCTTCCGCCAACAGGACGCCCGTCATCGCGCCGGCCGAGGCGGGTTTGAAGACGACCGTGTTGCCGCCGGCCAGTGCCCCGGCCGACGGGCCCGCGGCGAGCGACATCGGGAAGTTGAACGGGCTGATGACGGCGAAGACGCCGAACGGGCGAAGGATCGACCGGGTGTGGACCGCGGCGTCGCCCAGGTTGTCCATCGGGTGGTCATAGCCGTCGTTGCCTTCGAAGACGTCGGCGTAGTAGCGCAGGAGGTCGGCCGCCTCTTCGACCTCGCCGAGCGCCTCGAGGCGGTTCTTGCCCACCTCGATCGCCATCAGCGCCGCGTACTCCATCTGTCTCTCGGAGATCAGGTCGGCGGCACGGCGCAGGATGTCCAGGCGATCGCGCCAGGGCATCGCCCGCCAGGCGGGCTGGGCCGACCTCGCCGCCGCGATCGCGTCGCGGACGTCGTCGGCAGTTCCCTTCGCGAACGTGCCCACGAGCACCCGGTCGTCGATCGGCGAGCGGAGCTCGAAGGTCCCCGCGCCGTCGCGGCCGATGCCATTGACGAGGTTCTGGTGGTGCGCGCCCAGGCGCGTCCGCGCCCGGGCGAGGCCCGCCTCGTAGAGCCCGTGGAGCTCCTCGTTGTCGTTGCGGAGCGTCGCGTACGTGATCTTGATTCGCTCGGCCACTGGCGGTCCCCCTCGTGCGCTTGGTCGGCGGAGCGGGCGCGGACGGGGTTCGTGGCGGAGGCATCCGCGGGCACGATCGGGACGGCGCCCGGACGCCGTGTGGTGCGGTCCGGTGGCCGTCAGTCTAGCGCGGCGACGACGTCGGCCAGAGAAGGGGCCACGGCGTCCGGGATCGCCCGCGAGCGACGGGCGCCGGTCCCGGTTCGTGCGCCGCGCCCGAGCGCCGCGGCGGCCGCAGCGTTCGTCTTGCCGGTCAGGACCAGGACGCCGCGCATCCCCAGTCGGCGGGCGCCGACGATGTCCTGGGCCGGATCGTCCCCGACCATCGCCACTTCGCGCGCGGCGACCCGGCCCCCGAGATCAGCGGCGACGCCGGCGAGGGCGGTCCGGAACATGATCGGGCCGGGCTTTCCACACATCACCGCGCGCACTCCCGTCGCGAACTCGAGCGCGGCCACGAACGCACCGCTGTCCAGGGTCGGGCCGCGGGATGTGAACCACCACGGGTTCCGGTGCATGGCCAGCAGGGCGGCGCCGTCCCGGATCAGCCGGAACGCGCGGTCGAGGTTCGCGCGGCTCAGGTCGGTCTCGCCGTCCCCGATGACCACCGCGGCGACACGGGCGCCGGGCGCGTCGGCCTCCTCGTACGGCATCAGGTGCTGCCCGTCGAACTCACGGCGGCCGTCCGGCGTCGCGATGACGAAGAGGAGCTGACCCGAATAGCTGGCCGCCGTGCGGGCCGCCGATACGCTGGCCGCGGTGACGATCCGCTCCTCCGGGACCGCCAACCCGGCGGCCTGGAACCGTGCGGCGAGCGTGCCACGATGGGCCGCGGTGAAGTTGGTGGCGACCCGGAATGGGATGCCGCGCGTTTCCAGTGTGGCGAGCGCCTCGGCCGCCCCGGGCAGGGCCGCGCCCTTCATGAGGAGCACCCCGTCCACGTCCAGCACGAGCGCACGGACGCCCACGAGGGCGTCTCGAATCGTGGGCAGGGCGTCGGAGTCGTCGGCGGCTGGCGGGCTCGTTCGCATCGAGGCGAGAGTACCCTGGGCCGGCCCCGTCCGTCGCGGACGGACCATCACGTGCCCGCCGCGAGCGCGGACGTATGCATCCCACCGTCTGGCTGGCCCACCCGCCTCGCGCCCGGGGAACGAGGGCCTGCAGGGTCCGCATTATCGGCTGGGCCGATCATCCGGAGCCGTGGCGTGCTCGGAAACGCGGCCAACCT
>Ga0209429_10001854_pt1 | contig 12758 bp, 21 predicted proteins | sample BarGraNGADG00212_3_FD_184493 | JGI IMG/M metagenome (GOLD analysis project Ga0209429, IMG submission 184493) | Arctic peat soil microbial communities from Barrow, Alaska - Barrow Graham LP Ref core NGADG0004-212 (SPAdes) (version 2) | ecosystem: Environmental > Terrestrial > Soil > Wetlands >... | reverse complement strand
AAATCGGTACGATTATGGCATTTTCGATGGTTATACCCGAAACGAGTATGGTATTCTCGCTGCCAGTGGTTATTATTCTACTGGTATTTTCGACGGCACAGATCAATATGATGCTGGAATCTACACTTATAGTGGCTACAACACTAACGGTATCCTAGATGCTTACAACAATTACTATACTACTGGTATTTACGACGGTACACAGCAATCAAGTTCTGGTATCTGGGACGGTACTACTTGGTACAATGCTGGTATCTTAGACCCTTATTCTAGTTATTATGCTAATGGTATTTACGATGCGTGGGGTAATTGGACTGCTACAGGCATTTACGACGGCACGTATTGGAATGCTGATGGAATTTTTGACGGCACGGCTTATCAATCTGCTGGCATTTTCGATGGTACTACTTGGTACAATTCTGGTATTTTTGACGGTGCTGGTCAGTCCAATACTGGTATCTACGACGGCGCCGTTCTCTATGGGACAACAGGATTAACCGTTGCAGAGGTCGAGGACGGAATAATCTGGCAGGATGGTGACGGACTGCATATGGGTGAATTAACTAGTGGTGGTGGCGAACGGTCATACACCTTTGTTAAGTAAAGGAGAAACTAAAATGGTTGAATTAAAAATTGTGACACAGGAAAATGTGCAAATGGTGGAGATTACTCCAGCAGCACAACCAACTCGGACAATCCGGGCGGATGTCCTATTGGTAAATCTAAAACGCGCCAAAGCTGAAATGGAAAAGAGGATAGCAGATATAGATGTTCAGATTGAGCATATGACTGCTGCAGGAATAACTGATGCAGTGAAATCAGTATAGTTCCATAGCCTAGTTGACAAATAACCAGTATGAGAGTAAAATAATCGTATGGGAAACATGTACATAAATATGTTACAAGGAGTTATTGAATGACAATCTGGCAAGAAGTATGGAATAATAGTTTATCAGTAGCAATCGTAATTGCTGCAATAGCAGGTGCAATTGCTGCGGTGAAAAATGGTAATTCTAAATCTGCACTAGTTACTATAGGTTTATATAGAAGTGAGTTAGATGCTATCAAGTGTACTGTTGATAGAATGAAAGAAGAGCATGAATTACTCAAACAGCAAAATTCACTTCTTCAAGGTCAAGTAGATGTGTTGAAGAATTTGCCATTAAAGGGAATCGACGATAGCATGAGAGGATTCGGGAAAATTCTGTCTGCTATTGAGAAATCCAATCAGGAATTAATGAAGATAAATAGTCACATTCTCGAACGGATGCAAGAGGATGCGCAAGTTCTGAAGGTAGACACTAGACACATTGCTGAGGAAGTGGAGAATGTGAAGAAGGATTTAGTGAAGAAGGAGAAATAAGATGAATACATATAAACAATTAGATGGTTCAAAAGTACCATTTCAAAAATCACCTAATAGTTCATCTCGAACTAAAAAGGTTTCCACTATTGTATTACACTCTACTTGCAGTGGATTAGACCCAAAGAAGAGTTTTAATTCTGCTGTAAATTGGTTATCTAATCCAGATGCAAAAGCATCTGCACATTTTGTTGTATCTCGCTATTGTCAAGTTGTACAATTAGTAGATACAGATAAACAATCTTGGCATGCAGGTAATTCATTGTGGAATGGAAGTACAGGAGTAAATAATTTTAGTATAGGAATTGAGCAAGATCATGAAGATGGGGAGGAGGATTGGCCTATATTACAAATACAGGCTACAGCAGACCTTTGCCGACAAATATGTGAGGCATACGGTCTTGATCCATTAGATGGCTGTATAGTTTCCCACGAAGATGTAGCCACGCCACGAGGACGTAAAAATGATCCAATGGGTTTTCCTTGGGTCAGATTCACACAATTCTTGGGCGGATAGTTCAAGATGTTATTACCTTAAGGAGGTAGATTATGAGTGATATTACTGAAATTGCAGCGGGAATTGGACGAATGTTTACAGTTCCTAATAGTGTTATTAGAAAAATAGTAGGTGTAGCTGCACTAAAAGCTATAGATATGGCTGATCCTGTAGTTAGATTAGCTGTATCGGGAGCTATTAAAAAGTTTACTACAACTATGAGAGATGGTTTAGAGGTACTATCTGATAAATTAGTTGGTGCCGAAACACCCGTTGATTTACAGATTGAAAGTGCCTTAACCGCACTGGCTGCTACCATGCAAAATAGAGAAACCGAAGCATGGAATACTTTTCTAGATGACCTAGAGGCAATTGCAAAATCTGCTCTAGGTTAATACTCCACAGAAATACCCTAGATGGTTGCTCCTGCCATCTAGGGTATTTATTTGTCTATTTATATTTAGTCCTATGTTTCTTAGCTCGAAAGTTATTCTTAATCTTACCATCAGGGTATCTCTTTAACAGTTTAGCAAATAACTTCTTAAATCTGGTATACGATAACATCGTAGCATCATCTATAAAACACAATCCTGTAGTGGTTCCTCTAATTACTTCTGTCATTTTGCACCTCATTCAAATCATTCCATTTTTGTAGAGCAGCCTCATCAGCTCGCGCTATGCCCAGTGCTATACTATCCATATCTATTCCCTGCATATATTTTAACACTGCTACCTCTCCACTACTGAACTGACAGTAGCTACAAAGTACCCACACACTGGTTAGGTTCTTTACAAGTGTTGGTCGTGTGTTACCACAAATTAGACAAGGATTTACCTTCTCAATCATTTTGTACCTCCAATAAAATTAATAAAGAACTTGGTACATCCTTTTGTACTTAATTTGGCGAATAGTGTAGCCATATGTACTTGGCACGAATAGTGAGTATCCGAAGATACAATACCTCCACCATCAGGTATCTCATCTATCTGCCAAAGTTTAATCGTCTCTGGGCACATGTGACACTTAGGATTTTCCATATTTTGTCCTCCTCTTCTTAACACCGAAATTATTCTTGCTAAAATACCATTTCATCCTAGCCTTGCGTACTGCTCTACAACTACTGACTTTACGTATGAGTAGTGCAGAGATAATTTGATACTTCAATATCCATTCCTCCCGACCATCCCATTATAAATATCATCAAAATCGAACTCAAGATCAAGTACTGGAGTATAGTCTAAAACATTCTCACAAAGTTTTATTTTCTTTGCCAGTAATTTTTCTATATCTTCTTCGATGGTATTACGGGCAAGTAATTCGTAAACTAGTACAGACTCTTTTTGCCCTATTCTGTGTAGTCTGTCCTGTGCCTGCCTATTGAGGGCAGGTGTCCAATCTTTGTCTAAAAATATCACTACAGATGCTCTTGTTAGAGTAATTCCAACTCCACCGGCTCCGATTGTGGCTAATAGCACGTCAATTTTACCTGCTTGGAAGTCAAGCACAATCTGCTCGCGCTCACTTACAGGAACCTCTCCAGTGATCATTTTCACAACTAAATCTTTTGGTAATCTTTCTACCACAAGGTTCAATGTTTTTTTCCATGCAGAGAAAACAACTACAGGTTTGGGAGAATCCTCTAATATCTCCAGTAGGGCGTCAATTTTAGCTGTAGCATTATCCAGTTCTGCATCAATTAGTTGTGCAGAAATTGCAATTTGCTTGAGCCGAATTATTTGCGCAATCTTAACTGGAGCCTCTACATATTCTTTAGATGATATAAGAGTACAGAAGTCTTTCTCCATTTCATCATAGTAGTTCCGCTGTTTTCCCACAAGATCGACCCAGACCTGAGAAATAATCTTCTCCGGTAAATCTTTCAGCACCTCAGATTTAAGGCGTCTGATCATCATTGGTTTTAACACTTCGCGGATTTCCTGTATTGCACGATGATCAGGATCAAGAATATCCCTCACTTGCATACCCCACCCATTGTTAAAAACCTCACAATAGTTTTCGCAGAATTTCCAGTAGGAGCCATACTTCTTCGGGTACATAATGTGGAGTGTAGTCCATAATTCCGATAATCTATTGAGAATCGGAGTACCGGAACTACACCAGATTATTTGTGCTTTCTTGGTAAGGTATTTTGCTGCCTTAAACATCAGAGCTTTACGATTCTTGAGTCTATGAGATTCGTCGAATATCACAATATCCCATCTAATCTGTAACTCTTCTTTGTGCAATCGGAGACTCTCGTAGTTAATAATCGTCCATTTAGATTTGTATGCAATTTGGGTAGAGCGTAATTGTGGAGTACCATTAACTACTGTAGAACTAATATTATACCATTTCTTGAGTTCATTGGCCCAGAAGTATTTCAACGAATTTGGGCATACAACTAATATACGAGTAGCATCAGTCTGTTTCATTGCTGCTGTAATTAATTGTAAAGTTTTTCCCAAACCCATATCATCACCTAATATGGCACGAGGTTTATAGCAGATAAAATCTACACCTTCTTTTTGATACGGAAATAATTCCATCAGAATCCTCCCACATCTGAGAAGTCTAGTAGTACAAGTGTACCGCCATCTCTAATTCTGTATATCATATCTACATACTGAGATGCGGGGCATAGCATGGGTGAACATACTACCAGCAAATCTACCTGTAGTCCTCGTGTCTGTATAGCGTTATCTACTAGGTGCATATGTGCAGTTTGGCCTACCTCAATGAAGTATTTTTCTAGGTTATCTCTTACCAAGTAGACTAGTGGACCCCATCTCCGAGAGCCTGTTACACTTACTACAATGGTTCTCGTATCGGTGTCTATACCCTGTGCAAAAATTCTGCACATATCGTTGACTATTTCTGCGTCGGGCTTACCACGAAAAATGTCCTCACGAACTACGTTGTACATAATTAATTCCTCCTCTAAAACTAATTACTCTTCCTTCGTTATACCCAATTTGTATATTTTCGGATTCCCGCGTTTACCCTCACCTGTTACAGTTAGAGTACCATCTTCTGTTAGGCTATCCATAATCTTTTTATACGTATTATAGGCAAATCCCATACCGGAAAACTTATCAAATATTTCCGTTTGAGTGCCAGAAAATTCTGGATTAGTCTCTAACTGTTTCTTGAAAAATCTACGCATAACCTTCTCGGCTTCTACAGTAGCTTTGTACATACCCATTTTACTTTCCTCTTCTTCCGATTCTTCATCGTTGTCGTTATTTTTTATTATAATCCTGACAGGTTCTAACTTGAATGTTTCAGGATTAAATTCAGCAAGCATTTTATTGCTAATATTGTTCGGGAGGTCCCGACCCTTAATGTCAATCTCAACTCTATCACCTCTCTTATTAAACGTAATGAGTTGATCCATAGCTCCCCATAGTGCGGATGATCCGCGTGGAGTAGCCGAGGATTTGCCTTGGTGATGAATAATTACTAGTGCCATATGTGGATATGCAATCAGTAATTTATTCATAGCTGCGACAACAATCTGTGTTCCGGTCGCACTATTTTCCTCTTGACTATGTAAGTTAGCATACGGGTCTAGAATTAATATGTCCGGCTCGAAATCCAGAACATCTTGAATTAATTCATTGACAGAATCATTATCATCTAATTGTACCATCTGCCTATGAATAAATTTCATTCTATCAAGACCCTCACCTCTGGTAACAACTTTTACTCGGTGTGCTAAACGTACTTCTGAACCTTCTTCCTCCACAAGCATTGCCCTCATGCCCGGATATGTGGAATTAAATATCCCTAGAAATGGAGTACCATTTACTATACAATCCATTAGTGCCAGTGCTGAGAAAGTTTTATACGTTTTAGGTTCACCAACTAATAGTGTTTTTGTGTTACGCTCCACCAACTCCTCTATAATATATGGAATTTCTATTCCACTCATAGCAACTAATTCTTGACCCATTAGATGTCTGGGTTTGTATTGTGAACATGCTGCTATTTGTTTGAGTAGATTTCCTGTATCATGCTGTAGACAAAATTCCGATATGTCTTTACCCCAAGTTAATGGTTTCCAGACCATAGAAACTACGTCTACTTTCTTATCCAATAATTTTCTCAGGTCTGTGATCAGTTTATTGGAGGCAAAATCATTCTGTGGTACTACAACTATTTTTTGAAAATGTAATACATTCCTTTTCCACTCCTGCTTAAAGTAACAGCCGGGAGTTGAAATTACAGGAATCTGTATGTCATTATCTTGTAGTAGTTGTGTCAGGTACATACAATCTGTCTCACCCTCTACCACAATAATAGTAGATGCTCCAGACGATATAGCTTTATCAATATTATACAGACATCCAAAACTTCCTTTCTCTGCTCTCTTGGAGCCATCTGCGAACCTGTTGCGTATCCCGGCAACTCCCTTTTTGTACATGTATGGGAGAGTTATACACTCTTTTTCCACATTATACCCTGCGCCGAAAGATTTAAGAGTTTCATATCTTATACCTTTAATGGCACAGTATTCTCGTACAATGTCTAATTCTGGTGATAGAGCCTTCTGATAAACTAATATGTCCGTGTTCCATTGTTTATTCGGATGATAATGTTTTTCAAAAGTATCATCTTTTTCTTCTGAAATAATATCAGAAGAGATAGATGATAGTTGTTCCAGTGCCTCAAGTTCCGTCAGACCTTCAGCGACAATTAGAAATTCTCGTGGAGATAGTATCATACTATCTAAATGAGTTCCTAATTTTTGTCTGTACGCTGTAGAACAATTAGCACTAAAACATCTGAAACTACCAGAAAATACATTAATTCCAGCTTTGTACTCTTTATCTTCTCCATGAATATGTATGGGACAGCAGCAAGATACCCATCCGTCGGGATTTGGTTCACCTTTTAGTACCAATCTTGGTTCATAAAATTCTAACCAATTCATCTTGACCACCTTAAAGTTTAATACTTACTACGATTTACTACCTCCTTATTGATCATCATTGTCGCTCTCAAAAGACATACCGCACGATTCATTAGCTATGATAGATGTGATAGCGTCTTCTAATTGATCCAGCATATGATATGTCTTCGTATAGTCGTGTGCAAATCTGGTGAAGTCCATACCACTAAAATATTTACCATTGCGCATAAGGTAGTAGTTGTTGTCTATCCAGCTATACACGGCCCTAAAATCGTTATCATACTCTATTATCCACGGTATACCATCTTTGCAAAAGGTCACCAGTTTTCTTTTAATCATCTAGCACCTACCTATTGCTATAATATTGGGATGGTTCTCCCACGCGAGGTATACTAGTAATACTGCTTCTGCTTGCTGATAAGTCTGGAAGTACAGTATATTAGAAGTACAGTAAGGTCTGAAGAAGTCACCATCATAGTATCTAGCAGGATTTCGTCTAGCCAGAAAGTAACGATCTAAATATTCTGAGTATACCGTCTCATAATTATTCTGATATTCTATTAGGACTACCCTACCATCTTCATAAGTAGTACAGACCCTCTTCATATAGATTTCAGCCATTTAATGCCTCCTGAATAGCTCCAACAATATCATCTTTGGAATCACCATACCCTGAATGATTAACAATAGAACCAATTTCATCTATCACCTCTTGTAGTCTCTCGATCTCGGCAGATAGGGTGATAATAGTAGACTGTAGTTCAACAATATGGTAATGCTCTATTGACTGCATTTCCTCGTTCGTTATTTCTGGTGCGCAACTGTCTTCATTCATTTCAATACCTCCCGAATTTGCCACATATATCTCGATTCATCGCAGTATGTGCCGTCTGGTTCTTCCGATATTGCGATTTCGCGTATCTCCTCAATCTTCCCGGCCAACGCGTCACGCTCTTTCAGCGCGGCCAGCAGGGAGTGTATGAGAAGGAAAAACATAACATCCGTGAACTCTCCTGTAATCATTCTCGCACGTTCTATTTGCCCCAATCGTTCATCATGGATACTAGTAATTAAATCGCTCATCCTAATACCTCCAGAATGGCAGTAGCGTCAACCCAGGACGTACCTGTGAAGGCATCCGTTTTAGCTAAAATCGCCATCATCTTCACCCGCTCCAACTTTTCCAGCGCGGCCAGCAGGGAGTCGCGTGCAGTTATTAGTTTCCTAGCCCATATGGTACTATCCACGATGATATACGTAGACGACGCTATTATTCGATAATTATCGTACTCCGCCAGCCGCTCATCATCTGCGCTTACAATTAAATTACACATATTACTGTACCACCTTTGTTTTACAAATACCCACTTTACGTGTTGCCGTGGTCATTGCGCGTTCTGGAGTCCATCCACGATTAATCCTATCTTTTAATGGGCCACGGGTAACGCAACAACGTTCATCTTCTAGCCATTCTAGTGCTAATGAGAAGGCATCCTGTATTGTAGATAGCGTGGTACAGTAATGTGGTAATTTTAATCCCGGTGTTCCGGCGTACCTTAATCCTACTTTTCGTAGATTTTCTGGGGCATCATCTATTTTGTAGACAGGCCAGGTATTACCAAAAGTTCCTAGAATTAATTCATCGTACATCTGTAGTTTTGTGCGCATAGTTGATACTATACTCCTTTACCGGGATTCTGTCAATATGACAGTTCTGACATAGATCCGTAACGTTTACCTATTTTGAAATCTGCTTTTAGCGGGACATCTTCATTATATATCCTAGGGTGCTCCATAATATTTCGGATAATTTTAATATAGTTTTCAACTAAATCATCACGAACTTGGAACAAAATAGAGTCGTGTACTGTCAGAAGAACATGGCACTCTTCTGTGGGATATTCTTCTACTTCAATAATAACATCAATAGTCAGGTCACTAGCGAAATTTTGAACTGGAGTATTAACAGCAGCATTTTGCACCTTCCATTTATTAGATGGTAGAATACATGGGAAATGTCGCACACGTCCTATCAAAGATGTTACACAGTGATTTTTAAGAACAGCATTTCGCTGATTCTTCATCCACACTGAGAAACCCTGCATTGCAAGCAGTAGATTTTTCTTGAGGGAGTCTGCTTTATCATCTGTACACGGCTGTTTCGTAGCAATAGCAATTTGCTCAGCTAGTGCAGTTTTTCCGATACAATATAAAACTCCGAAGTCAATTTTCTTTGCTGCCTGTCGCATCAACTTTGTAACTTTTTCTACTGGAACTGCAAACGCTCTACTTCCCACAAGTGTATGAACATCCTCATCATTCTTATACGCATTAATTAAGAATGGATCACGAGAACACATAGCAGCAACGCGTAATTCTATTTGAGAATAGTCCGCCTCAATTAAAGTGTAACCTTCATCAGCAACGAAGGCATCTTTGATATTGAACATGGGCGTGTACCACTCATGGTGAGAGGCCGGTATGTTCTGGAGGTTCGGCTTACTGCAGGACAGCCGTCCGGTGCGTGTACCCCCCTCATCGTCGCCGTAACCACCGCCTATGTGGAATGATGGTCTGATACGACCATCGGCGTCCACCAACTCTAATAATCCTTCCACATATTTTTTACGACAAGATTTTAACCGCCGTAATTTTAGTAGTGCTTGAATTACTGGAGCATCGTGAAATGTTCCACAAGTCTCCAGTGCCATAGCATCTGTACAAAGATCAGATGATTTAGAATTAGGGTACTTCGGAAGTCCATGAATTTCATACAGCAGTTTGGATACTTGCTGTGGGGAATTTATGTTTACTGGGTGCCCGGCCAAAGTATCAAAATTCTCCTGTAAAGTTTCTAACTCCAGCATTTGTACTATCCCTAGATTCTGTAAATATTCTGTGTCAAGTTTTACTCCACGAGTTTGAATATCTCCCAGTGCATTTGCTCCCGGAATCATTACTTTTTCATAGACGTAATCTGATCCTTCTTCTTGAATCTCGGCGTAGAACATTTCCCACAGAGTATCCGTGACGTATAAATCTATCGCCAAATACTCATCCAGTTCTTTATCATCAACTGTGGCGTAATCTGTAATAGTTTTCCACGTACTGTGATGTAAATATTTTGCTGCTAAATCATCTAATGAATGTCCTCCTTGTCGCTCATCCAGTAAATAGTGTAGTAGCATAACATCGTGTACAATTTTAGTTTCAATATCGAAATGTTTTTTCATCCACGGGCGATCAAACATTGTACCATTTTGTACCACCCAAGTAATATTAGGATTTTCCATGTACTCTTTAAGTGCAGAAATATCCAAAGAATCAGTGTACAGTAAATAATTAACCTTGTCAATTCGTATTCCTATACGCCTAATAGTATCTACATTAATATCTCTTCCAGTAGTCTCAATATCATAGGTGCCAATCAACCTAGGGCAGCTAGGGAATATGAGTGGAAGATCACTAACCTGTGCAATCCTGTACTGTTGCACAGGTACAGGAGTTATAGGGTTTATGTGAAAATTAATATCATGGTAAAATTCCACATAATTATCCGCATCCTTTTTAATAGATGCAGGATCAACTGCGTATCCAAAAGTTGCTGTCGGAGTTTCAAATTCCCGATACTTTGCATACTTGGTAGAACCGCCTATATATTTTCGATATGCTTCTACTCCACAGAGAATTACCTTGTCAAACTCTGATAGGTCCAGAGAATCATCTAGAACTAATATTGTAACTTCTGGTGCAAGACCAGAGAGTATTTGTTTTATTTCTTTGTCTGGTTCTTTAGGTACAATTATTGCTATATTCATTTATTCTCCTCACGTTCAAAATCTTCTGATAAATCTGGTCGTGTGCATACTACATTAAAACTTCCAGATTCCCTATAGAATCTAAATTCTACCCAAATAGCACCAGAATTTTTAACCATACCATAACCACGTAATTCTTCATTTTTAGTATAGATAGAATCTTCACCATAAGTTACATCTAGTATTGCAGATCCAGATAGTGATCCACTTTCACGTACTATACTATCAAACAACACAAAAAGTTTTCCCATAATTTTCCTCCTCAAAATAGTTCTGGTGGGTAAATAATATCCTCTGGCTGTGTATACCTATAATCTGGTGGTTCTTTACCAGTCCAAAAACAATCAATCTTTGAACATCCGACATACGGACCAAACTTACCATTCATTCTCGCAACAGGAGAACTACATTCTGGGCAAGATAAAATATTTCCTAGCCAGTAGGCATATTTGCATTTACCCCTTCGTCGTATAAACGCTGTAGGTGTACATGTAATCTCATCGTCAGTAAAATCTTCATAATCTTCATCTGGATAATCATCTGGACACTCACCATATATGAACTCAATTAAATCTGACATATCACCCATAACTTCCTCCTATTTGGGCGTCGTATAAATTAATATACAACGCCCTAGTACCCTAGAGTTTACTTGAACTGACCATCAAGATCGCCAGCCTTGGCAACTTTCTTGCGGGCAGTTACTTTTCCTACCTCATTGGAGGTCTTATCCTCATCCAAATAGTGGGGCTTAACAGTAATCGGGAGCCAGACTTCTTTGTTCAAGTAGTTGTCCAGATTAACTGGTACTGCTTTTGTTTTGTCAGCAGGAACAGGTACACCCAAGGCCAGAAAGATTTCATACATCTTGAAGGTATTTCCTTTGCGGATAGCATATACTTTGAACTGGCGACCAAGTGTGGTAGCTTCCTCACCCTCGTCGTTCTGGAATTTCTTGTCCTCAGTAATTTCAAACGTGAAAATCACCTGCTCATTTCCATTTTTGGAAATTGCATCTTCCTGCTTGATAAGACGTGCAGGATATTTTCCAGCAGGAATAGTTAAATAATCAGATGAGGTCATCTCACTGAAATCGAAAGTTGTGATAGCCATTAGTTATTTTCTCCCTTGTTTAATAGTGTATAGATTTTCCCAATAGTGGGTTCTAACATGTGTTCGGGGAAATGCCCGAACTCATCCCTGACTTTTGCTTCATAAGCGTCAGCGGTTTTGAAGCTGCAGACTCGTCGTATTACTCCTTCCGTATCTTCATGTAGTCTCAAGTACCCGACCATCGAAAATAGTCGTGGTAAACTTACAGTTATTTTCTTTCCCGGAAAATCTGGTGCAATTTTAGATGCACCATTTATAGGATTATCCGAGAGAACTTCTCCAGCAGTACAAATAATATTTAACCCTTCAATAGCACGTAATTGTCGTACTAAAATATCCAGATCAATTCCTACTTTCCCGTACTCCTGAATTTGGAATCCACGAACACTGGTAAAACTTTTCTCCGACGCTGCTACTGCACCGCTCTGACCGTACATATTTAATGTGCCTGCATCAGAAAGACTATCAATAATAATAGTCTTATACGGAGTTTTACCATCTCGTAATGCTTGATAAATAACATCAAATTGTTTCCAAGCCGTGAGAGTGACTACATCAATCTTTCCTTCTATAGGTTCACTGCCAAATTTTGTAACAAAATTACATTTTGAACCAATAGAATCATTAACACCTTTTTCAAAGTCTACCATTAGACAAGGCATTAATTCTGGGCAATCTACTATTGTACCACATAATGTGGTTTTTCCGATACCCGCTGTTCCGTAGAATAAACTGAACAGTTCTTTATTCACTCATCTCCTCCATATCTGTACCGTGAAATTCGTCGGTACATACTTCAAATTCTGTATCTCGGATTTCATTCACATAATCTAAATCCGAAGATACCCGTGTTGCTCTGCATAAAGTATAGAAACTACATCGTGCGCAACCTCCTATGTGGTCCTTAGATACATTCGGGTACACAAGTGGAGTACTCATATCACTCATTTGTGCAATAGTATTCTGTTCCCATGTTTTTAATTCATGTTCAGTTCGAGTTGTTACCATCCTATCGTAGAATTTATAGGTACATTCTATCTTGTATAGAATATCTT
>Ga0209429_10001853_pt1 | contig 12763 bp, 11 predicted proteins | sample BarGraNGADG00212_3_FD_184493 | JGI IMG/M metagenome (GOLD analysis project Ga0209429, IMG submission 184493) | Arctic peat soil microbial communities from Barrow, Alaska - Barrow Graham LP Ref core NGADG0004-212 (SPAdes) (version 2) | ecosystem: Environmental > Terrestrial > Soil > Wetlands >... | reverse complement strand
TTCTCCTCGAGTTAGTCCTTCTGTCTGGACACGTATCTTCCATGAATACTGCATCCTCCGGGAGTACCACACACGTAAGTAATGGCGCATATCCCCGGTCCTCCTATATCTATATATATGGTGGAATACCAGGACGCTGAGAAGCCTCCTTAAACCTTTATAGAAACTGCAACCTAGCCCTATCGAGGTGAGGTCAATATTTGATGTCTCGACAAACGGGCCCTTGGATGGCGCTGTCATTCCTCCCACAATCCCTTACCCTTTGCCCGCTCAACGGCAGCACGTACCGTGTTTTCTGCAAGGCCCGATTCTTTTGCCAATGCCCTGACGGACACGTCTCCTCCCCTGGCGTTCAACTTCGCCCGCCAGATGAGTACGGCTATCAGACTTGTATCTACCGGTCTTGCCTTGATTGCCTCCTCGAGCCCGAGTTTCTTTAGTGCGAGGCTCGTCTTGCGGCGGTTCTCAGGACAGCCGGGACAGCACTCCGTCTTGATCCATGGCAGCCGGGCAACAGTCCCCCCACATCCCAAGTGGTATTCATGATGGGCGCCAAAAACGAAGCTCTCCAGTTCTCTCCTCGAACAGGGAGAAGCGAATCTCTCGTTCAAACGCCGAACGGTCTCCCGCGCAACCGGCTTTTTGGCTCCGGCCACGATCATCCGCCAATACAAGACCCAGAGAACGGTATCTCGCTCGCCAACTGGTGCACGATCATAGGTCATCAATTTGGCGATGCAGGTTCGCGTATGCCCGTTGAGGGGGAGCGCGGCAGCGTTGAGGGGAGGCGCACTACCGTCGAGGGAGGTTCCAGCCTTGCGAAGTTGTTCCAGAATGCTTGCAGGGAGAGGCTTGATCAGTGCAAGCGGAGTATCAAAGCGGTACTCGTGCAGGAGACTTCCATCTGCCTTCATGAGCTTCGATGGTGGGGCTACGACATACTGGCCGAGGGCCTTGAACTCCACCTCCATCCCGAACAGTTCCAGCCGCTTCGAGGTGAGCGCCGGCTGCTCGGCACGAGTGAAATACAGGTGATGTCCCCTGTGGGTTCGAACCGTCGTCGTATGAAGAGCTACCAACTCAGAGGGGATCTCTGCGACATCGATGTCGACAACATAAAGACCACCAACGCCCGTGGCTATCGCGAGGTTGAACCCGTCTCCCCCAGGCCATTCGGAATAGTCGGTGAACCACGCTCCTAGTTCCTCCGAGGTGGGCTGCCGCGCTTGGTACGGCTTCCACCGCCCCATAGGGAGTGCCCTGGAGAGCGGCGTTTTCTCAGTCTTGCTGACGGGGAAGAAGCTCCACCCCTTGTTCAGATAGGTTGTGGCAAGCCCGGGCGGGGTCTGTGTCAGCCAGTCCTGCGCCGAGCTTACATATCGCTTGGGTACCCCGAATATCTCACCTTCTGGTGTCCCCTTCTGTTCTTTTCTGTCGTTGCCCATACAAGATGGGCGGTCATGCAACTACCTGTATTTTCGCCGTTCTTTGCTGCTCTAGCCTAACTTCTGGGAGCTAGTGCTCCCTTAATCGCCTTCCGCCACGTTCACTTCCTTTCCCTGAATTCCGACTATTTATACTTCGGTAATCATAGTATATCCGCAAAATGGGAAGCGCGTAGTTTCTCGCTCCGACTATCAGTATTCACGCCGAGTCGGAGCACCGACTACCGCACACGTCCAATCTCCTGGCATTCCTCACCGAAATAGCAATCCAGTCGCCCTGTGGTATGACGTTTTTCGGGGCAAGGCAGAGATTTCAAATGGCTTGCCGTGTGTTTGTAGGGTCGCTTTTCCTAGTGCCCTAAAATGGCTAGTCCATTTTTGATGAATGGGAACCGGGGAACCGGAAATACTCTTGGTTCCCCGTGTTTTGGAGATCGCAACCAAATGCCAGAACTGCAGTATGCTGTTGTAAATAGTCTGAGGGAGGTAGATATGTCACGTAACAGCATCCTGGCAGATCTGCATGAAAATGGCGGTATGAGCGGACTATGGTGGTTTCCGGAGACTCCTGACAAGAAGATCCGGGGCAGGCTGGTTCTCACGCAAGATGGGGAAATGGACCTGACGCTAGAGCGCGAATCCCAGATCATCGAAGCTTTCAAATCTCTCTTTGAAACCCCCTCTCTCGGAGTCGTATGGGGGATCCTCAGCGACGGGACGCAATGCAGTCTCATCGCCTTGACGTTTGCAGGCAAGACCTTGGCATTTCAAGCTTGGGTCACAGAGATCTACTCTGTCCAATATGCGATCTTCGGAGCACTAGTGAAAGGTCTTGCTCAATTCGAGATCAAGCAGATCTCTCTTTCGTTGCCAGTTCTCATGGATTGGAGTCATGTAGCCTGTTACTCTGCCACGCAGAAGTACATGCCTGAAGAGCAAAGCATCAAGTTCTCAATAGAAACGCAAAAAGCGCAGACAATAGCCCTGGGAACAGCAGGCAAGCTGGCGGTAGATATCCACATCAGCGCTGGATGGCATGGAGGTACGGCATTCTCAGAAGCACCAGGGATTGCCCCATTTTCCATGCTCAACATTTCTTTTGCAGAACAGATATCCCTTGCCTCAGCAATCCAGCTGGTCCCCCTCGCTCTGAACTTCTTTTCACTTGCCACTCTTAGTATCGTGCAACCTGCATCTGTCTCGTGCGAAAGCGATTCCGCGAAACGCACGATAGAAGGTCATAAAGCTCCCTACTATGAGCAAATAGTCGTCTGGTATCGCGGTCTCGCGGAACAGACCCGCTGGAAGGGAATTCTGGATAATAGCATGTTCTTCACATATTCCGACATAGCACAAGCAGGAGATCAGAACATTCTCGCGACGCTCCTTGCACGGCACGACGAATTCGACAACATTCTTGCTTCGTTAGTTCCCGGATCGAGCAGTTTCCATTATTACTCACAACAACGCTTCTTAAATGCTACACACGCTTTTGAGTGTCTCGATAGGATGACAGGGCATGATCTTCGGTCGCCCAAGAATGAGTTCGAGTCGGCTAAGGGGGGCATTCTCAAGAAGCTCACAGATTCCGAGCAAAGTTGGTTGCAAGATCTACTGGGCGATTATGCCAATGAGCCAAGCCTGAGAGACCGGATTAAGAATATCTTGCAACAAAATGCCGAGCTACTGGACACATCTATCAACAAGCAAAGTAGATTCATCTGTGACGCTATCAACACACGCAACTACATTGTCCATGGCGACAAGGAATTGAAAGCAAAAGCCGCTCTTGACACGCGTCTCGTTGGTATGACAGATAAGCTGGAGTTCCTTGCACGCTTGACGTTCTTGCGAGTTCTGGGGCTAACGGACACAGATCTGAGAGTACTACTAAGCCATCCTGACAGGGACTATTTCATGAATATGCGAGATCTGTTCCATCCAGCTACATGAAGGGCAAGGTCTTGCGCTGATCTTGTAGTAACGACAGTCCTTGCGTCGCGACCTAGAAGAGCACTCCGGCTTCCATGGAAGCGCCACCGAGTTCAGTCTCCCCTAAGGACAGGAACGTAAACGATTAGTCCATTACTTTGTTTATCTTCCCAGTACTTTCTGCCTTTGGTGTCGATGAGAGCGAATTCGTGGTCCTTCAAACGAACCCACACAACGCCCTCCGAGTAGAGAGACCCATAATCATAAATTGGCGGTACTACCATGTTCCCTCTGGTGTCGATGAAGCCCCACTTGCCGTCGCGTTTGACGCGTGCAAGGCTGTTCAGGAAGGAATCTCCCTCATCATAGATGGCCGGTATTGCCATCTTCCCTTTGGTATCGATGTAGCCCCATTTGCCCTTACGTTTGACGCATGCAAGGCCGTCGTTGAAGGAACCCGCCTCATAACCACAGGCCGGTATTGCCAGGTTCCCTTTCGTGTCGATGAGTCCCCACCTGCCGTTACGTTTGACGCGCGCAAGGCCCTCACTGAAGGGCCGCGCATGATCATAGGTAGCGAGTATTGCCATCTTCCCTTTGGCGTCGACGAAGCCCCATTTTTCCCCGAGTTTGACAGGCGCGAGGCCGTCGCTGAAGGAACCTGCGTTTTCATAGATGGCCGGTATTGCCAACTTTCCCTTCGTGTCGACGAAGCCCCACTTTTTGCCGAGTTTGACAGGCGCAGGACCCTCATCACTGAAGGGCCGCACATGATCATAGGTAGCGAGTATTGCCATCTTCCCTTTGGCGTCGACGAAGCCCCATTTTTCCCCGAGTCTGACAGGCGCGAGGCCGTCACTGAAAGAGTACGCAAAATCATAGACAGTAGGTATTGCCATCTTCCCCTTCGTGTCAATGAAACCCCATTTTCCGCTGAGTTCAACCGCCGCAAGACCCTCACTGAAAGAGTACGCATTATAATAAGTAAGGGGTACTTTCAGGTTCCCCTTCGTGTCGATGTAGCCCCATTTGTCATGGAGTTCGACCGGCGCGAGGCCGTCACTGAAAGAGTACGCAAAATCATAGACAGTAGGTATTGCTAGGTTCCCCTTCGTGTCGATGTAGCCCCACTTCTCACTCTTCCGGTAAGTGTAGCCCCACTTCTCATTCTTCCGGTAAGGAATGAGCAGCGAAACCTTTTTTCCACTTGCCACCTTTGCCCCGCAGCCGGGGGGCGTGCCTTTCTTCTTCATGTGTTTCTCCTCTATTCCTTTCCAATGCTTACGCCACAATTCTGACTACTTTAGTTCGGTAATGTTATTTTAGCACATTTTTTAATAGTGGGCAATTCTTGTCCCGACCTTTAGTATTTACGTTGGGCCGGTGCACCAACGAACAAGGCGGCGATTTCAAATGGCTTGCCGCGTGTTTGTGTGGTCGCTTTTCTTAGTGCCCTAAAACGGACGGCCTTTTTTTCACAGCGATCGTTCTTGACGGATGCGCCTTTGCGGTGTTTCCTTTGTAAAAGTATTCTTCGTGGTATTATTTTGGGCGCCAGTCATTTGGAATTGGGCATTTGCTACTAAGGCAAAGGGAGGGAACAAAATTATCGAATTGGTTACTTGGCCGAGAGATAGGTATGCAGTTCCTGGCGGCGGGCTGTACGCGGGACCCCTTCTCTTTTTCGTGAGGCCCCCCTTCTCTTCTGGGAAGCATCGAATATGGTATTTGTCTAGCAGGACAATATCGCCTGTTCTCCAAATCCTGCAGTCTACTGGTAGCCGGACAGCATCGGCGCACGCAGTATATCAATAATAGGAGGCCATTAGTGATCACGGCGAATGTCATCCATAGGGTCTTTCGTATACAGTGGCAAGGCGTAGAAGGGACTGCATTCACGATTGATGTTCAAGATCGGCAGTACTTGGTAACTGCACGGCATGTTGTCCACGATCTTAGAGCTCCGTCTGAGATTGGCGTATTCTCCAACGGTTTGTGGATTCCGCTTCCTGTCCGTCTTGTGGGACATTGTCCTGGCGACATCGATATTTCGGTTCTGGCAACAAATCGCATTTTGACGTCCGCCGATCTTACAATGGAGCCCACGAGTAAGGGTGTTATCTACGGACAAGATGTCTACTTCCTTGGCTTTCCATACGGTTTGTTGGGCCGGTGTGCATTCGGGCCAGATGGCTTTCCCTTACCTTTCGTCAAGAGGGCCACAGTATCCCTATTCGACGGCGCCATGTTTCTTCTGGATGGGAACAACAATCCAGGATTCTCTGGCGGGCCGGTAGTATTCACTGAGCCACAAAGCAATAGATACAAAGTCGCAGCCGTCATCTCAGGATTCCAGTCGGTACCTGAACCAGTGTACAAAGGCTCCGACCAAACAGCCCTGACGTATAAGTACAACACTGGAATCATTGTGACGTATACAATAGATGGAGCATTGAAACTTATAGAGGAGAATCCCATAGGTTTCAAACTCGGTGGGGTTGCCTAACACCAGTCCTAGCAGATAGCAGCTGTGCCGCTGTGCTGGCGTAACCCGCCTGAGTCTAACGTTTTGCCAGTCCTTGACCAGAACCCAAGACGACCTCGAAGACACTCTTCAGTACCAGTGCTGCGCACGGGTCCCAAGACGGCCTTATCGCCGAATCTTGCAGCACAATTTTGTGCTCTTGGCAGTTGCATGTTGCCCTTGATTGACATATCATAACAATCATCAGTCATGGGGCGTCACAACCCTGGAAAGTAGAGGTAACATGACAAAACATTACCGGACATCGCCAATTCAGGAAGCTGTATGTGAATTGCGGCTTGGCCCTGCGTACCAATGGGGTCCGGACTCGCCCGAACGTATATGTCGTAAGCTCGCACCGCTTTTTCCTCTCCGCGAGAACCACGTTGTCCAAGGGTTTCGAACTGAACCTTCTTCCATGCCCTATGAACTTGGACTAATGGTAAGCGCCAGTCTAGAGATTGAGCTTAGGACTCAGGACAAGCAGACAGTACTCAAGGTCGGCAACAGACTAGTAGCCCTGAGCCAACTTCACCCATATGATGGCTGGGTAGCATTCCAAGAACGTTTAGAGCACGTGCTTGCTGCTATCGGCTCTGTTGATCCCTTCAACGAGTGCCAGCGGGTCGGTCTTCGCTACGTAAATCGCATCGACTTCCCGACGCTTGACAAAGTTGCACTTTTAGAAAAGTACTTCCAGTTCAGGCCGACGCCGATTCCTGCGCTCGATACACCGCCAGAGTCCTACATCGCTGGATGCGTGGTACCCTGTCGGACAGGCAAGGACTGGTGTCGGGTTCAGCTGTCAAGTGCCGTCAAGAAGGAGCCACAGATGGCATCTGCCTTGCTCGACATCGACTACTGGACAAACCCTTCCGGCTCTGCCGATGGAAACAGCGTGGTTGAGTGGGCACAACAGGCGCATTCATCTGTGGAAAGCGTGTTCGAGGACTGCATTACTGACGAGACGAGGACACTGCTTGGCGGAGACATGGCATGAACACATCTATTATGCATGATAGCAGACCTTGGACCACACTGCTTGAAAACCCCACGGAACAAGCCACTTCTGAATGGTTTGCCTGGCCAAACCTCGCCGGAAAGGCTTCCGTAGCCCGGGGAGAGACGGTCAGTCAAGATACTCTAACTGCTCTCGAAGTCTGCCTTGGGAGAGCTCCCTGGCACAGCAGTGACCTTCTAGGTCTGTGGACCAGCTGGACACAGACTATGAGGAGCTACTCGTCTATTGTACAAATCGAACAGCAAATCGAAAACATGCTTCTCTCGGTGCAAAACGAGGGAGTTGTTCTTCCTCACAGTGATGCTGTTGCCAACTACGTCCGGGAGCATTCCGACATGAGTGTTGCCGTCGAGATTATAGCTACCACTTGCCGTAGCCGCTTCGGGAAGGATGCTAGCCTTCTTCTCGACGTACGCCACGACCCCGAAGAGAAATACAGTTACCTCTTCCTTGGTGTCAGGGTGTCTAGTTACGGCAGTGACTTCATGAGTCTGGTCGACGAGGTCGGGGCGCTCGCCGATGCTGTACTCGGACGAAATGCGGAGCTCCTCCTCGTTTCCACTGACTTCGCTCCTATCGAGTGAGTACAACACCATTCGGCTGGCGAGACTTCCTAGTACTGGCAAACCAGCTCCTAGACGACGCTGGCGGAAAGGTTCCCGAAGCACGCCTGCGCACGGCGACGAGCAGAGCATATTATGCAGCCTACTGCGAGTGCAAGTCCTACGCCGTTCTTAATCTCGGGTACGTTCCCAGCAACGACGTCGACGACCACTTCAATGTTAGGAAGGCATTCCGCGACCATGGCCGGGAGGGAGACGCTCGTGACTTGCGACAATTGCGTGATTGGCGTGACCGCTGTGACTACGAACCACAAGTCCCAGGCATTTGTGCGATGACGGTGAACGCCATAGAGAAAGCAAAAATGCTCCTTGCACGACTAGAGAGTGGGTGAACCTTTCGCCGTATAGTGTATCCTCTCTCTCCCAACAACTCTCTGTCTTCTCCGAAGCCCCCTCATGCTACATTTGAAGTGGAGACCATCAAAGAAGTATATCTAGGTTCACGTTGCGTCTATCAGGTCCCGTTGGCCCGAGCCCTCAGTCAGTCTCTAAGTAGAACCTAGGACCACTTCGAATACGCTCTTCAGGACTAGCGTTGCGCATGGATCGCCAGATGAGCTTATCGCCCCTATCTCCACCATTCGTCTATCTCAGTCCCCGGAAGGGGCCTTTTTTCTAGTGTTTCGCACCGGATGTGAAAAATACTCGCGCAAGAATGCAGTTTCCAGTGATGGACTGCGTCCTTGCTCTTTCCAAAATACACAACGAAGGCACCAATAGGCTTCGAACTGTTTGATCCAAATCCGGGAAATATTACTTCCTCATCGAGCAATATTCTTGTCTTCTGCCATTCCTCACCGAAATATCAATCCTGCCGCCCTGTGCTATGACGTTTCCCGGGGCAAGGCAGAGATTTCAAATGGCTTGCCGTGTGTTTGTAGGATCGTCTTTCTCAGTGCCCTAAAATGGCTAGTCCATTTTTGATGGACCCGTTCTCCCATTTTGCCTTCCCAACTCAATTAGAACCAGAAACGGTTAAGCCAGAAACGTATTTACTCGCCGTCTGATAGATATTCTCGCCTTGACTGTAATACGTATCCACTTGTTTTTGCGCCACGGCAATCCTCTGGGATAGGGCTGCTTGTTGTTTTTGCGCACCGGACGAAAGGTCTCCCCAAAGTGCGCACAATGTCTCTTGGTTAATTGTACTGTTCGATGACTATGTCGTAGTTTTCAACAGCGATTATTGAGAGGTAGTACGTTCCACTAGTGTACACATAGCTCGTATCCCCACCTTCGCCGATGACGTTTGCTGCTACACTAACCATGTTTCCATCAGCACTATAGAGGTAGATTACGAAGTTGCCGTCGCCATATGTTCCCGGGGTAGCTGTCCAGGTAATTCTCCATTCGCCTGACTCGATCGTGAAGGGCTGAGTAGTCTTTGTCGAATCGCCGGTGAACTCTGTTACCTGCTGCCAGCTCTTGGCTGCTGGCGCAACCGGTGGAGCAATAGTGAATAAACGGTAACTCCAGCAAGTTCCCGGCAGCTCGGCCATAGAACTATTCAGTGGAACGATAAGGACTATACAGGTTGGAGACGGGGTGTCCGGCACGGTCCATAAAAAGGAACGAGCGGTGCTCGGTGCGAAATTACCGGCGGCATCGGTACAGAGAGATTTTAAATCCTTTCCGTCAGAAGTACTATATCCAAGAAGGAACTGTTTCACTGCCGACATGTCACCGCTTACTGCCCACGTAATCATGTGAGTTGTTCCAGCCGCCCAGACTTCTCCACCACTAGGAGAGAGCACCGTCAAGGTGAACAGTGGAGTCACAACCGGTGGAGTCACAACCGGTGGAGTCACAACCGGTGAATACGTCAAGGTAATCATTTTGGTTGTAGCGTCGTATTGAACGTCGATACCCAAGGATTCCGCGACGAACCGGAGCGGAAGCATCGTTCGCCCGTTTGTGATGACGGGCACGACCGCAGCGTTTGCCGAATCGATCGCAAGGGCGGTGCCGTTCAGCGATGCCTGTGGCTTGTCAATCCAGAGGTCGAGGGAATTCTTTCCCAACGTGACCGTGGCCTTGCGTGTCGAGGCCTCCCAGGCAGCGGATCCCCCGAACGCCTCGATGACGGCGCGAATAGGTACGAGGGTCCTGCCTGCGACGATGACGGGTTTGGTCCCTTGGACATCGATCAGCTGTTGCACTCCATTGACGGACATGGATGCATTGCCAATCCACAGCTTGACCGTCGTTGACGACGAGGCTGTAGCTGTCGATGGGACAAGGAGTCCTGCGACCAGGAGAATCGCTACTAGGACGTTCAGCAAATACGTTCTTCTCATGAGTTCCTCCTTCAGTAGGAACAGCAATATCTTAGTGTTTGTTAGGTTCAGTATGCAACCCCACCGCGTTTCGTCCAAATTGGGCAATTCTCCAACCGCCTACAAATAGCCATCAGCACCTTCAACGCTTCACCTTTCCTCATCTCTATCTCATACGGCTCTCAACAATCAGGAGTCCGGTCTTCATCACGGATTGCACACCTTGCACGGTGCATATCCTTCGGCAATAGCTTTGGAACGTAAGATTGGAATGCAGCTCTTGGAAAGATACTGACATCCCAATCGGTGATACGTTTTTCCAGTGGCTGTGACATAGACGGTGTAATCCTTGGTCGCCGGCTGGAAAGTTGTCGTGCCAGAGACAGGTGGAACCACGACTATTGGCACAGGTGATGTGACCGGGTTGCTGTCCACTTTGGCTTCGATAACCTTCTGGATCGCAACTGGGACGTTCGACAGAAGATCATCTCCCGTTGCTTTCTCAATCTTGTCGACACTGGTTACGTAGGTCTGCCACTTCGAATTGACACTGTTTATGTTCGGCGTGTTGATGGCAATGACGCGGGTCTTCGTGCTAATACGGCCTAAATCTTTGGTTCCGTTGGACAGGACAACGGCGACTTTCCAAATATGTGCCGGTACCGCAACGTGTCCCCCATCGATAGTTGTTTGATAGGTTTTTGATCCAGTGCCACCTGTTCCGTAGGAGCCCATGACGATGTACAGTTCGTCCCCGCTTTTTACCAAACCACGGAGGTAGTTCTCGAAGTTGGCCCAGGTCCCCTCATTGTTTCGTGGTGCCTGCGGAATCATGTTCGTCATCAGGAAGGTCGATGAATTGGCGGCGACACTGGACGTTCTGTCTGCCGATGGACAGTTGTGGCCACGATCGAACCCGCTGCCGGAGTAGCCGTTCGCCTGCACTTTGTACCAACCGGTTGGAAGAGTTCCATCTGCACGGAAGTTGTTCAACCTGTCTGTTGAGCCGAGCGAGGAAGGACCGAGATACCAGCTCACCCAGTTCGGTTCGCCCCGGGACTTGTTGTAGGAAAGGGTGTAATTGCTTGTCGTCATCAGGTAGTTGTTGGGAGAAGCGGTACTGTGGACTGCCCTGCTGGGATTGCCAAGGAGCAGGTTATTGCCATCGGCTGTCGATGTCAAAGCAATGACGGTCGAGGGGACAAGAAGTCCTGCAACCAGGAGAATCGCTACCAAAACCTTCAGCAGACGCGTTCTTCGCATGAGTCCTCCTTCATTAAGGACAACAACGTCATGGTCTATGTCAGGTCCCCGCCTGTGTGTCCCTGGCAGGGAAAATTGGTGTTGCTGCATTTATCGTCCTGCCTACTGTCACAATGGCAATATGGGGAAGGCGGATTGTAGATCCAAGCCTCACTTCTTGTTCATCAAGGTGTTCCGCAAGGCTTCCCGGTAATCCCGGTATTCCTGGGCAACTTCATCGCCCGTACCCCCCCGCCTGGTCTGCTCATCGATCGCTACAATGAACGACTTGGGCAGGATACGGAAATGGGCCTTCCTCACATCATAGACGCTCACATTGTCGACCCGTGCTATGATTGCAAAGTCCCCGGGGGTAATGCCCTCGCGTGCCAGATAAGCGACAAATGGATTGTTCTCGTCATCTTTGTTGATCATGTCTCATACCTCCATGTTCGTCTGTCAAACCCTTGCCATATTCATTGCCCGGACTGTGTTTGTCTCGTCCCTTTCCGGGCTCCTCGACCAGGCCGCTTCGTCAACCTGCAAAGGATCCCGTTACGCTACTTGTACTTATTGTTGATTTTCCATAGTTATTATATCATTATTCTATTTCATGTCCAGCAGGAACTTACCAGCAGCCAATGGGCTCAGGCAATATGACGTTATGGCGATAAGATGACAGCGCACCAATGAACAAGGCGGCCCCTGTAGTAGAGAGATCCGCCCTGGCTGTTTCTATGACGCGGAGCAGTCGGTAGACGACCCCGCCACGCCTTGCTCAATTCGACCGTCTAGTCCTCCTCTAGTTCGCGCATGAGTCCTCCTCAGAGTCTAGCGAGAAGCAAAGCGTTCTACGTCCAGGAACACGTTGAGGACGTCGCTAAGCGCCGCCAATATGGGGTCGCTGTACTCCCTCTCCTTGCCCTTGCCTTCCATAAGGACAGCAAGCGCGAGGCCAGTCATGGCCAGAGCCTTGATCTCGTCCTTCCAATGCTTTGGCTGGTAGGGAATTGTGAACTTTGTGATCCCTACCCCGTCACAAACGAAGCCGAACATGTGGTTTTCCATCTCGTCAAAGACCTTCTCGACTTGCTCAAGTGCATGTGAGATGCGTCCAGAGAACTCGTGCTCCTTGGCCTCGTCTTTGAGTTTGTCTTCTATCTTCGAGAGAAGCGCGAGGCAATTTATGTAAAGTGCCACCCAATGTGTGCGCCACTGTGCTGGCCAGTACTCTGGGTCCTCCCCAGTCTTCTCGATCTCCAGCGTGATTGCCTGGAACACTTCTTCAATCATCATCTCCTGCCCGGAGACCACCTGCGTTCCACATTGAGAACTCCCAACTTCATTCCTTTCTCTATCCTTCATGTCTTTCTTGTTCATTTCTTTCTCCTCTATTTCTAAGGCTTCCGCCACAAATTATTTTGACTACTCTCACGTCGACATCCTTCTCATAGTAATTGTTTTTTATATGTTAGTTTCTCGCCCCAACCCTGAGCATTCATGCTAGTCAAGAGCATTACCTATACGAGACACAACGGCTCCGGCACTCTTTCTCAGGGGCTCGCTGCCTTCTACGTGGCTCAGGTTGTCCTCGGCTATGGTTCTGTTGTACCAGGCATTGAAGTGACACGGATCCAATTCTATGGCCCTGTCACAACAGCAGATGGCATCCTCGTAACGACCCAAGCTGTTGAGGCTTC
>Ga0209429_10001851_pt1 | contig 12775 bp, 9 predicted proteins | sample BarGraNGADG00212_3_FD_184493 | JGI IMG/M metagenome (GOLD analysis project Ga0209429, IMG submission 184493) | Arctic peat soil microbial communities from Barrow, Alaska - Barrow Graham LP Ref core NGADG0004-212 (SPAdes) (version 2) | ecosystem: Environmental > Terrestrial > Soil > Wetlands >... | reverse complement strand
GCGCTCGCGCGCGGCGGGTGCCCGCCCGGGAATGTCATCGGACGTTCGTATTGACCGAAACGGAACTTGAGAAGTACTCCCCTCACCAAGAAATGTACGTGCACGGCGGCCGAGGGTCCAGCGGCGACCGTGAACTACTGTTGACGCACCATGAACAACACCCTCACCGCGCTCGCCGGAGTACGAGTGGGCCACGCCACCCACCTGGACAAGCTCACCGGCTGCACGGCCATCATGTTCGACAAGCGCCTCACTGTTGCGTTCCAGTCCTACGGGGGCGGCGCGGGCGGCTACAACACCGAGGGCCTGCAGAGCGGCAAGACCAACTACAAGCTCAACGGCATCTTTGTCACGGGCGGCAGCGGCACGGGGCTCATGGGCGCGACCTCCATCATGGAGTGCCTGCGCGCCGACGGTCGCGGGTCCAGGTCCGGTCCCGACGGCAGCATCGTCAACCCCTCCGTCACGGGCGCTGCCATCTACGACCTTGGCATGGACATCGCTCCTTACGACGCCGAATACGGAGCGGAGGCCTACCGCAACGCGACCGATGCCCCAGTCGTGGGCGGCAACGTCGGCGCGGGCACAGGCGCGGCGGTGGGCAAGTTCTTGTGGCTCGACGGAGGGGCCAAGGTGGGCGCCATGAAGGGCGGCATCGGCTCCGCGCGCGTCGATGTGGGCGGCGGAATCATCGTCACCGCCCTCACCGTGGTGAACGCGATGGGCAACGTGGTGCTCCCCGACGGTTCGGTGCTGGCGGGGAACCGCGACGGCGAGGGTGGCTTCAAGCGATTCGAGGACGTGGGCGACCGCGTGACCCGCAACCTGCAGAACACCACCATCACCGTCGTCGGCATCAACGTTGACCTCGGCTCGACGGAGCACTACGAGAAGGTCGCCCACCTCGCCTCGCACGGTCAGGTCCGCGCCATCAACCCGGTCCACACCTCGGGCGACGGCGACTCGATCTTCGTCTTCTCGACCGCCGAGCTCCGCAACCCCCTCAACGCGGACGGCCCCCTTTTCACCACCGGGACGAGCGACATCCACCTGCAGGTCGACATCCTGGGCCACGCGGCGGCGACGGCCGTCCAGGAGAGCATCTACGACGCGTGCCGCCAGGCGAAGACCGTCGCCTTCGACGCGGCCTTCGGTGGCATCGTGCCTGCAGTGAACGGTTAGCGCGCGCGGTCGGGCTGCGGCGACCGCCCGCTGCTCCCTGTCCGCACACAAGACACGGTCGAGAGGGGGACACCGTGTGCCATGTGCGGATGGGGCACCGGGCACCGGCGGGCCCCGCGCGAGGAGCGGACCCGTCAGGCGGGCCCCGCCTTGCCCTTCAGCTCGGCGGCGATTTCCTGGGCCCACGCCTCAATCGCGGACCAGTCGCGGAAGTCACCTGCGGGAAGTCCGTTTCGCGCCGCCGGCATGGTGCGGATGAGCCGCTCCGACATGCCAATGGGCCGCGCGGTCGGATCGTAGGCGCCGAAGAACACCTGCTCGCCGACAGGGTGGAGCAACTCGACGAGTTCATCGAACTCCTTGGGGCGGCTGGCCACGAACACGTCGACTCCCTGCTTGTTGACCAGATCGGTGCCGATGGGGCCGCTGCTAAAGAGCCACAAGGGATGCGTCGCGAGGTGTTCTGCGTACTCGTGGGCGAAATGGGCGGCCGCCTTTTGCCAGCGGAACATGTACGCCGCCGCTCCGAGCACCACCGCGTCGTAGCCGTCGACACTCGTCACCTTGGTGACGGACACAGCCTCGGCGGGCACCCCCGCCTCGATGAGGTGGGTCGCGATGTGCTCGGCGATACCCGCAGTGGCGCCGTGCCGCGACGAGTAGGCGACCAGGACGTTCATAGTCTTCCCCGCTCTGAGCAGGGAGCCCGTGTCCCCACTACCTCTCATCTATACCGCAGCGGTCTACCCGCTACAAGGCCCCTTTTGGGGGTTGGTGCGACTGGGGAGTGGGGGAGGTAAGGCGGCCGCACCGACACCGACACCGACACCGACACCGACACCGACACCGACTCACACGACCGCAGAGATTGCTCATCGCGCAACGGCCGCGTTGATCTCGCAAAACCGCACCAAGAAAGCGCCCTCGTCGAGCCGCTTGCGCCTCAGCCAGTGCGTGACCTCCTCGTTGCACTTGCTCGCGTTGCATGACCGGCACGCCGGCACCACGTTCTCGGCGGTGTAGCGCCCTCCGCGCGAGATGGGGAGCACGCAGTCTCGCTGGAGCGACGCATCGGCCGATGCCTGGGCACCGCAATACGCGCAGCCAGCCCAAGCCTCCAGGATGGCTTCCCACTGGGCGGAAGTGAGGTCGTTGTCCGCGGCGTCGACGCGGCGCTTGCGCTTGCGGGCGGCGCGAGCGCGACGGGTTTGACTGACGGCCACAGATCCGAGACTAGCGAGCGGAAAGCCATCGCAACGGGAGAGCACGCCGGACCCCCGTCTGCGCACCATCCGCACACCGTCTGCACACCGTCTGCGCACCATCCGCACACCGTCTGCACACCGTCTGCACACCATCCGCACGCCGGTCCCCCGTCTGCACACCATCCGCACGCCGGTCCCCCGTCTGCGCACCATCCGCACACCGTCTGCACACCGTCTGCGCACCATCCGCACACCATCCGCACACCATCCGCACACCATCCGCACACCATCCGCACACCACGCAAGGTCGCGGGGGCGAAACCGTGTGCCATGTGCGGATAGCGCGCACCGGCGGGGGTGGGGCGCCGATTTGGGGCAGCTCGACGCCGATTTGGGGCAGCTCGACGCCGATTTGGGGCAGTTCGACGCCGGTGTGGGGCAGCTCGACGCCGATTTGGACCGCCACTGCGGGAGAGCACGCCGGTCCGGAGTCCCGGGAACAAAAGGGGCCGGAAATTGCATTTCATAGCCAGGGACCACCTGCCGCAATAACGCAATGCTGCAGTGACGAAAAGATTGATGTAACACAAACGGGTCGACCTGCTTACCGACCGATGTGACACCAGTGCCCTTGGTCCCACAATTCTCGCGGATTCATTTACTGCGATGAAACCTTCGTTATTCCAGAAGTAACACAAGGGAGTCAGTCTCGAAGTGACAAATACAGCGGCGACGAAGCCTCCGGGGATCCCTTCCAAGATCTCGAGGCCCGCCGCAAGTGGCTGGCCGGATTACGGCAGGCCCCCTTTCGTCTCCACCGTTACAGCGCACATCACTTCTGTAATCCACGAAAGGTTGGCCCGCCATGCGCAAGATTGCGATCTATGGCAAGGGTGGAATCGGCAAGTCCACCACCACCCAAAACACCGTCGCCGGACTCGCCGAGATGGGGCGCAAGGTCATGGTGGTCGGTTGCGACCCGAAGGCCGACTCGACCCGCCTCCTGCTCGGTGGCCTCTCTCAGCGCAGCGTGCTCGACACGCTTCGCATCGAAGGCGAGGACGTCGACCTAGCCGACGTTCGCCACACCGGCTACTCCAACGTCATGTGCGTCGAGTCGGGCGGCCCCGAGCCGGGCGTCGGCTGTGCAGGCCGCGGCATCATCACCTCGATCAATCTGCTCGAGAGCCTGGGCGCGTACGACGAGAGCGAGAACCTCGACTACGTGTTCTACGACGTGCTCGGTGACGTGGTGTGCGGTGGCTTCGCGATGCCGATCCGTGAAGGCAAGGCCGAAGAAATCTACATCGTTGCCTCGGGCGAAATGATGGCCATGTACGCCGCGAATAACATCTGCAAGGGTGTCCAGAAGTTCGCAAATACTGGCAAGGTGCGGCTCGGCGGCATCATTTGCAACAGCCGCAATGTGGACAACGAATACGAGCTCATCGACCACTTTGCTCAAGAGCTCGGCACCAAGATGATCCACTTCGTTCCCCGCGACAACGACGTTCAGCGCGCGGAGATCAACAGGAAGACGGTCATCGAGTGGGCGCCCGACTGCGCCCAGGCGAGCCAGTACCGCGAGCTCGCCAGGGCGATCGAGAACAACACCAACTTCGTCATTCCGAAGCCGATGGAGCAAGACACGCTCGAGGGCCTGCTCATCGACCACGGCATGCTCGAAGTCGCCTAAACCGCGCGTCTACCAGGGAGTTCACCATGAAGAAGATGACCAACGTTCAGGAGCCCACGGCTCAGGACGTCGCGGCCGTGGACCTTACCGAGGTGCGCTCGTTGGACCTGGGCGGGCCGAGCGTCGGCCTCGACCTGCCCAGTGACGCACCGGACGGCGCCGCCGTCGCGAAGGCCCTCGTCGAGTTGTACCCGCAGAAGGCCCTCGAGAAGCGCTCGCGCCACATCCTGGTCAATGACCCCGACTCGATCGCACCAATCGAGGCGAATACACGCTCCATTCCTGGAATCATCACCCAACGCGGCTGCTGCTACGCGGGCTGCAAGGGAGTTGTCCTCGGGCCGATCACGGATGTCATTCACATCGTGCACGGGCCGGTCGGCTGCTCCTACTACGCCTGGATGACGCGCCGCAATCAGGCCGATGTTCCGGCAGGGGAGGGCAACTTCCTCAACTACGCCTTCACCACGGACATGACCGAAAACGAGATCATCTTCGGCGGCGAAAAGAAACTCGCGCAAGCCATCAGGGAGGCATACGAACTCTTCCACCCCAAGGCGATCGCGGTCTTCGCCACCTGCCCCGTCGGCCTCATAGGCGACGACGTCCACGCGGTGGCCAAGCAAATGCGCAAGGAACTTGGCATCAACGTGTTCGGCTTCTCTTGCGAGGGATACAAGGGGGTCAGCCAGTCGGCGGGCCACCACATTGCCAACAACGGGCTCTTCGAGCACGTGGTAGGCACCGAGGAGTTGCCAGCCGAACTCAAGGTCAACCCCCGCAGGGTGAACCTACTCGGCGAGTACAACATCGGCGGCGACGCGTTCGAGATCGAGCGCATCCTGGCCGATTGCGGCATCGAGCTGGTCTCGACGTTCAGCGGCAACGCCCAGTACTCGGAAATCGCACGCTCTCAGGACGCCAACCTCAACCTCATCATGTGCCACCGCTCCATCAGCTACATGGCCGAGATGATGGAGACCAAGTACGGCATCCCGTGGATCAAGATCAGCTTCATCGGCGCCGAAGCGACCGCGAAGTCGCTGCGCAAGATCGCGCGCTACTTTGACGATCCCGACCTCATCGCGCGCGTCGAGGTGGTCATCGCCCGCGAGATGGCCGAGCTCGGGCCGCAACTCGCCGAGGTCAAGCCTCGCCTGGAGGGAAAGCCCGTGATGCTCTACGTCGGAGGTTCGCGAGCGCACCACTACCAGCAACTCTTCGCCGACATGGGCATGCCCGTCGTCGCTGCTGGCTACGAGTTCGCTCACCGCGACGACTACGAGGGGACGGACGTCACGGGCAGCATCGTGACCGATTCCGATTCCAAGAACATCCAGGAGCTCAAGGTCGAACGCGACCCCGTGGCGTACACGGCCCGCAAGACCGACGAGGAGCTTGCCGCTCTCGAGATCGACGGCCTGAGCCTCAGCCAGTACGAGGGGATGATGGCCGACATGGCCAAGGGGGCCCTCGTGGTGGACGACATCAGCCACCACGAGCTCGAACAACTCATCGAGCAATACAAGCCCGCGGTCGTGTGCTCCGGCATCAAGGACAAGTACGTCATCGAAAAGATGGGCGTCCCCTGCAAGCAGTTGCACAACTACGACTACGGCGGCCCCTACGCGGGATTCCGCGGCGCGGTGAACTTCTATCTCGAGATCGACCGCATGGTCAACGCGAACGTGTGGCGCTTCGTCACTCCCCCGTGGAACGTCCCCGCCAAGACGGCCTCCTGAACCCTTCCGTAGCGGCGACAGCTCTAGAAAAGGACCTCTCATGCTCGATTCCACCACCCTTCCCGTGGCCGAACGCACCGCCCTCACCATCAACCCCGCCAAGACCTGCCAGCCCATCGGCGCGCTCTACGCGGCGCTCGGCATCAACAAGTGCCTGCCGTATAGCCACGGAAGCCAGGGGTGCTGCTCCTATCACCGCAGCCACCTGACGAGGCACTTCAAGGAACCGGTCATGGCCGCCACGAGCTCGTTCACCGAGGGCGCCTCGGTGTTCGGCGGCCAGTCCAACCTGCTCGAGGGAATCAACACGGCGTTCACCGTCTACAACCCCGACATCATCGCGGTCCACACCACGTGCCTGTCGGAGACGATCGGCGATGACATCCCGCAGATCGTGGGCGAGGCAAACAGGCAGCACCTCATCCCCGAGGGCAAGTTCGTGATCCACGCGAACACCCCGAGCTATGTGGGCTCCCACGTGGTCGGCTTCGCCAACATGTGCACGGCCATGGCCAAGTACTTCGCCACTCCGATCGAGACCAAGCCGCGTAGCTCGGACAAGCGTCAGGTCAACATCGTGCCCGGATTCGTGGACCCCTCGGACATGCGTGAACTGCGCAGGCTCACCGAGGCCACGGGGCTCTCGCTCACGATGTTTCCCGATACTTCGGGCGTCATGGACGCGCCGCAGACGGGTCACCACGTCTTCTATCCAGAGGGCGGCGTCACGATCGACCAACTTCAAAACCTCGGCCGGGGCGTCGCAACGCTGGGCCTCGGCTACTGGGCCTCGCGGGCCGCGGCCGTCGAGGTGGAGAACCTGGCCAATGTGCCTCGCGAGGTGCTCGACCTGCCCATCGGCATCGGCGCCACCGACCGCTTCATCAAGACGCTCGCGTTCCGCGGCGGCCACATTCCCAAGGCGATGGAGGTAGAACGCGGCCAACTGGTGGACCTCATGGTCGACACGCAGCAGCACTTCTACGGCAAGAAGGTCGCGATCTTCGGAGACCCCGACCACGTGCTTGCGCTCACGGAGTACTGCCACGACCTCGGCATGATTCCCGTGCACGTGCTCACGGGAACGCCAGGCAAGCGCTTCGTCGCCGAAACCACCAGGATCCTGGGCGACAAGGCTCCCGGCTCCAACATCAAGGCCATGGGCGACCTGTTCACGCTCCACCAGTGGATCAAGAACGAGCCCGTCGACCTGCTGCTGGGCAACACGTATGGCAAGTACATCGCGCGCGCCGAGGACATCCCCTTCGTGCGGGTTGGCTGGCCGATTCTCGACCGGGCCGGCCACTCGCTGCTACCGACGGTGGGCTACAACGGCGCCATCCGACTGCTCAGCAGGATGCTCGACGCGCTGCTCGATCGCCGCGACCGCGACGCCCCCGACCACGAGTTCGAGCTCGTCCTCTAGCCATGAGCAAGGTACTCGCCTCCAGGGCCCGCCAGGTCACGCGCGCGGGTTCTGGAGGCGCGGACTTGGACTGCGAGAAGCAGTCGGTCTCCGGTTCCGTGAGCCAGCGGGCGTGCACGTTTTGCGGATCCCGCGTGGTCCTCTACCCGATCGCCGATGCGATTCACCTGGTACACGGGCCGATCGGCTGCGCGGTCTACACGTGGGACATTCGCGGCGCGCTCTCAAGCGGGCCCGAACTTCACCGGCTGAGCTTCTCGACCGACCTGCGCGAGAGGCACGTGGTCTTCGGCGGTGAGAAGCAGCTCGAGGAGAGCCTTCTCGAGCTCATCGAGAGGCACAAGCCCCGCGCCGCGTTCGTCTACGCCACGTGCATCATCGGCGTGATCGGCGACGACGTCGAGGCGATCTGCCGGTCCGTCGCGGAGCGAACGGGCATCGCCGTGATCCCCGTGCAGTCCGAGGGCTTTCAAGGCTCCAAGAAGCACGGCTATGACGCCGCGTGCAAGGCGCTCATGACCCTGATTGGCACGGGCGACACCGAGGGCATCACCCCCCATAGTGTCAACCTGCTCGGCGACTTCAACCTCGCGGGCGAGATCTGGATCATCCAGGAGTACTTGCGCCGCATGGGCGTCGAGGTGGTGGCAAGTCTCACGGGAGACGGGCGCGTCGACCTCATTCGCAAGGCCCACGGCGCCGCGCTCAACCTGGTCCAATGCTCGGGGAGCACCACCGCGGTCGCCAAGCAGATGCAGGCGAAGTACGGCACGCCGTTTCAGAAGGTGTCCTACTTTGGCATCGAGGACATGGCCGCGGCGCTGTACGGGATCGCGGAGCACTTCAAGGACCCGGTGATGCTCCAGAAGACGCGCGAGCTGGTGTCCGAGGAGATCGCCGCGGTCCTCCCCGTGGTCCAGGAGTGCAGGGCCGCCCTCGAAGGCAAGCGGGCCGCGATCTATGTGGGCGGCGCCTTCAAGGCCATCTCCCTGGTCAAGGCGCTGCGCCTGCTCGGCATGAAGACCGTGATGGTCGGCAGTCAGACCGGCAACCCCGAGGACTACAAGTACCTCGCCGACCTGTGCGACCCAGGCACCGTCATCGTCGACGATTCCAACCCGGCCGAGCTTTCCACCTTCCTCTCCGAGGAGAGGGTCGACCTGTTCATAGGTGGCGTCAAGGAACGCCCGCTCGCGTTCAAGCTCGGCGTCGCGTTTTGCGACCACAACCACGAGCGGAAGATCCCGCTTGAGGGCTTTGTGGGCATGGCGAACTTCGCGCTCGAGGTGCGGGGCTCCGTGTGCAGCCCCGTGTGGCAGTTCGCCCCGCGTCACCAAGGCGGGGCCGATGCCCCCGCGGCCGAGCCGGTCAGGGCGCCGGCACTCGTCGAGGAGGTCGCATCATGAGCGGCGCCACCAGCATCACGGGCGCCGCCAGCATCACCGACGGCTCGCGCGCCCCCAAGGGCACCCCGGTCCGCTCCGTCTCCACGACCAACGCGTGCCGCATGTGCATGCCGCTTGGCGCGTGCCTCGCGTTCACCGGCTTCGAGGGCACCGTGCCGTTCCTGCACGGTTCGCAGGGCTGCGCCACGTACATCCGCCGCTACCTCATCAGCCACTTCCAAGAGCCGATGGACATCGCGTCGTCGAGCGTGGGCGAGGCCGCGACGGTGTTCGGCGGCGAGGCCAACCTGCGCGAGGGCATCGCGAACATCTCCCGCGTCTACGAGCCGCAGATGGTGGGTGTGGCGACCACTTGCCTCACCGAGACCATCGGCGAGGACGTCGGGCCGATGCTGCTGCGCATCGCTCACCCCACCGAGGGCATCGAGGCGGAGACGGGCATCGCGCCGCCGACGCTGGTCCACGCGCCCACCCCTTCCTACGCGGGCACGCACGCCGATGGCTACCAGGCCGCGGTCGCGTCGACGGTCGCTCGGCTCGCCGAGGGGGGCGAGCCGAGCGAAGCGGTGACCCTGTTGCCGAGCATCGTCTCGACCGCGGACCTCAGGTATTTGCGCGAGATCGCCGCGGGCTTCTCGCTTCCGGTGACCGTCCTCCCCGACTACAGCGACCGCCTCGACGGCGTCGCGGTCGCGCGCTACGAGCGGCTTCCCTCCGGCGGGGCGACGCTCGCCGACGTTGCCGCCGCGGGCCATGCCAAAGCATCGGTGACGTTGGGCGGGCTCGTCTCGCCGGGGGTGAAGCTCGCGGGAGAGATCCTCGAGAAGAAATTCTCCGTGCCTGCGCACCGGCTGCCGCTGCCCATCGGGATACGTCTCACGGACGCGTTCATCGAGACGCTCGCGAAACTTTCGGGGCGCGAGGCGCCCGAGTGGCTCACCAAGGAGCGCGGCCGCCTGGTCGATGCGTACATCGACGGCCACAAGCACGTGACGGAGCGCACGGCCGTCGTGTTCGGCGACGAGGACCTCGTGCTCGGCCTATGCGTGTGGCTCGCCGAGATCGGGATCACGCCCGCGGTGTGCGCGACGGGCGGACGCTCGGGCAAGTTCGCGGGCGAGATCGAGCGCCTCGCTCCTGAACTCATCGGCAAGATCACGATGCTCGACGACAGCGACTTCCAGATGATCGGGGAGTTGGCCGAGACCATCAAGCCGGACATTCTCATCGGCCACTCGAAGGGTTACCCCATCGCCCGCAAGCTCGGCGTGCCCTTGGTGCGGGTTGGCCTTCCCATTCACGACCGTGTGGGCGCGCAGCGCACGCGCCACCTCGGATACCGGGGCGCGCACGACCTGTTCGACCGTGTCACGAACGCCCTCATCGAGCAACGCCAGGACCAGTCCCCCGTCGGTTACGCCTACATGTGAGGATGCCATGACCTCGTACGCCCCTCTCACGCCCACCAAACTGCTGATCACGGACCACCCATGCTTTGACGAGGCGGCTCGCGCAAGAACCGCGCGCGTGCACCTGCCCGTCGCCCCGCGCTGCAACGTGCAGTGCAATTACTGCAACCGCAAGTTCGACTGCCCCTCCGAAAGCAGGCCCGGCGTCACCTCGACCGTGCTCAGCCCCGAGCAGGCGGCCGACTACGTTGACACCGTCCGCAGGGACCTCCCCAATCTCGCCGTGGTCGGCATCGCCGGCCCAGGCGACCCCTTCGCGAACGCCGACAAGACCCTCGAGACCCTGCGCCTCGTCAAGGAGCGCCACCCCGACCTGCTGCTATGCGTGTCGAGCAACGGCATCGGCGTCCCCGAGCACCTCGACGAGATCGCCGAGCTCGACATCAGCCACGTGACCATCACCATGAGCACCGTCGACCCCGACGTCGGCGGTCAGATCTACCGCTGGGTGCGCGCATCCAGGGGCGAGATCTACCGCGGACGCGAGGCGGGCGAGTTCATGATCGAGCGCCAATTCGAGGCCATTCGCGGCCTCAAGGAGCGCGGGATCACCGTCAAGATCAATACCGTGCTGGTGCCGGGCGTCACCCTGGAGCACATCGCCGACGTGGCCCGCGCGGCCGCGGAGTTGGGCGCCGACACCATGAACGCCCTGGCGCTTTACCCCGTCGAGGGCACACCGTTCGGGCTGCTCGACGCGCCGACCACGTCCGAAATCTCGGAGGCCAGGCGCGCGGCGGGCGAGCACATCCTGCAGATGACCCACTGCCAGCGCTGTCGCGCCGACGCGGTGGGCATGCTGGGCGACGAGCACACGGCCGACACCGTCGACCGGATCCTGGCCGCCCGCACCACCCAAAAGCCCAGGCCGTACATCGCTGTCTGCTCCCAAGAGGGGTTCCTCATCAACCAGCACCTCGGCGGCGCGGACGAGGTCTTCATCTACGAAAACGCCAACATCGACGGGCGCGTCACGCCGCGGCTTGTCGAGAGGAGGGCCACGCCCCCTGCAGGAGGCGGCGCCGGCAGGTGGGCGCACCTCGCTGGAGTGCTCTCCGACTGCAAGGCGCTGCTGTGCCACCAGCTGGGAGAGACCCCGCGCCTGGTGCTTCAGGGCGCAGGCATCGCCGTGTACGAGACCGACTGCATGATCGCCGACGCGGTGACCGACGTCTTCTCGGGCAACAAGCCCCGCGCAACCCTTCCCGCACGGGACTGCGTCGACTCGTGCGCCGGTCCAGGCACTGGCTGCGGGTAGCCCGCGCCCACACGTCCCTTCCTCCCTTCCCCACGCTGTTCCTTCCAAGAGCCCCTCTCATCCAAGACCGCAGGAGCGACCATGACCGCCACCCTCACCACCCCGGCCAACGCCGCCGCCACCCCAGCCCCCGAGGCGGACGCCGCGTCCGCCCCCGGCATAGGCAACCAGTGGGTCTGCGCCGACGGCAACGAGGCTGCCGCATCGGTCGCGCACCGGCTGAGCGACGTCTGCGCGCTGTACCCGATCACGCCGTCGTCGCCCATGGGTGAGCTCGCCGACCTGTGGAGCAACAAGGGGCGCACCAACATCTGGGGACAGGTGCCGCGCACCATCCAGATGCAGTCCGAGGGCGGGGCGATCGGCACGCTGCACGGCGCGGTGCAGGCCGGCTCTCTCGCCACGAGCTTCACCAGCTCGCAGGGCCTGTTGCTCATGCTGCCCAACATGTTCAAGATCGCCGGCGAGCTCACTCCTGCGGTGCTGCACGTGGCCGCGCGAGCGATCGCGACTCATGCGCTCAGCATCTTCGGCGACCACTCCGACGTGATGGCCGCGCGCGGCACCGGCTGGGGAATGCTCGCGTCCAACGGCGTCCAGGAGGCGCACGACCTCGCCGCGATCGCGCACGCCGCATCGCTCAAGTCGCGCATCCCGTTCATCCACTTCTTTGACGGCTTCCGCACCTCTCACGAGGTAAACCGCATGCGCATGCTGAGCGACGACGACCTGCGCGCCTTGATCGACGAGGCGGACGTGCTCGCGCATCGGGCCCGCGCCATGACTCCCTCCAAGCCCGTGCTGCGCGGCACCGCCCAGAACCCAGACGTCTTCTTCCAGGCACGCGAGGCAGCCAACCCGTTCTACGACGCTGCGCCGGGCATCGTCGCCGACGCGATGGATCGGTTCGCCGAATTGACCGGCCGACGCTACGGCCTGGTCGAGTACCACGGCTCGCCCACGGCGGACCGGGTGATCGTGGCGATGGGGTCGTCCATTGCGACCATTCGCGCGACCGTGGACGCGCTGAACGCCGATGCATTGAAAACGGGCGGCGAACAGGTGGGAGTGCTCGCCGTCAGGCTCTTCCGCCCCTTCCCCGCCGAGGCGCTTGTCGCCGCGCTGCCGCCGACCGTCACGTCGGTAGCGGTGCTCGACAGGTGCAAGGAGCCGGGTGCGAGCGCGGAGCCGCTTCACCTCGAGGTGGTCACCGCGCTTGCCGAGTTCCACTCCAACCCGCCCAAGGTCATCGGCGGAAGGTATGGGCTGGGCTCGAAGGAGTTCACGCCGCGAGACGTGGCCGCAGTCTTTGCCGAACTCGCGACGCTGGGTGCGGGAGGTGCGGGAGGTGCGGGAGGTGCGGGAGGTGCGGGAGGTGCGGGAGGTGCGGG
>Ga0209429_10001850_pt1 | contig 12779 bp, 8 predicted proteins | sample BarGraNGADG00212_3_FD_184493 | JGI IMG/M metagenome (GOLD analysis project Ga0209429, IMG submission 184493) | Arctic peat soil microbial communities from Barrow, Alaska - Barrow Graham LP Ref core NGADG0004-212 (SPAdes) (version 2) | ecosystem: Environmental > Terrestrial > Soil > Wetlands >... | reverse complement strand
CATGGTGCTGGTGTACGATCTCTGCCAGAGGCCAGGGTGATTCCACATCCTTCAGCATCTCATATCCCTTTCGGGCATGTTCTTTGATCAGGGAAAACTCGATCTCCGACAGCTTCGTCGGCTTCGATAATATCTCCGCAGGGATCGATAGTTTCCCAATATCATGGATGGAACCGGCCATGCGGATGCCGTCGATTTTATCCTGGGGTAATCCCATTTCCATAGCAATCGCACGGGCAAGATCCGCAGACCGGATCTGGTGGCCGGATGTATAGGGATCTCTTGCCTCCACGGCGGATGCCATGACCTGGATGGTCACACCAACGGCTTTCCTGAGACTGTCAAGGGTCTTTTGAAGTTTCTCCTCCACCCGCTTGCGCTCGGTGATGTCCAGTAGCGCCCCCATCACCGCGGGCCGTCCGTTGTAATCCGTCAGGCTGCCGTAAACTTCGACCTGCAACACGGCCCCGGACTGGCGGAGCACCCGCAGATAATAGTGGATGTTCGGCACCCCGTCGGATATCCGCCGGCGGATGTTTTCGCGCAACAATGCATGGTCTTCCGGCACGGCGAAGTCGTAGAGCGACCGCGAAGTCATCTCCTCCTCCGACCAACCGAATATTTCCAGCATCTTTGGATTCACGTAAACGAACTGGTCATCCTGAATGATGTAAATACCGACGATGGATTGCTCAACCAAGGCGCGAAACTTGACCTCTGCGGCCATCAACTCCGCGTTCCTCTCCTTCAGCTTGGACACCAGTTTCTCGCTGTATTCCTTTGGCACCTCGACTTCCTGCAATGCCTTGGGGTGCCGCGCGGCATGGGGCATGGCGGTGACTTCGTGCAGCGCGGCGATGATAGTTTCGACGGAGATGGGTTTCTTGAGGTATTTGTCCGCGCCCACGTCCAGCGCCAGTTTCTTGTCGTCGAGAGAGGTGTAGGTGGAGGTGTAGATGATGATGGGCAGGTCGTGCAGGCGCGCGTGCTTGCGGATTTCGTGGCAGAGTCGGTAGCCGTCCATGCGCGGCATGAGGACGTCGGAGATGACTGCGTCCACGCGCTGATGCTCCAGCAGGGCGAGCGCGTCCACGCCGTCATAAGCCTCGAAGACTACGTGGCCTTCGGACTCCAGTTGGGCGCAGAGCAGCTTCAGGTTGGTGAGATGGTCGTCAACGATGAGGATGTTCATGGGGTGCCTCCTTCGGCGACGGCGGTGAGTTGGTCGGACAGTTCACGGGTGTTGATCGGCTTCAGAAGGTAGGCATCGCACCCGGCAGCCAGGGCGACGGCCTTCGGATATTCTTCGGCATAGCAGGTGACAGCGACGACGTGGATGTCGCGCGTGTCGGGGTCGGCCTTGAGCAGGCGGACCAGCGCGAGGCCGTCCATGCCCGGCAGGTCGAGGTCGAGGAGGATGACCTGCGGGCGGTCTTCTTGGATGGCGGCGAAGGCCTGTTCGGCAGCCTCGACCGCACTGACATCGTGGCCGGCGGTGCTCAGGACGAGATCCACAAGCTTGAGATCCGCAACGTGGTCTTCGATGACGAGGATTTTCAGGCGGCTTCTCCGTGATTGACCGCTTGCGCGCGCCAGAAACCCGGCCACCAAATCGGGCAGGTTGCGCGTGTCAATGGGCTTGGTGATGTAGCCGTCGCAACCGGCATCGAACGCCTTCTGGTCGTCGCCTTTCATGGCGTAGGCCGTGAGCGCGACGATGCGGATGCCGCGGGTGCGCTCCTCGGCCTTGAGTTTGCGCGTAAGCGTGAGTCCGTCCATGCCGGGCAGGGCGATGTCCATGAGGATGAGGTCGGGCAGGGTGACGGCGAGGACGACCTGCGCCTCTTCGGCGTCCACGGCCTTGAGGATGTCGTAGCCCTCGAATTCGAGCACGTCGGAGACGAGCTTGAGATTGGTGGGGTTGTCGTCCACGACGAGGATTTTTGCGCTCATGCGGTCTCCCTTTCTCCCGTCATCACCGGCAGGACGACGGTGAACACACTGCCCTTGCCCGGTTCGCTCTGCACGTCGATGCGCCCGCCCTGGAACTCGACGATCTTCTTGGTCAGCGCCAAGCCGAGGCCGGTGCCCTCAAAGCGCCGCGCGGTGCCGGAGTCCAGTTGCTCGAACTCGGTGAAGAGCCGGTTGATGTCCTTGGCCTTGATGCCGATGCCGGTGTCGCGGACCTGCACTTCGAGCCGGTGCGGGTCCAGGCGGCGCGCGTGGATGTCCACCTGGCCGCCTTCGTCCGAAAACTTCACCGCATTGGACAGCAGGTTGTAGAGCACCTGCTTGAACTTGTGCTGGTCGAGCGTGACGGCGTCGAGTCCGTCGCTCACCTCAATGCCCACAGCAATGTGCTTCTTGTGGGCGATGCCCTTGATGACGGCGGTGACTTCCTCGACGGCCTTGAGCACGGGGAAGGTCTCTGGGTGCAGCTCCATCTTGCCGGCCTCGACCTTGGCCAGGTCGAGCACGTCGTTGATGAGCTGGAGCAAGTGGCGCGCGCTGTTGAGCACGTCGCTCAGATACTCCTTCTGCTTGGGCCGGAGCGGGCCGGGCTTTTCGTCAATCAGGAACTCGGTGAAGCCGATGATGCCATTGAGCGGTGTGCGCAGCTCGTGAGACATGTTGGCGAGGAACTCGCTCTTCATGCGGTTGGCATACTCCAGCTCTATTGCCTGCTTGCGAGCGGTATTATCGGTGCCGATCAATAGGTAGCCGATGATGGCGTCCTGCGCGTCGCGCAGCGCGGTGACGGACACCAGCGCCGGGAACCGGCTCCCATCTTTGCGGATGTAGGTCAGCTCGTAGATGTCCTCGATCCCGCGCGCGGCCTTGAACACCAGGGCCTCGAAGCCCGGCTCAATCTGGGTTCTGAGCTCGACGCTCAACGTCTTGGCCCGCGCGATCACTTCCTGTGGATCCGAGATGTCGGCCGGCGTGATCTTGTTCATCACTTCGGCGGCCGTGTAGCCCAGCATCCGCTCGGCCCCTACGTTGAAGATCTGAATGACGCCGTTCGCGTCGGTGGCGATGCTCGAGAAGTTGGCGCTGTTGAAAATCGCGCGCTGCAGGGCCCCCGCCCGGAGCAGCGCCTCTTCCGCCTGCTGGCGCGCGGTGTTGTCGGTGCCGATCAGCAGATAGCCGATGATTGCGTTTTGAGCGTCGCGCAGCGCCGTGACCGACACGACCGCCGGGAACCGGCTCCCATCTTTGCGGATGTAGGTCAGCTCGTAGATGTCCTCGATCCCGCGCGAGGCCTTGAACACCAGGGCCTCGAAGCCCGGCTCAATCTGGGTTCTGAGCTCGACGCTTAGCGCTTTGGCGCGCGCGATCACTTCCTGCGGATCGGAAATATCGGCCGGCGTGATCTTGTTCATCACGTCGGCGGCCGTGTAGCCCAGCATGCGTTCCGCGCCGACGTTGAAGATCTGGATGACGCCATTCGCGTCAGTGGCGATACTCGAGAAATTGGCGCTGTTGAAAATCGCGTTTTGCAAAGCCCCGGTTTTAAGCAAGGCCTCCTGGCGTCGGACCTCGGTGATGTCCTCCGCCGTGCCAGCGGCGGGGTTGCGAATGGCGGGATCGCGGATTTTTTTGGGCATAGCTGACCTCTGTTAAAGCGCGAATTAGTCTGGCGGATCGGGCGGCCGAAGGTGCGAGCAGCACCTCGCCTACTTATACGCTCATATGCTCTACATTGCACACCACGCGACGACCAAGTCAAACGACAAGATCGATCTCAATGCCATTGATTGATAAGAACTTCCTTTTTCGTGACGGAAGTATAGGTGGGCTGTTTTTGCTTGTCAATGGATATTATGCATCGAAAAGCAGAGGCTGGCGATGCGGTTGGGTAAGGAAGGTGGATCGGCGGCCGCTCTTTTGAGAAATCAGCTCATCTTTTGGTCGAGTCACCCGCAAGAGGGCATTTTTGAGTACAATTCAAACAGACCTCTCCTGCACGCCTTTTTTTCACAATGCGTTATGGTTGCTTGTGCCCTTCAGGGTAGATGTATTCATCCCCTGTGTATTCGGGGTCGCCGTAGATAATATCAGTGTGTGTTTGAAGCTGGAGATCGGCAGCGGCGTATTCCCGGATTGGCGGGTCATGGATTTTCGGCAAACTTTGGAAAATATGAGGTCGTCATGGCATTCTTAAGCGGATAACCGGCCCAGGAACGAACAGAATGAGTCCCAAAAGTATGAAAAACCCGTCCATCCAAAAGTTGGTGGTGGATTACGGTATATCAAAACTTATTGACAGTTTTATAGCTTATAACTATAATTCAATTTATGCGTCTCGAACATCGTATGCTAGAAAAAGAGTTAATGGAAGGTGAGGAAGCAGAGGCTTATGCAGGCTCGGATTTCTCGATACCGCATAATGCTTTTGTTGATCACTTTATAGAACTTTTTCTTGATTTCACAGAAGGCTTAGTCGCAGATGTAGGTTGTGGTTCATGTGGTCCAACTATTAGATTGGCAAAAAAGCTTCAAGGCTTAACGATTACTGGCATCGATGGTTCTGATAAAATGCTTGAATTAGCCAGAAAAGCGATAGATAAAGAAGGTTTAGTGGATAGAGTTAGGCTTATAAAGCGCATCTTACCAGATATCACAGGTCTTAGTGGCATATTTGATGCGATTATAAGCAACAGTTGGCTCCATCAAGTACACGAGGTAGAGAAGGCTTTACCAACAATGGCAGAACTTGCAAAAAGAGGTGCTATTCTAATGGGAATGGACCTTTTCCGCCCAGTCTCTACAGAGAGAGCGCATGAGCTAGTCGCTATGCATGCTAAAGGTGCTCCTGAGCAAATGAAAGTGGACTTTTATAATTCTCTTTTAGCTGCACTTACTCCAACTGAACTAGTTGCCGAGCTAAAAAAGGCCGGTCTTGGACATTTAGCTGTAGAGGTTGTTAGCGACAGGCACATGATTTTCTATGGTAGGCGTTAAATATACTTTCTTTATTAGACTTTAAGCCTTTAGTTTTATTGCTTACTTGCAGGGATTTAGCTAAGTCAGTAGACTTTGCTTATCTAATGAGAAAAATTTGATAAGGTATTACTTTTGACCAAGGAAGTATAAGCAGCAAAGGTCTTGTATGTCAAGGAAATATTGGCCACAAAATGTGAGGTGTGGTGCTGATGTTTGTCGTCGGCGTGAATGGTGTTTATTGCGGATTGAAGTCCTGCATTTTCGTCGAGGTTGACAATTTGAGGATAACAGGAAGAATGATTTACAGTCCATCTTTACACCCGTTGTCAAAATAACTTCGTCATACAGCAAATGCGCTCGCTACCGAATGCATCCCAAACAAATTGATCTACCAGCAATATTTGTTTGACTTTTTACCCCTGCCAATTTAAGTACCATCATATTTGACGAAACCGTAAAAAGTCGGAAAACCCCTGTTTTGTCATTCCGGACTCAGAGCCGGGCGCATGCCGGGTGACCCGAAATCCAGTCATTTCGATATGTTCTGGATACCGGCTTTCGCCGGCATGACGATTATCGGACTTTTGACGAGCGCATCAAATTAAAATAGCTATAAAGTTTTATAACTCTAAACAGGAATTTAATTTGGAAAAACGTATTGTAATCACCGGCTTGGGAACGCTCAACTCCATTGCTAATAATGTTGCGGATTTTGCGGTCGCGTTGCAAGCAGGTGTCTGCGGCATCAAAAAACTTGATCTCTTCGATACAGCCGAATTCCGCAGCCAGACGGGCGGCCAGATCAAAAACTTTATTGCCCGCAATTATATCCCCCAAGACTGGCCGATTAAGAGAATGTCGCGGGCAGATATGATCTCTTTTGCCGCCACTCTGGAAGCTCTGCGTGATGCCGGACTTTATCCCCTGCCCGACTCGCTGAAAGAAGAAATGGGTGTGGCCATTGGCGGTGGTTCCGGCGGACTTCTGGAGGCAGAAAGTTTTTATATTGAGCTGCTTAAAAAAGGCGCCCAAAGAGCCCGTTTTTCCAAACTCTCCACAATTTATTGCGCGTCTTCGGCTGACCGTATTGCTTCCGGCTTAGGACTTGCTGGCCCCAAAGCAACATTTATGACGGCATGCTCCGCAGGCGCCACAGCATTGGGCTATGCCAGGGACTTGATCGCGAGCGGCCAGGCCGCAATCATGCTTGCCGGTGGCGTGGAACCCATGTGCCGGATTACTTATGCCGCCTTTAACGCGCTGAAGTCCGTTGATCCGGATGTCTGCCGGCCTTTTGATAAAAACCGCGCCGGGCTGTCACTTGGCGAAGCCGCGGCAATAATGGTTCTGGAACCGCTCGATGCGGCGATAAACAGAGGCGCCAGAATTTATGGTGAAATTTTGGGATACGGCATTACCTGTGATTCTTTTCATATGACTGCTCCTGATGAAAAAGCGTCGGGCGCTGTTCGTTCAATGCAGGCGGCGCTGAAAGACAGCGGGCTTGCAATCGTTGATATAGATTATATCAATGCTCACGGCACTGCCACGCCGGTCAATGATATTACGGAAACCAAGGCAATCAAAGAGGTCTTCGGTAAGCGTGCTTATTTGATTCCGGTCAGTTCAACCAAGTCGATGCACGCGCACACCCTCGGAGCTTCCGGTGCCCTGGAAGGAATTGTCAGTATGCTGGCGCTGCAACATGGTTTTGTCCCGCCGACGATCAATTATCAAGATAGCGATCCTCAGTGTGATCTGGATTATGTCACCTCTGGTTCAAGAAAAGCGAATCTGCGCACCGTTCTTTCCAATTCCTTCGCCTTCGGAGGCAATAACACAACCGTTATCTTTGGCAAGTATACCGGAAGGGAAGCGCGCCATGGATAAAAACAGGCAATTAGATAGCGCCAAGCGCGTAGTTGTAACCGGTGTCGGCATGGTGACCCCTCTGGGAATCGGCAAAGAAGAATTCGGCCAGAGACTTTTTGCCGGCAATTGCGCGATTGATACAATAAAAACTTTTGATACCAGCTCTTTTCCCTCTCATCTGGGCGCGGAAGTTACCAATTTTACGCCGCGAGATTTTATTTCCGTAAAAAATCTGCGGCGGATGGATAAAATAGCCCTCATGACGGCGGCTTCCGCGCGTCTGGCTCTTGAAGACGCAGGAATGCAGATTACTCAGGAAAATCGTGACCGTGTAGGCATTGTACTGGGTACTGCCTTTGGCGCAACCGATGTAACCCTCCAGTTTGCCGGCACACTGCTTACGGAAGGCCCTGCTTTCGTCAACCCGATATTAGTTCCCAATACGGTTATGAATGCCCCGGCTGGTCATACTTCAATTGAGCTGGGATTTCGCGGTGTCAACACAACTGTAACGCATTTCGCGGTTTCTGCCGAAATTGCGATTGCCTATGCCGTAGCGGAAATACGGCGTGGCACCGCTGATTTTGTTCTTACCGGCGGGGTGGACATTTTATCTAAATTTTACTATGAAGCACTGACAAAATTTCACAGTCTTTCTCCTCAGAATGAGGGGCCGGAAGCATGCCGTCCCTTTGATGAAGATCGCAACGGAACAATAGCCGGAGAAGGTTGTGGAATAATTTGCTTGGAGAGCTGGCAGTCCGCAAGGGACAGAGGACGCCAGCCCTATTGCGAGATTAAAGGCACAGGTATGGGATCATCACCCACAACACCGACCGGTTGGCCGGAAAACACCGATGGCATAAAACGGACAATCAGCCGGGCTCTGAAAAATGCGGGCAGCACAACAACCGGCATACAAGCTGTTTGGGCGGCTGCTAATGGCAGCAAGGTTCTCGATGCCGTAGAGGCTGAAGCTTACGCCGAAATATTCGCCGATTCGGAAAAAAAACCGTTAATTACTTCGCTCAAAGGTGCTATAGGAGAAAGCTTCTCCGGCGGCGGCATCAGGGCTTGCGCTTTGGCCTTATCTATGGAAAAAAATATGTTGCCGCCTGTGGTTGGGCTTGTAAATCCCTTACGGCCGCTCGCGTTTGTTGCCGGAGAAAAAAAAGAGATAGCTATTAATAACGCTGCTCTCGCCGGTATTTCTTTTGGCGGGACTTATGCGTATTTGATTTTCGGCAATTGCCAAAATGTGGAGGCGAAAAATTGAACATCGGCGAATGGATAACTAAACGGGCAATAATTCAGCCGGATAAACCGTTTTTAACTGAAAATAATAAAACATATAATAATCTGCAATTCAATGAACGGGTGAACAAAACTGCCCCCGCTCTCAGCCATTTGGGCATAACAAAGGGAGATCGCGTTGCCTTGCTGATGTCCAACTGCAGTGAATTTTTGGAAATATTTTTTGCCTGCGCTAAAACCGGCGCGATCATGGTTCCCCTGAACCTGCGGCTGGCAGTACCGGAATTATTATATATTCTCAAAGATTCCGAACCCTGCACCTTGATTTATTCTTCTGAGTTTGCCGATAAAATCCGGGAAATTAAATCCGCAGGTTACGGGCCAAAACAGTATTTACGCCATGGTGGAGAGAATCTAAAAGAGGATCCTGTTTTCGCGGAGTCGGTTGATGACTTTTCAGGAATTGAACCGTTGGAGATGGAAAATGTCGATCTGAAAGATCCTCTTTTTATCATGTATACTTCCGGCACTACCGGCGATCCGAAGGACGCGGTGCTTACTCATCAAAATATTCTCTTCGGGGCGATTCATTCGCTTCTGGGCTACGGCATTGACAGGTCTTATAAATCACTGGTTGTTGCTCCGCTGTTTCATATCGGCGCGCTGGCTGCCTCCGTTACCCCCATTATATATGCCGGCGGCAACATTGTGATCAGTACTTTTTACAACGCCTCGGAAATGCTCAAGACTGTCTGCCGGGAAAAAATAAATTATTTGTTTGCCATACCAGTAATGTTTCAAATGATGACAGAAGTTGAGGAATGGAAAGATGCTGATCTGGCGCATGTTCATTTCTTTATTTCCGGCGGCGCGCCGATCCCACTGCCGGTAATTAAGAAATATCAGGATGAAAAGGGCGTTGGTTTTGTGCAGGGTTACGCGCTTACAGAAACGGGACGCCTCACTTCACTTGATCTGGAAGATTCGATCCGCAAAGCCGGTTCTGTGGGCAAGGAGGTTTTTCACGTGAACCTCCGTATTGTTGATGACAATGGAAAAAATCTTCCGGCAAATCAAGCCGGAGAAATTATCGTCCAGGGCCCGAATGTTTTTTCCGGTTACTGGCGAAAGGACCTGGCAACTGCGGCAGCGATGCAGGGGGGCTGGTTTCATACGGGTGATATGGGACGCCGTGATGAAGACGGCTTCATTTATATAGTTGGCAGAAAAGTGGAGATGATTATATCTTCCGGTGAAAATATTTATCCGATGGAAGTGGAAAGAGCAATTCAGTTGCTGCCGCAAATCAAAGAAGTGGCCGTGGTGGGAATGCCCGATGAAAAAAGGGGCGAAGTAGTCGGCGCCTTTGTCATCCTTCAGAAAGATGCCCGGATTTCGGAAAATGAAATCTTATCCGCCCTGCAAGGCAAAATCGCCCATTATAAGATCCCTAAGAAAATATTTTTTGTTGATGACTTTCCCCGCAATCAATCGGGAAAAGTTTTAAAAAGAATTTTAAAAAACCATCTTGAAGATAAATGAAAATGGAGATAATACTTTACCAGGAAGAACATAGAATTTTCCGGAAAACTTTCCGTAAGTTTAATAAATAAATTAATTGGTTGAAAAAAAGAGGAAGTATGAAATTTAAATTGATTTATCCGAAGTGGGAAAAGTTAGACAGACAAACACCTTTTATATTGCCGCCGCATGGGCCGGTTGTTTTTGCCGCCGCACTGCCTGATTACGTGGATGTGGAATTTATTGATGAAAACGTACAGCAGATCGACTTCGATCAGGCGGCGGATTTTATCGGCATTTCCGTAATGCTGACCGCTCAAATAAAACGCGGCTGGGAAATAGCCGATACCTACCGCAAAAAGGGGGTTAAAGTGATGTTCGGCGGTATCGCCACAATGCTGCACGCCGAAGAAACCCAGCAGCATGCCGATTGCGTTTTTCTGGGAGAAGCCGAGGGCCGGATGGAGCAAGTATTTACGGATTTTAAAAACGGTAAACTGCAAAAGGTTTATAACTATATGCAGGATTTTCCGCCGATTGAAAGTGTCGGGACGGCCCGGCGCAGTATTTTAAACCGCGAGATGTATAATTACCGCGGCGTACAGATGGTCGATCTGGTGCATGCATCACGCGGCTGCCGGTTCAATTGTTATCCATGTTGCGTTAATTTTTTGGGAGGCAAAAATTTCCGCCCTCGCCCTTTCGATAAAGTAATTGAAGAAATGGCCAGCATTGAAAATAACCGGCTTTTCATAGTCGATAATTCGCTGGCGCAGGATAAAAAATGGGAATTGGAGTTGTTCAAAGAAATGATTCCCCTTAAAAAGAAGTGGTGCTGCCATCCCATTGAAAATGACGATAAGGTGCTTGATCTGGCCGCTCAGGCCGGAGCGTGGTTCGTGTATCAGGCAATTTTCGATTCGTCTGATTTCATCCGTGACCGTATTAAACGTTATCACGATTACGGCATTGCCGTGGAAGGCAGCATTCTGCTGGGGCTCGATTATCACACTGAAGATTACATAAAAAAGCTGGTGGATTTTCTCCTGGAGCTTGAACTCGATATGGCGGAATTTACAGTGCTCACGCCTTTCCCGCATACTCGAACGTTTGATGATCTGCATAACGCCAAAAGAATTTTCTCCTACGACTGGTACGATTACACTTGCGGAAAAGTTGTTTTTCAACCAAAACTACTGAGTCCCGAACAATTGCAGTCGCTTTATTATTATGCCTGGGACAAATTTTATGAGGAAGAACCGCAAAATTATAAAATGTTCAAGATGTTGAGAAATGTGATGGATAAAGAAAAACTCGACGGTACATACAAACAGCGGGTGCGCCAGTAATGAAGGGAAAAGTTTGTCTAATGAAAAAAATTGGCAACAAGGCCGCCGTGATCATCGACGGCGGCAATGTCAGTTTGGATGATATTATTGCCGTAGCGCGAGACGGGGTATCTGTGCAGATAAGTAAAGCCGGCAGATTCGTAAAAAGGATGGAACAAACACAGAAAATGCTCATGGATGCTATGCAAAACGGAGTTCCCGTTTATGGAGTAACAACAGGTTACGGTAAATCATGCGGTAAGCGCATGCCCCTGAATGCCGCCATGAAAAACGGCGTCAATATTTTTCGTTTTCACGGGTGTGGCACGGGAGAACCGATCGGCATCGAAGAAACAAGAGCCGCGATGTTGTGCCGTATTATTTGCCTGGCACGCGGCTATTCCGGCGTTTCGGTCGGTTTGCTTCAGCAAATGGCTGATTTTTTAAACGCGGGCATCACGCCGGTGGTGCCCTGTGAAGGCTCGGTCGGCGCTTCCGGCGATTTAACACCGATGTCTTATATCGGAGCTAGTCTGATGGGCGAGCGCGAAGTATTTTATCAGGAAGAAGTAATACCGGCGGCGAAGGCTCTGAAGAAGGCCGGACTAAAGCCTTACCATTACCTGCCAAAAGAACCTCTATCTATGGTCAACGGCACGACAACAATGACAGGTATCGCCGCTCTGGCAGTGGACAGGGCATGGCGTATTTTGAATGCCGCGATATACGCGACGGCGCTCTCAGTTCACGCGATGAAAGGAAACGCCCATCATTACCATCCGGTAATATCCGAGGTCAAACCATTTCCGGGTCAGATATTTGTTGCCGCGCAAATCGCCCATCTTTTACATACAAGAGTTTCGCCGCATCAACTCGAAGATAATGCCCTGGAAACTTTGCAGGATCCTTATTCGCTGCGTTGCGCGCCGCAAGTGCTGGGAGTTTTATACGATGGCCTCGTCTGGATTGCAAAATGGGTGGAAATTGAAGCCAACTCCTCCAACGATAATCCCATTTTTGATCCAGCTGACGGCTCCGTGCTGATGGGCGGTAATTTTTATGGCGGGCATATCGCTTTTGCCATGGATGGGCTCAAAGCCGCGCTGGCATCCGCCGCTGATATGTGCGACCGCCAGGTGATGCTGCTGGTTAATCCGAATTTAAACAGAGGGCTGCCGGGTGATCTGGTCAGGAAGCCAGCCAAGGAAAAGGGCTTGCATCACGGCTTTAAAGCTATGTCCATTTCCTCTTCCGCATTGACCGCCGAAGCATTGAAGGCAACAATGCCAGCGGCATCATTTTCGCGCTCCACGGAATCACATAATCAGGATAAAGTCAGCATGGGAACAATCGCAGCCAGAGACGCCGAAAGAGTTTGTCAGCTCACCGAACGCGTTATCTCCATCCATTTGCTGGCGGCAGCCCAGGCTTGTGACATAAGAGATAACATAGGTGTAAGGCCGCTTCTGGCCAAGGCTCTGGAAAAAATCAGGTTTGTCAGTGCGCCAGTTTTGGAAGACAGGCCGCTGGACAAAGACATCGAAAGCATGTGCGCGGCAATTCGATATTCAGACTTTTTCAGGATTAAACAATGACAACTTCATAAAAAATCGGCCCATTTTTTTGTAAGTTTAAGATTTTTTACAGAGTCATCCTGAAAATGATCATATAGCTTCTTTTTACGAGGTAATCGACAATGAATGCAGACAAAAAAAGTTTTGAAGTTAAAATTCGCGTGCCGTTTTTTGATCTTGATCCCATGCAAATAGTCTGGCACGGTAATTATCTCAACTATTTTGAAATGGCACGGGCAGCGCTATTCGAGCATAACGGCGTTGATCTTTACTCCTATTATGA
>Ga0209429_10001848_pt1 | contig 12790 bp, 10 predicted proteins | sample BarGraNGADG00212_3_FD_184493 | JGI IMG/M metagenome (GOLD analysis project Ga0209429, IMG submission 184493) | Arctic peat soil microbial communities from Barrow, Alaska - Barrow Graham LP Ref core NGADG0004-212 (SPAdes) (version 2) | ecosystem: Environmental > Terrestrial > Soil > Wetlands >... | reverse complement strand
CACAACCATCAGGACCATAAGGACGACAGCCAGTGCCGAGCCGAATTCCTTGTGCTGTGTAATGTCCCCGACAAATTGTTCCGACAGCCGGATCGGGATCAGCGAGAAATTGTTCTGTAAAAGCGCGTAAGCCGTTGCATAAGCTGCCAGGGCATTGGCAAAAAGCACGCTGATCGTACCGAAAATCGCCGGCCGCAGAGCCGGAAGCCCGACTTTCGTCCAGAAGGTAAAGGATGATCCGCCCAGTAGGCTGACGCACTCTTTCCATTCCCTGCGGATCGCATCAAAGCTTGGAATCAGAAGAAGCGTGGCAAGAGGGATCTGGAAATAGATATAGATGATCATCAGGCCCCACACAGAATACAGATTGAAATCCGAAAGTGATGCAATCCCTGCTTTCCTGCCCCAGAGTACCAGGACGCCGACCTTGCCAAGAAGAATGATATAGGAAAACGCGAGAGGGATTCCGGCAAAATTCGAAGTCAGGCTCAGGATCGTCTTGAAGAAATGCTGCAGGAGAGACCCGCCTTCATGTACCGCTTTCGCCCCAAAATAAGCGACCGCGATGCCGATCACGGAAGATACGGCCGAAACAAGAATGCTGTTCAGGACGGCCTGCTGGTAAAGACGTGTGGTGAAAATATGCACATAATGCGTGAGGGTCAGGCCGATCGCGTTTTCCGGCATGAAGCTTCTGAGAATAACCATCACCAGAGGCAGTATTTCGAAAAGACCGACAAGAATCAGGAAAGGTGCGAGCGCCAGAGCGTAGTATCTTTTATTTTTCATCCGAAAAAATCCACCCCCAGGCCGGAAAGCTCTCTCATACCGGGCGCCGGCGGCACATCAAGGAGCCTGCACAGGAGCGGTGCAATGCTCAGCTGCGAAATCGCTCCGCCTTCTGAGAAATCCCCGCAGCAAATGCCCTCGGAAAAAAGATAGAGGGCGACATCCCTTTGGCTGGATGTGTTGCCGCCGTGAAGCTTATGAATATTCATACCGTGGTCGGCGGTTACAAGTACCGAATATCCTTTAGCAAGCCAGACCGGCATAACAGAAGAAAGAATCGTATTGAGCCGGGCCGCAGCCATGTGGTATTCCGTGCTGTCGGACCCGAAGTGATGACCGGCGTCGTCGATATTCATCGAATGAATCATCAGGAAATCCGGGTTACGGCTGGTTCTTATATATTCTGCATCTGCAAAGACATGGGAATCCGGATAGGAGTCTTCGAAATAGAAGATCCCGTGGTTGACCGCACTGTCCTCATCAAAGATCATCCGGTCCGTCTCATAGTCAAACGGTGCACTGCGGTACAGCTCACTGATCCAGTGATAGGCTGCCGCGCCCGTTGTCCTGCCATGCGCATAACACTGATCAAATACACTTTTTTCAGATGAACGCCAGACGGCCATGTTGTTGGTAATCCCGTGTTCGAATGCTCTCCGTCCGGTAAGAAGTGTCTCGTACATCGGCCGCGACAGGGAGGGCAGCTCTCCTTTGACCTTATATTTTGCGCCCTTTTGAGATTCAATCAGATGCTCCGCATATCCCATGTTCTGCGCGGCTGCTGCAAAGCTCAGACCATCCAGAAGTACAAATATTGTTTTATTCATAATGTATCCCCCAAGCCAAGATGCCCTGCTGTCGGCAGAACCTACAGGCAGGACAACTCGCATTTCTTCAATATCAGCAGAACGCCTGTCCTGCTTTATGCTTTTAGCAAATTACTTTGCGTAAGCGATTACTTCTTCCTGCCACTTCGTTCCCAAAGATTCTGCCGTTGCCTTCCATGCTTCGGCATCTTTGATATTGGCGGCATTTTTGTACTGTACGTCCGGAAGGAGAATAGCGGCTACATCAGCCGGAAGAACAACGTCACTTCTGATCGGTCTTGCATAACCTTTGGCAAGATTGATCTGACCCTCGTCACTTAAGATATATTCTCTGGCAAGAGCCGCTGCATAAGGGTGTTTGGTATAGGCATTGATTACTGTACAGTATCCGCTTTGTACGGAACCGTCGGACGGTATGCAGACATCGAAAGACGATGCCGCATCAGCTGCTTTGATCTGGTCCCTGTATCCGAGTGCGTTATAATCCCATACAAGAGCTACTTCCACTTCACCCTTCTGAATACGTGCCAGGGAGAGTTCTCCCAGATCAAGTCTTCCCTGCTCGGCAAGTGTCTTGAAGAAATCAAGGCCAGGCTGTATGTTTGATTCTGATCCGCCGTTGGCAATGGCTGCCGCCAGCACGGCACACTGTGCCTGGTTGGCTTTGGTCACATCTCCGATGGAGACGATATAATCACCGGCAAGAATATCAGCGAAAGACGCAGGAGCTTTCTCAACAAGCGAGGTGTTGGTCAGGATGGAGATGGTACCGTAATATCCGATGATCCAGTCACCGTTGTCATCTTTGGCCCAGGCGGGAATACTGTCCCAGTAAGAAGTCTTATAGGCGAGTGTCAGTCCCTGTGTTTCTGCAGTAGGTCCGAAAGACTGCCCGACGTCTCCGAGGTCCTTTGTGGCATTATCTTTTTCCGTCTGGAAAATCGCTAGTTCTTCCGCAGAAGACATGTCTGTATCTGTATGGGCGATACCGTAAGCGGCTGTGTATTCCGTCCACGTCTCTCCCCAGTTGGCCCATGAATCAGGCATGCCAACTGTGTTGAGTTCACCCTCTTTTTTTGCTTTTTCTTCAATCTGAGCGAGCGTCATATTGTTTAAGTCAATCTTCCCTGATGCGTTTACGGAAGAGCAGGCGGCCAGAGCTGTCGAAGAAAGAATAAGGATGGCAAGACCGAGAGCCCCTAACTTGAAATGCAATTTTTTCTTCATACACGTTTCTCCTCATATCTGCAAATCATTGCAGTTTCCTGTGTGTTTTCTCTTTGTCACACCTGAAATTCTACATGCTTCACCTCCGGGGAGACATCACACACCGGTAAAGCTGTTGTAAATACCGCAATAATTGTTATGGGGAAGTTATCAATGTGATTCGAAAAGGTAAAGGCTTATTTCAAGGCTGATGTAAATTATGATTTGTTATCTGCATCGCAGCCGTTCACTGTCTTTTTCCGTAAATGGTTGTTTTCATATATCATTCATTAAGATTCGAGGCTAATGTAAAGCATCATTTCACATCTTCAGATTATAGGGTCTGCATATTTCATGGCAGCAAGTCACATAACGGATGAGATATCAGAATCCGTTTATGTTTGGATCCGTATCAAGCCCCAAAAAGTCAGTCCGATGGTGTGCGACGCACACCATCGGACTGAAAGTAAGGATTCCCTGAGCATACACATCACATTCACTGTTTTTCCTGTTCTATGAGAATTGCCTCCAGTTCGCCGGCAGGCATCGGCCTGAAAAAATAGTATCCCTGTATCTCGTCGCATTTCTGTTCCCTGAAAAATTCGTACTGCTCCTTCGTTTCAACGCCTTCAGCGATTACATGAAGGCCGAGGTTTCTTGCCAGCTGAATAATTGTCTTTGCAATTGCCTCATCTTTTCTGTTTTCCGGAATCCCGCGTACAAACTGTATATCGATTTTGAGTCGGTCCAGCGGCATATTTTTCAAACGGCTCAAAGATGAATAGTGCGTTCCGAAATCATCGATGGCTATGGTCACTCCTAACCGCTTGAGTTCTTCAAGCGCGGCAACGATATAGTCAGCTTCGATAGTGATTGTGCTTTCCGTAAGTTCGAGTTCAAGGAATCGGGATTCAAGTCCGGTTACACGGAGAGTTTCGGAAACAGCCTCAACAATATCTTTTTTCCTGAACTGTTCAACGGACAGGTTGACCGCCATGCGCAGAGAAGGCAGCCCCATCTTCTGCCAAAGTTTCGTCTGACGGCAGGCTGTCCGGAGAACCCATTTCCCGATCGGATCAATCAGACCGGTCGTCTCAGCAATCGGAATGAAATCAACAGGCGAAATAAGACCCGAATCAGGATGATGCCAGCGAATCAGGGCTTCACATCCTATGATCCGCCTGGATACAACGTCCACCTGAGGCTGATAGAACAACTCCAGTTCATCTCTTTCGAGTGCCCTGTGGAGGCTGTTGGTCAGCTTAGCCTTCTGAAGCAATTCTTCTTTCTTTTCCAACGAAAATATCGTGGACTGATTTTTGCCGTTTTCCTTTGAGTTATACATAGCCTGGTCGGCATTCCTGATCAGCGTAACTGCATCCTCCCCATCTTTCGGAAAGACAGCAATTCCGGCACTGGCCGTTATAAAGAACTCCTGCCCCCTGAGCGTCAAAGGCCGGGTAAAACTGTACATAATTTTATCAACAATTTTCTGTATATCCTCAATGCTGTTTATCCGGGTAAGCAGAATAAGGAATTCATCGCCTCCAAAACGCGAAACAGTATCGTATTTTCGCAGACATCCGGCCAGCCTTTTCGCCATCTGCACGAGCATTTCATCGCCTCCGGGGTGCCCGATGGTATCGTTTACCTCTTTAAAGGAGTCGAGATCAACAAAAACAACGCCAATCACTTCCCCGCTGCGCCGGGCTGCTTCGATAGCAAGTTTGAGCCGGTTCAGATAGAGTGTGCGGTTGGGAAGTCCTGTGAGGCTGTCATAATAAGCCATATAGCTGATCTCTTTTTCCGCTTCCACTTTTGATATGGCATCAGATAACATATTGACCAGAATACGCAGCATTTCCTTATGTTCATTCCTCCAGATTTTTGTATTCCTGATCGAACCAAAAGACAATAACGCCAAAGGCATCTCCTTTTCCATTACGGTCAGGGCAATCAGCGACCTGATGCCTTTACTTCCGAGAAACGCTTTCTCTTCCGCTGCCTCGGGCGGCAGCATGTCCACGTCCTGAATTTCTATGATTTTCTTATGCTCCATCTGTGATTTCCACCACAGAAAGCTGTTCTCCGATACATCAACCGGCAGTACCGCAACATCCGGATCGTTTGCATTTTTCCATTCATGCGTCTTGTGGCCGGGTGACAGACTGACCAGAATGGTACGGTCCACCTGGAAATATTCACCGCACAGGGCAAGCATCGCATTGATTTTATCATCCAGGTCAGTCTCGGTTACATTTCTGAATTCGGCTGAAATCTCCAGAAGCATTTTCTGAAAGCTGATCTGCATCTCGTTTTCTTTGAGCCGCTGAATATATACCTCGTTGACATAATATGCCAGCCAGATGGCTATACCGAATATGCCGATTCTTCCGATATAATCTGATGCCTCAACCCGAACCAGCACCTCCGGAACATGCATCCACAGAACGATCTCGGTAACCAGGAAGCCTAAGGCGACTGCATACATCATCCGCCGTTTGTTGTATACCACGGATAGTGTCAGAAAAATGAAGGGCATCGCCCAGACGGTAACACCGGCAGTATTCATGAAACGAAGTGTTATCAGGGGAATGGCTGCCGCCACAAGGACGATAAATGAGGTCTCCTGGAAAAGGGATTTCCGGGGCAGATGCCGAATGATTCGGATGATAAGGCCATAAGCAAACAGTACAAGACTTGAACCGAGCACCGAAGGCAGCGGCGTATGATAGAAAAAACAGAGGGCGGCAAAATTAAGCGCAGCACCAAGAATAAATACCAGGGATAATACGTCATAGAACCGAAGCAGATTAACATCACTCAGGATTTGCCCCGGCGCTATAATATGCACCCTCTCCTGCTTCATCAGTCCATACCGTTTCATGGAGTAGACAATGGCCGTGATAGGCATCAAGGTGAATACGACTCCCATTGGAGGAACGGCTGACGCCAGTGCCAGATTCAGGAAATTGTCGGTCAGGGCTCCCAAAACCATGGCGACTCCGTATGATATCAGGAGGAGACGGGCCTGTTTCCGCTTCTGAAAGTCGACCGATTTCCACCCCCATCTGAAGAGAAGGTACATTCCTACGGCAGCAAAGCTAATAAAGTATACGTTGAAATACCAGTCCCAGGCGGTTAATGATTCATTAACCCAGCCGGCCTCTGAACGAAGTAAATGATACACATGCCAGTTGCTGTCAAGCAATCCGGCAATCGTAAAAACAAATATATTAACCGCGGCCGGCAGGTAGAGCGGAATATACAGCCATTTCCTTTTGAAAATTCCATTATTCTCCGTCAGTATAATCAAAAAATGAAGGGAGAAACTATGCATGACACCCCAGCCGAGTGCAGACAGATTTCGCCAAAACAGCGCATCCTGCTGATTCGGCGCGGAATTCACTATGGAAAAGCAAAAAGCCCAGATACTAAGTGAAAGACACATCAGAAGGAAGACACGGTTCAGGCTGTATTTTGTATTGCGGAAAAATACGGTCAGCCCTATTAATGTGTACACAGCGCATGCTGTGAAAAATACCAGCGAAAGAGTAATTGATAAGGTCATAATCAAACCACCTATCCACTACCATAAAAGCAAAAATGAGGGGGTCCTAAGCTCCCCTCATCCATGAATTCATCAAAACTCTCAGAAGCAGTTAATGTGACTCTTTTCCCGCTCACAGCTGCCTTTGTCTTCGCACTGGTAGCAAATCTCGTTAAGAAGGAAATCGCCCCGTTCAAAACGCTGCAGATTGTCGAGTGTCGTCCGTGCGATCGCCTGCATCGCCTCTTTGGTGAAAAACGCCTGATGGGATGTCACAAGGACGTTGGGAAAACTCATAAGGCGCACGAGCGACTCATCGGCAAGGATATCATTGGACCGGTCCTCGAAAAAGTAATCATCTTCTTCTTCATAGACATCGAGCCCTACGCCGCCTATTTTGCGGTTCTTAACTGCCTCAATCAGTGCGGCAGTATCAATGAGGGCGCCGCGCGATGTGTTGATCAGGATCGCTTCATCCTTCATCTTGTTAAAAGCATCCGCATTTACGATATATGTTGTCTCCGTTGTAAGCGGGCAGTGCAGGGAAATGATATCGGACTGTTTCCATATCTCATCAAGCGTCACATATTCAAAATCCGCATCCTTGGCAGGAAACAGGTCGTATGCGATGACTTTCATGCCAAACCCGTGCAGGATATCGATCATAATGCGGCCGATTCTTCCGGTACCGATCACACCGGCTGTCTTGCCGTGGAGATCCATTCCCGAAAGGCCGTTGATGTTAAAATTGAAGTCTCTTGTCCTTGCATAGGCACGATGGGTCTTCCTGTTGACGGAAAGCAGCAGGGCGCAGGCATATTCGGCAACGGCATACGGCGAGTACGCCGGAACACGCATAACATGAAGCTTCTGATAAGATGACTCGAAATCAACATTGTTGAAGCCGGCGCAGCGAAGAAGGACAACCTTAACGCCAATTTCAGCGAGTTCATCGATGACATCTTTGTCAACGGTGTCATTGACAAAGACGCAGACGGCATCACAGCCTTTCGCCATAACCGTAGTCTCAAGGGACAGCCGACTCTCTATATATCGGATCTTATATCCGTATTCAATAACATATTCGTCAAACCAGACACGGTCATATGGTTTGGCATCATAAAAAGCAATTTTCATAAAATACCTCCCAGCCGGTTGTTAAAGTCTTTGTATCTGATATTATATCATGATTCTTCCGGCATCGAATACGGCACATAATACCATTGGGATATTTCAGTCCCGTCTTACAGTACCGGTGAAATATGAGTTTTCTGGAACGCCATGAAGGAGGCCGAAGCCGCGGGCTTCATTGATTTCTGGTAACCGGCATAGACAAGTGCTTCTTTTTCGCCAAGCCATGTATCGACTACTTCACAATAGAACATCGTATGTGTGTGCAGATCCCGTGCATCGATCATTTTGCAGCGGTAGTAGGCAGCCGAGTCCTTGAGGACAGGGAGCCCACCCACTACTTCATAGGGCACATTCGCCCACTTGTCGGCTTTGCGGCTGCTCTGGAATCCGAAATTGGAAATGATAAATGGATTAACATCTGCAGGCAGTACCGACACGGTGAACTCGCCTTTTTCGAGAATGAGCTCGGTCGTGCGGTTCTTGTTCATTGCACAGTACATAATGGTAGCAGGCTCCACAGTTACCTGCATGAAAGCATCGATGATGTTGCCGCCGTACCAGTTGGTGTCCTGTACCCCTGTTACGAAAAGTCCGTATGAGATTTTGTTGAGTGCTGCCTGCGACATAAGTATTCTCCTGTCATTCTATTTGTTCGTATTTATTGCACATATCTGCATTTTTCTGCCTTTATGGTGCTGATTGAAGGGCTGTGTCTGCAAAGTCAATCGGAAGGCCGATCGGAAATACCCTTATCTGACCGGAAAGTTCCCGGCCTCTTCCCTTCAGCAGGCCTGCTTTCGGAAGAATAAATGTTGCCGTGCAGTCTGCCGCAACGGCCTGCAGATCTGCTTCTCCGGTATTGGCGTCAACCCCCGTGGGAATATCTATGGCAATTACCCGCGCACCGCGCAGATGACCCTGCTCAATACGGGCGGTGATCGACCGCAACTGCGATGGAAGCGGCCGTGCATATTCAAATCCTGTTCCGAGAATACCGTCAATGATGACGCAGGGCATGCCCGACACTCTCTCATCGATCATACGTGAAATGCCGCTTGAGAGCTTCTGCGGCTCGAATTCTTCAGCCGGCCGGATATGGATTCCCAGTGCTATGACAGCTTCGCGCATCGTCTTTACCAATCCGGTATGCTTGTATCCCGGGAAGCAGTCCCAGACGGTTACATAGTATCCCCTGCTGTACAGCAGCCTCGCGCAGACATAAGCATCCCCTCCGTTATTGCCTTTGCCTGCAAATACATGTATCGGCGTGGTTCTCGCGCCGGCCATGACCTCACAGATCTCCGTGACGGCAAGCCCTGCATGCTCCATCAGTATCATAAGAGGGATCCGGTACTTCTCATCGGCCGCTTTATCGGCGGCCCTCTGCTCTTCTCTTGTAAGCGATTGACGGACACGGCGTACCGGAACGTAAGGCTCCTTGGGAGGGGCCGGAAAGAGAATACTTTTTTTGGGCCAAAAGGGATTATCCGGCTGTTTCATATCGCATGCTCCCAACACCAGTAACGTCCAGTATCCGGTTTATTTTTGCGAAGTCTTTTTATCTATTATTTTAGCATATACATTCTGAAAATACGCAATCGGATGTACGTTCAATTTCGTTTCGGAAATAAGGACGGATGCAAAAATCAGAATAAAGCCGATAAGCAGCCGGGCTGTCATCTGTTCGTGATAGAAAACGATGGAAAAAGCTACACCGAGGCCGCCTTCAAGTGACAGAATAACGGCAGCCTGTGATGCGGGCGTGTATTTCTGTCCGACATTCTGAAGAAGCAGCGCCAGTGCCGTCGCAAACACACCTAGATACAGAAGACTCAGGCCTTCCGTAAGACTGATCGATTCCGGTGCTTTTTCTAAAAGAAAGAACATGCCCCACGAAAGGATGCTGTATACGATGAACTGAACAATCGTCAAAAGAATTATGTCTTTTCCGGAAGCGAATTTGGCGACCGAGACGATATGAAGGGCATAAAAAATTCCGCTGATCAGAGTCAGTACGTCGCCGGGGGCAACCAGCGGTCCGCCCGCTGCCACCGCTTCCCCGCGCAGCGAAACAAAACCGATACCGATAATACACAGCAGCGCTGCAAAAACGTTATACCTGTCCGGACGTATCCGGGTAAACATCCAATAAAAGAAAGGGACAAGCACGCAATACACAGAAGTAAGAAAAGCATTCTTGCCGGGTGTTGTACTCATCAGTCCGTTGGTCTGGAAGGCAAAGGCGACAAAAAGAAGCACGCCCATGATGCCGCCTTCCCACAGGTAGGAGTGGTTCATTTTTTTGAAGCGTTTCCAGAAGACGGCCGACAGAATGACGGTTGCCATCAGGCTGCGCACGCCAAGTACAAAATAAGGGGGCATGGTTGTGACAGCGTTTTTGAGAACGACAAATGAGCCGCCCCAGATGATTGTTGCAACAACAAGTGCTGCTTTTGCAAGAGTTGATATAGAGTGCTCTTTCATGGCTGCACCCCCGGACGGATCGCCGTTACCGCTTTATAGACAGGTATCGAAAGGCCGGCGATGACAATTCCCGTGACAAGGGATACCAGTAAAAGTACCGGAAGGTACGATATCACAGCCCAGGTTCCCGTCATCAGGCATGCAATCAGTATCTGTCCGATTGTATGGGCCGCCGAACCGGCAGCACTTATGCCGAATAGCGAGAACTTTTTCGTGTTGCGCGCAATCAGCATGACCGCCAGCGCCAGAAGTCCCCCTGCAAGTGAAAAGAGAAAGCTTGTCAGGTTGCCTCCGAATGCAAATGTGATGACGCACCGCAGAAAAACGATCAGCAGGGTCGGAAAAACGCCGAAAAGATACAGGGCCAGTAGGGTAACGATATTGGAAAGTCCCAGACGCATGCCAGGAACAGGGAAAAGCATACTCGGGAAAAACATGGATTCAGTGACGGAAAGCGTCAGCGCAAGCGCTGTAAGGACACTCCAGCGAGTCAGATCATATATCGAATATTTCATATGTGCCCGCCTCCCTTCGCTTATTTGGAAATCGCATCATATAGTGCGCTCGTATCCTGTGTGATGCTGCCCTGTCCGTCCACTGAAACAACCTTAAGAACAACCTTGAAAGGCAGGCAGACGGCGGTTTGTCCCGTCGATGTAAGCCATCCGGTATGTACGCATATCTGATCAGGACAGTCGGAGGCCGATATGCAGACTTTTCCCGCTTTTGCCAGTACGGTAAGGCTTCCGGCATCGACCGTCACCTTATGCGTCTCCTGCGTAGTAATGTCAGCCAGGTTTACCCTCCAGACCTCTTCACCCGATACGGTAAGGACAGCTTCCTGATGTGAACCCGCCGTCATGCTGCTTTGCGTAACCCGGTAAAGCTGCAGTGCAGTTCCTGCCGCAACCAGAAGAACCAGAATGATCACTGCGGCATCGAAACGGCAGAACCGGAATTTCGGAATATATGCGGGGCCTGCCGCTTTATCCGCAGGCCTGTTGCTTCTTTTCAGGATCATTTTATTATCCTTTCGATACGCTATTCAAAAAAGGTCAGAGACCCCTTTGTATCTGTCAGTGCAAATGTGTTTTTCAGTTCCGAACTGGCAAAAACCTCTCCGGATGCTGTAACCAGGATACAGGCAAAATCCTTGTGTGCCTGCCAATAGGCAATTGCCTTATCCTTCCCCATTACAAAAAGCGCGGTTGACAGACTGTCGCCCTGTACGCCGTCCGGGGAGATGATGCTTACGGAAAGCAGGTCGCTTTTGACTGGTGAACCTGTAGCCGGGTCCATAATATGGATATAGGTCACTCCGTCCTGGACAAAATTGCGTTCATATCCGCCGGAGGTGATCACGGAGACATCGGTCGCTTTCAGAACCCCGATATAGGAATCCGGTGCGTTGGGATCCGATATTGCTATTTTCCAGAGGGAACCGTCTGTCTTGGGACCAAATACTGCGACATTTCCGCCAAGAGAGATCAGTGCCGATGTGACATCATATCCGTGCATGATTGTCTGGACCCTGTCCGATGCATAACCTTTGGCAATTCCGCCCAGATCCAGAGCCATTCCCGTGACGGGCAGCTCAACCGTCAGATTTGCCGCATCAAGCTTTATCTGCTTCCAGTCGACCAGCGGCAGCACTGTCTGGATTTCACTTACTGTCGGCACACGGTAATTGCTGTCGGTAAATCCCCATATATCCATAATCGGTGCGATCGTAATGTCAAAGGCTCCTGCGGACAAGTTCGCATATTTGACTGCATCCGCAATAATATCAAATGTCTCCTGCGATACCGTGACCGGACCCTGGCCGCTATGGGCATTGATCATGCTGATCTCGCTGGCGGAAAGATTTCTCGACATCTCATTTTCAAGTCTGTATACCTCAGCCTGTGCAGCATCTACCGCGGCCTGTGAATCGGAGCCATTTGCCGTAATCGACATATATGTATTCATCGCGAAAAAATCAGCCGTCGCTGTCGCCGACGGGGAAATGGTCGTCTCTGGTGACCCGGACGAAGAGGAGCCCGTAAGCAGCGAACCGGTGCTGCATCCGGACAAAAGAATAATAAGGAGTACAAGAAGTACTCCCAGCGGGTATCCGTATCTATAACCGTATCCTGCCGAAGGCAGGAAAAATCGTCTGTAAGTCATGTGCCTTTTCCCTCCTGAGAAATACAAAAATCACTCTGTCTGCCTTGATTTGTACCATTTATCATAGCAGATACAGGCACAAAAATCACGCATCCGGTATGCAGCCCCCTGTTTTCTCTTATTTTATCCATATCTATAATCAGGTCTCAAATTTTCCGGCAATTTATGTCTATCCTCCATCCTTGCCCGCGGAAGCCGGATGAGTAAAACTAGTTATAGAAGCTCAACCGGATACGACAAGAGGAGGTATCTATGACCGACGAACAGAAAATTGCCCTGGACTCGATTTTGAAAAGCCACAGCTATGACAGGACCCATATAATAGCCATTCTCCAGGACATTCAAAGTGAATTTCGTTATCTGCCGGAGAAACTCCTGACATATACCGCTGCAGCCATCGGCATCAGCGAAGCGAAGATCTACAGCATCGCCACTTTCTACGAGAATTTCTCGCTGAAGCCCAAGGGGAAATATGTAATCAGGATTTGCGACGGCACCGCCTGCCATGTAAGAAAGTCGATTCCGATTCTAAACGAAATCCGTAAACGCCTTTCCCTGTCTGAAGCAAAACATACAACAGACGATTTTGTTTTCACGGTGGAAACGGTTTCCTGTCTGGGTGCCTGCGGACTGG
>Ga0209429_10001847_pt1 | contig 12791 bp, 16 predicted proteins | sample BarGraNGADG00212_3_FD_184493 | JGI IMG/M metagenome (GOLD analysis project Ga0209429, IMG submission 184493) | Arctic peat soil microbial communities from Barrow, Alaska - Barrow Graham LP Ref core NGADG0004-212 (SPAdes) (version 2) | ecosystem: Environmental > Terrestrial > Soil > Wetlands >... | reverse complement strand
ATCTTATCAGCAGATGATACATTTCGAAGGATAGTTTCCATTCCTTCGGCTCTCGCTCCTTCCTCCAGGGCTAGCGCCATCCTTTCTGTGTTATGTGATCCTGTACCATAAATAATTACAAGTTTTTGCATGCTCCCACAAATTATAATTGTGATTCATAGTATTTTTACCTTATCGTGGCTTGTTACAGGCAAGAAGGCAGCGCATATTAAATATTAAGCAAATTAATCTTAAGCTTGAACATGATCGATCCGGTTAATAATTTTAAGATCCCTGACGAGTGGGTAAAAAGAACAAGTTTACCGCCAAAGGAACTCAAATCCATGATATTAAGCGGTTGCTATGTGCTCCTTTCAGATGGAACGCTTCTTCGCCGCGGTTATACTACAGGAACTACGGCTTCTGCAGCGGCAAAAGCCGCAGTTTTGTCGCTTGTTAAAGAGGTTTCAGAAATAGAGGTCAATACCCCGATTGGATTACGCATCAAACTTTCGGCCAAGGCTGAAAAAGGCAAAGCATCTGTGTGTAAATTTTCAGGTGACCATGCAAATGATGTAACTGATGGGATGGAGATCATTGCCTGTGCAAAAGAAAACGATACAATTTTAATAAAAGCAGGAAAGGGAATAGGGATAAAAAAAGGAATTCCAGCGATCAATCCATGCCCTATGCGCCAGATAGAACGTGCAATAAAGGAGGCCCTTCTTGAAATTGGATTAAAAGGCGCTCAGGTCATTATCTCTGTGCCTATGGGTGAAAAGATCGCGAAAAAAACACTGAATGAAAAAATAGGGGTCATTGGCGGGATTTCAATTCTTGGAACAACTGGTTTTGTGGAACCATGGAATGAACACCTGGGCGAGATGAAAGAAGAACTTATCAGGAATGCGAAAAGGGTGATCCTTACAACAGGACGAATTGGAATGCGTTTTTCTCACATGCTTTTCCCGAAATATACTGTGATACTTATCGGGAGTGATATTTCAAGGGGTATTGCCGCTGCAAACGGCGAAGTCATTATCTGTGGTCTCCCGGGTCTAATCCTAAAATGGGCAAACCCTGATATATTGACAAACACAGGGCATCTTACTGTACAGGAAATGATCGATTCTGAATCCGAAAATCCAATTATTGATCTTACGTTGAATGAAGCGGTGAAAAAATCCGGAAAAAGGATCGTATTGTTGAACAGGAACGGAACAATACTTAGAGACAGCGCCAGAACGATCGCTGATAAAGGGATCTTATGAAAATTGTGGGCGTGGGTGCAGGCCCCAATCTCCTGACCGAAGAAGCGATTTCGGTGATTGGGAATGCACAGATAATTTTTGGCTCAAAGAGGGCGCTTGAACTTGCTAAAGATCATATAAAATGTAAAGCAAGCATACTGACGGATTATTCCCTCAAGATGCTTCCTGAAAATGCTGTTGTTCTTTCAACAGGAGACCCGATGCTTTCCGGTCTTGGCAAATATGCGAAGGATGGGGATGAAATTATATCCGGAATCTCGTCATTGCAGCTTGCATGTTTAAGGTTGCGCCTGGATATTGAGGATATTTCAGTCATAACGGCTCATTCAAGAGATATTGAAGTCGTGAAAAAACGGCTTATATCAGAGTTTAATCGTGGGAAGAATGTATTTCTTCTTCCGGATTCATCTTTTGGTCCGTTTGAGGTCGCAGAATTCCTTAATGATCACGGATTATTAAGGGAAATCGCAGTTTGCCAGCAGCTTGGCTATCCCGATGAGAGAATCTTGATGGGAACATCAAAAGAGCCGCCATTGATTGAAACAGATATGTATTGTATAGTGATAAAGACATAATTATGGCTGAAAAAATAAACGAATCAAGACTAATTAAAACGGATTTCAATAACGTTTGTAAATTATTTGGCGCCAGCTCAGAAAAACTCATTACAAAAAACCTTGTTCCTGGAATAAACGTAAATGATGCAAAGATCCTGACAATATCAAACGATGAATTCCGCATATGGGATCCATTTCACAGCAAACTTGCTGCCATGATATTGAAAGGATCATATTTATCTGTAAGGGAGGATTCAACCTTCCTTTATCTTGGCGCAGCTAATGGTACTACTGTGAGTCATGTCTCAGATATGGTTGAAAACGGTATGGTCTATGCTGTGGAGATCTCACCTCGCGCCATGAAAGACCTTATCAGGATCAGTATTCACCGAAAGAACATTGTTCCGATACTGGCAGATGCTATGAATCCGGTATCGTATCAGAACATGGTTCCAAAAGTAGATTTCCTCTATCAAGATATAGCCCAGCGTGAACAGGCAAGGATCGCTATTATGAATGCGGAGTTATTTCTCAAAAAAGATGGTTTTATGGTTTTGATAATAAAGGCAAAGAGCATTGATTCTATAAAGAAAACAAAAGAAGTTTTTGAGACGGAGATAAAAAAGTTGAAGGGTATTTTCAAGGTCAGGGAGTTATTCGATCTTGAACCATTCCATAAAGACCATATTGCTGTCGTGGCGCAAAAGTTGCTCCCCAGATAACTTCATTAACAAGTATTCAAAATATATCAATGATGCCTGAAAAAAAGGTTACAAAGGTACTTCTGTTCCTTAAGAACATGGTCTATGAAAGCACAAGTCCGATGGAGATACTCCGATTCGCCAGATACTACAGGAAAAAGGGCCTGGACGTAGTTGTAGTTCTCTGGGGACCGATGGGTGTAATCCTTGGAAAAAAAGGAAAAACTGGAATACCACCATATGATGAACGTGTAAGGGAATGTATGGATATGGGAGTAAAATTTAAATGTTGTGAGCTTGCTTCATCAATGATAGGTTTTGAGATACATGAGCTCATAGACGGGATAGAAATGATCCACTCATTTGAAGTAGCTGACCTCATGCTTGAATATTGCGAAGAGGGGCAGCTTGTGATAACCCTTTGAGCAAGTCTTTTTAATAAAGAAACCAATTAAGTTTTCCTATGGACAGAGAACTCCTTGAAAAAGTTAAAAGACATGAGGTCAGTTTTCATGAAATTGACAAAATACTTGATGCAAATGCGTCTATCGAACTAAGGCGAATTGCAATTTCGCAACTGACTTATACACAATTTGATCATATCTCTAATTTTTCCCTGGATGTTGAAGTCGTATCGAAGCGAAATATCGAAAATATGATAGGTGTGATCCAGGTGCCTCTGGGTGTGGCAGGACCACTTCGTGTAAATGGTGAATATGCAAGTGGTGAATACTACATTCCCCTCGCGACTACAGAAGGAGCGCTCGTTGCAAGCACAGATAGGGGAAGTTCCGTTATTACAGCGTCTGGCGGCGCAAATGTTCGGATCTTCAAGGATGAAATGACAAGAGCTCCGGTTTTTAAGACAAAAAATATTATTGGGGCAAAAGCTCTGGTGGATTGGGTCGATGCTAATTTTGAGAAGTTAAAGAAAAAAGCACAGGAAACTACACGTTTCGGGGAATTACTTTCCATAAAGGCCTTTACAGCTGGAAGAAATGTATACCTTCGATTTGCCTATGATACAAAGGATGCCATGGGAATGAATATGGTCACTATTGCAACTGATGCCGCTGTTGACCTGATCCTCCTTGAAAATGATGTTGAGCTTGTGGCTCTATCAGGTAATATGTGCTCAGATAAGAAACCAGCCGCCATAAATGCAATTCTTGGAAAGGGAAAAACAGTTTCAGCAGATGTGTTTATCGGGAAAGATATAATTCTTAAAAAATTAAAAACCACTCCTGAAAAAATGTTTGAGGTAAACTACAGGAAAAACCTGTTAGGCTCTGTTCTGGCCGGATCAATTGGTTTTAACGCCCATGCCGCAAATATCGCTGCTGCAATGTTCATAGCATGCGGCCAGGATGCAGCACATGTTGTTGAGGCAAGCAATGCCATTACTACAATGGAACTCACAGAGGAGGGGTTGTACTGTTCGGTAACGCTTCCTTCGCTTAATGTAGGGACAGTAGGCGGAGGGACCCGGATAGCTACGCAACTGGAATGCTTGAAAATGCTGGGTGTTGCAGGAGCAGGAGATCCTCCGGGTACAAATTCCAGGAAACTTGCGGAGATAATTGCAGCCGCTGTTCTTGCTGGTGAGATCTCACTGGTTGGGGCTCTTGCAGCCAGGCATCTGGCAAGAGCACATGCTGCGCTAGGGAGATAATTTAAACCTGATAATTTTTGCTGGAAAAATATGCAAAAGATTATACTCTACTACCTTAATTCTTAACAGAGGAGACATTATATGGAACAAGACCTATCAAGAATCGGTGTTTCTCTTCCTGAGAACCTGCTTGTAAAATTTGATGAAATTATAACAAAAAGAGGTTATTCATCTCGTTCTGAGGGTATACGCGACGCAATAAGAGGCTATATCCGCCATTATGACTGGATGAGAGAGGTAGAGGGTGAACGAATTGGGATTTTATCCCTGACCTATGATCATTCCCAACGAGGGCTTTTATCTTTGCTGATCGACGCAGAGCATGAGTTCTCAAAAATTACGCGGTCGTCTGTGCACGTTCATATAAGTCATGATGAATGCATGGAAGTTCTCATATTACAGGGTGATGGGAAAGAAGTAAAAGCAATTTCTGAACGCATAATGTCATTGAAAGGCGTAAAAAATGTGAAGCTTACTACCATAAAACCCGGACAGGATGTATAGCCAGACCACAATGTATTTAAACCTTAATGATTATTCATGGATTTAATACGAATCCAAACATTCGTAACACTAAAATATACAATATTATAGATTTTTAATACTATATAATACAAATAATAGATTTATGAAAAAATGTTACATTAGGAGGAAAAAATGCATATTGGAGATGGATTAATACCCCTTGATCAGGCAGCGATCTACTGGATAGTAGCCTTGTTTTTCATTGCCTTATCATTAAAATGGGCAAGAAATGAAATGGATGAGGCTAAAGTGCCCATATTTGCAGCTCTTGCAGCAGGAATCTTTGCAATTCAAGCCATGAATATACCAATACCATGGGGAACAAGCGGTCATATGCTTGGTTGTGTCCTAGCAGCAATAATTCTTGGCAGCCCTTTTGCAGGTGTTTTGATCATTGCATTGGTGCTTATTGTTCAGGGTTTTCTCTTTGCAGATGGCGGGATCTCGGTTATGGGCGCAAACATTCTGGATATGGGAGTCATAGCCAGTTTCACAGGATATTATGCCTTCAAGATGCTTAAGGGCTCTTTTGGAATGACGACAGCCTCTTTTATTGGAGGTTGGGTCGGAATTGTTATGGGAGCAGAGGCAGTTGCTATCCAGATGGCAATAGCAGGGACCTTCCCCCTTATTCAGGGAATGATCTGGATGGGGATCTACCATGCAATCATAGGAATCATCGGAGAAGGATTAATAACTTCCATTGTTGTAAAGTCTGTTATGAAAACCAGACCAGATCTTGTTGCCTCAAGTTCCAAAGTAGGGGTGGCAGCATGAACCCCCAGAACAGAAATATCATCATAGCTGGCGCAGCAATAGCAATTTTCATAGCAATACTGGCTCCATTCCTTGCTTCCCACAATCCTGATGGACTTGATAAGAACATCATCACTCTTGTTGGTGATGGTTCGAAAGAAAAAGCCAAAGAAATAATTGAAGAAAAAAACAAAGTTGCATATGAGGCACCATTATCGGGTTACAGTATCCAAGGAATGGATAAATCTGGAAAAGTAATCGCTATATTGATGGGTACTGTCATTATGCTCGTGTTAGGGCTTGGTGTGAGTTCATTATTAAAAAAGAAAAAATGGGGCACAAAAGGCATGAACTAAATGAGTATCATAGATGTTCGAAACCTTATTTATTCATATCATAGCGGTAAAACATTAGCTCTAGATAGGGTAAATCTACAAATAGAGAAGGGCGAAAGGCTCGTTCTTCTCGGAGCTAACGGTTCAGGCAAATCGACCCTTATCAAACACTTGAATGGGATCATTATTCCACAAAAAGGAGAGGTATTGGTCAAAGGTGAACCCATTAGCAAGAAAAATTTGAAGGAAGTCCGGCGTACTGTGGGTATTGTCTATCAAAATCCTGATGATCAAGTATTTCTCCCCACAGTGCTCCAGGATGTTGCTTTTGGCCCCATCAATTTGGGTTTGGGACAGGATATAGTTGTGCAAAGGGTTAAAACTGCCCTTGAAAATGTGGGACTAAATGGCCTGGAAGAGCGAGCCCCACACCATTTAAGCGGGGGTGAAAAAAAACTTGTGGCCATTGCAGGAATATTGGCAATGGAGCCTGAAGTGATGGTGCTTGATGAACCCACAGCAGGTCTTGATCCGGATGGAAAACAGAGAATCCTGCGTTTGATATATAATTTAAATAAGAAGCTGGGGATAACCGTTGTGATCGCGACCCACGATGTTGATGTAGTGCCAGTTTTTTCGGATAGGGTCGCTGTCATGTCTTACGGAAAAAAAATTGCTGATGCCACTCCGACCGAAATTTTCTCAAATCCTGATCTTTTAAGAGAATCACATCTCCAGCTTCCTATTGTAACAAGGCTTATCCATGGTTTGCAGGATGAGGGGATACCTATCAAAACACGGTTTACAGTGACTGGTGCGCAAAAAGAACTCTTACGAGTGATGCAGGAATAATGCACGGGATATCTCTCACAGACATAGAAGGCGAAACCTACAAGAATTCTTTCATTCACAAGCTTGATGGCAGGATCAAATTACTTTTCCTGGTGGGTATAATAATATATAGTGTAAGTCTCTCTAAATTTAGTACTCTTGCGCTCTGGAAGCTTGCAAGCATAGAAATATATATAATACTTTTGATCCTTATTGCAAGATTGAACCTTTTTTATGTTGGCCTGCGCTATGTGATGCTCACACCTTTTGGTCTTGGTATAGCAATTCTTCAGCCATTCCTTCGACAGGGATTTATAACAGAGTTCACAGTACACGAACTTCCAATAATAGGTCTTACATGGACTGAGGAAGGATTACTTTTTGGATGTGTGTTATTTGCAAAATTTACCGTATCAGTAACAACGGTAATCCTGTTCTCATCCATTTCACCTATGACAGAGATGGTGGAATCTGCCCGGAGATTGAAGCTTCCCAGGGAATTCGCTCTTCTCCTTACGATGATGATCCGCTATCTTTTCGTCTTTTGGGCGATCCTGAACCGGTTGCGTAGAGCTCAAGTATCTAGATGTTTTGACATTTGGAATAAGAATGTACCGAGGAAGTGGATCCTGGAACAGATCGGCTATTCTATCAGTTCCCTTTTTATTCGATCATATGAACAGGGGGAAAGAACCTTCCAGAGCATGCTAAGCAGGGGATATGACTATACGGCCGATATCTTTATTCATAGAAACAGGATACAAGCACCTGAAATTATTTTCATTGTGGTAACAATACTTGTAGTGGGAATTGTACAATTGCTTTGATGGGCTTCAGTAACATTGAAATAGAATAATATCTGAATTGTAATTAACGGAGGAAAAAAATGGCTGAACGAAAGTATATAATCGAATCCAGAAGATATGTAGATGGTGATGGGAAAACAACATTTGACCAGTGGATAACAAGCTCGAATGTAATTGAAATAAAACATAGTGAACAATATCTCGTATTTTTCCCGCTTGAAGGAGAGCAAGCTGGGAAAAAACACTATATTCCTTTTTCAAATATTCACATTGTGAGGGAATTATAGTAAGGTATTGATCGCATGGAGAACACGGATAAAATTATCCGTGACAATATTTCAACATTTTTTAATCACACAATAGGAGTTCCATCTGTTTTTGTTAATTCCTTAAAAGCAGTCATAAGCATTTTTGTGATCTTACCAGGTTTTCCATCTGCGATCGATCTCCCATCAATCTTTGTTATAGGGGCGATCTCAGCCGCTGTCCCTGTGACAAATACCTCATCGGCAGTATACATATCGAAGAAACCCATATTTTTTTCATGAACCTCTATTCCATTTTTCTCTGCCAATTCTATAGCAGCTGCTCTTGTTATTCCACGAAGGTTGTTCAGGGTAGGGGGTGTGATGATCCGGCCATTCTTGATCACAAATATGTTATCTCCTGAACCTTCAGAAACATTACCATGCACATCAAACATTATCGCTTCATCCCCGCCTTTTGCACTTGCTTCTATCTTTGCAAGGATGTTATTCAGGTAATTCATTGATTTAATATTAGGTGGAATTGCTTCAGGAGCATTTCTACGGACGCCAACTGTAATAGCGGTAAGCCCTTTTTCATAAAGGTCGCCATACATTGCACCCCATTCCTGCGTTATTATAAAAATATTGGGTTTAGGACATTTCCTGGGGTCAAGACCAAGATCGCCGTCCCCCCTTGAAACGATAGGGCGTATATAAGCATCTTTCAGGTTATTTCTCTTCAATGTTTCTATAATAGCATTTTTCATTTCTTCTTTTGAAAGAGGTATCTTAAGATCGATCGCTTTTGCTGAATCATACAGCCTCTCAAGGTGTTCATCAAGCCTGAATACGCGACCATTATAAGCCCTTATTCCTTCAAAAACACCATCTCCATATAGGAAACCGTGATCATATATGGAGGTTCTTGCATCCTGTTTAGGCACAAATTTACCGTTGAAATAAATTACTAGATCCATGTAAATCCCTGTCAAATAAGGAAATTCATAGATATATGCGTTTGGATGGTCATTATTATAGAGGGATTTTTAGACCCTTGATTATAAAAGATTTTCTTATATTTATTTTATTAAAACGCAAGATTTATATTTAATGACTTCATTTAAAGATAAGGTGAAATGTTATGAAAAGTCTTTCAGTTAATGTTCTTGATAAAGCCGATGAGGAATTTGCGGATACGCTCATCGAATTAGGATTAAAACGAAATGTTGCAAAGGTACTTACTTATTTGAAAAATGTTAAGGAAGTTACCTCAAGAGATCTTGAAGTAGGCTCTGACCTGAGACAACCTGAAGTCAGTATCGCAATGCGCGAACTGGAGGAACTTGGCTGGATCGGGGAGAGGGAGGAGAAAAAACCTGGAAAAGGCAGACCGTATAAGATCTACAAGCTTGAGACAAAAATTGATTCAATCATTGAACATCTTGAGTCCCAAAAGAAGAAAGAATCACAGGCGATGATGGCAAGTATTAAGCGCTTGAAAGAACTTACAAAATGATTAAGGTGAAATTATGACAAATATCAGCGAGATACATGTTACAAAAACGATAGTTAATGAATTCCTTGATGATTTTATAAATAATATTCTTGACAGCGATGTTGTTGTTGTTGGGTCAGGACCATGCGGCGCTACCGCGGCAAAATATTGCGCACAAAAAGGTCTTAAGACCGTTATGATAGAGCGTAATCTCTATGCTGGCGGTGGAATGTGGCAAGGGGGCTACCTTATGCCCAAGAACACGGTTGGTGCTCCTGCGAATAAAATCCTTGAAGAATGCGGGGTGAACCTGAAGGATGCAGGTAATGGACTTTATGTTTGTGATTCCTTCGATATGGTCTCAAAGATGCTTGCAAGTGCATGCGATGCAGGTGTAAAATTACTTAACTCCACAAATGTTGATGATATTATTCTAAAGGAAGACCACGTTGATGGAGTAGTTATCCAGTGGTTCCCTGCAAAACAGATGCCACCGTTCATGACATGCATGGACCCTATTGCGATCAGGTCTAAAGTCGTGATCGATGCAACAGGTCATGATTCATTGCTTGTAAAGAGATTAAGCGAACAGAGGCCCGGAATACCCGTACCAAAAGGCTGTGGTTCCCTCTGGGTAGATGAAGCAGAGAAACAGACAGTTGAGCTTACACACGAGATTTATCCTGGTCTGATCGTAGCAGGCATGTCTGCAACTTCAACATACGGCGCACCGCGCATGGGACCGATATTCGGTGGAATGCTCCTCGCTGGAAAGAAGGCTGCACAACTTGCTTATGATAAGATCAAGGGCGTCAAAGCAAAAAGCAGAATGGGTATGAAAATAAGACGCAAGTCACCGAAAGTGATTGTTACTTAATAAATAAATGCAACAGGGCAAAAAAGCCCTTCCTTTTTTTTTGAAAAACTGAATATACTTAAGGATTATATTCATGGGTTCAAAAAATATTTTACTTGGAATTATTGGCACGATACTTTAATTTTGCCGCTGTAAATCTGTTTAAAGAGCATACGAAAAAGAGGATTAAGACAATCCTGATAGTGCGTTCAATCCAGTTTCGAAAGCCATCTTGAGTATTTCAAGCGGGTTTATTATTCCAAGATAATATACCATAATAGGTATCGCTACGAATGTCCCGATCATACTTCCAAGATTCGCCATGCCTGCTACAAGAATAATGCGGAACAATCTATTATTCATTAGCTCACTAAACGTTTCAGTTTTCATTATAGTTTTCATATCCGCTGTCGTAAATGGACGCAAATGCGCTTCAACATACCCTGCAAGCCAGCCTATTGCAAGGAACGGATGTAGAAATCCAAACCATGCAAGACTAAAAGCAGTCAATGCTGAAAGTGGATGTCCACGTGCTACCAGGACCCCGATGGCTGAAAGTATTCCCTGAGTCACAAAGAGATAAAACATTGCTGTAAGTAAGGTCGAAATTGAAATCCCACCTTTAAAAACAAGAAGAGCCAGCATTCCGACTATCATTAAAATAAATGCCACAGTTACAGCTTTTAGCCAATTAAAGCCTTTCTTTGGGGTCGTTGTTGTCAGTTCATCCATCGTAGGTAAGGTATCAGGGGCGTTAAGATATTTCTGGATACCTTCACGGTGTCCTGCCCCAACGACTGCAACTACTTTACCTTGATTTGACAGATCAAGCAGTTTCTTAGCCATAAAGGCATCTCTTTCATCTATCAGGACTATTGCGGCACTGGGTGCAAGTGTCCTTAATTCCTCTATAAGCTTGGTAACTACATCCTCGTTCGTGACCGTTTCAATATCTATTTTTTCTGAGCCAAAACCTAAAGATGCTCCCACAAGAGAACCAAAAAGCTTTAATTTTTCAAAAAAAGACATCCTGTTCCAGAAACGTCCAATAGTGATCTGGATATCCCTGTCAATAAGTTCGATCTTTGCCCCGGATCTTTCGGCTTGCCCGATTGCTGCCATCATTTCAGCCCCAGGTTTTACACCGGTATCTGCACCAATTTTCTTCTGCACATATGCAAGAAGCCAGTGAAGAATGAAATAGTAAAACTTCCCACCACTTAAGAGTTCCTTAAGGTTGACTTCCTTTACTTCTTCTTCTTCACCCTTGATCGCCTTGAATCTTGCCTTATCAAGTTCAACAGCCACGATATCAGGTTTTTCCCTTTCAATCACTTCGTTTACTTCGGCAATGCTTTTTTCAGAAACATGAGCTGTTCCGACGATGATGATCTTTCCCGGAATGGAAAGCGGATTCTTACAATTAAAATTGCAGTTTAAATTATATGTACTATTATTCATGTCATTCCAGTAATTGTACAGCCCTAAGGATGTCTGTTCTTGAAACAATGCCGATCATTTTCTTTTCATTTAATATAATAATTCGTCCTATATTGTTCATTGTCATAATTTTTAATGCTTTTACAGCATCATCATCTTCTTTCAGATTGATAATCTCTTTGGTCATTATATCTGATAACAGCACGTTCTTGCGCTCTTCCCTGGGAATATTATGAACATCAGCAAAAGTTACAATTCCTATTACTTCATTCCCTTCAACAACAGGATAACCCATATGCTTGAACCTGAACATGATATCCAGAAGTTCATCCACTGTCATTTTGCTGGGCACGGTTTTTATGTCTTTCGTCATTATTTCTTTTATTTTTAAACCTTCGAGCGTGACGTTAATCTGGGTTGCCTTATCCTCTTCTGTTGCACCGATATATATGAAAAATGCAATGAGTATGTACCACAAACCGCCACCGCCAGGTATGACCAAACCAATAATGCCCATAAAGATCGCAAACATCTTGCCAACATTTGCAGCTATACTGGTCGCTTTTTTATAGGGCATCCTTCCCGCTAGCACTGCCCTTAAAACTCTTCCCCCATCCATTGGAAATGCAGGAATCAGGTTAAAAATGAAAAGAATGATGTTTATATACGCTATAAGCCAGACAACCCGTACAAGAGGATTAAAAGGCGTTGTGGTATTAATAATTGTATCGGAATTGAGAAGTTTAATAAATATGGTCAATATAGACCAGATTAAAAGACTTACACTTGGTCCGGCAAGTGCCATTTTGAACTCTACTTTCGGGTTTCTCGGTATTTCCTCTAATGATGAAACACCTCCAAAAAGGAAAAGTGTAATTCCCTGGATATTCGTGCCATGTTTTTTCGCAACAACGGAATGACCCAGTTCATGCAATAGAACACTGGCAAAAATCAGGATCGCTACTGATATGCCAAGTACATAACGAAGAATTATAGGTTCAACATCACTAAATCCCGATACTGAAATGTTGTTTGCAAAAATGTATCCCATTACAGGGATTATAAGAAGAAAAATAATGTGCAATTTAATGGGAATTCCCATTATTTTTCCTATCTGGAACGATGTATTCATTTTTGCTCTCTCATCTTTAAATAAAGCTTAATATGGATGAACTATTAACTTTTTAATATTTTTTACCATGTTTATTAATCTTTTCTTATTATTGTTCCTAATACATTATTGCGTTTATAAATGCATTATGGAAAAGTAAAGGTTGGCTATTTTTCAGCCAAATAACTCGGATATTGCAACAAATAAC
>Ga0209429_10001844_pt1 | contig 12803 bp, 12 predicted proteins | sample BarGraNGADG00212_3_FD_184493 | JGI IMG/M metagenome (GOLD analysis project Ga0209429, IMG submission 184493) | Arctic peat soil microbial communities from Barrow, Alaska - Barrow Graham LP Ref core NGADG0004-212 (SPAdes) (version 2) | ecosystem: Environmental > Terrestrial > Soil > Wetlands >... | reverse complement strand
TTGAATTATACGAATCTCATAAGTTGGGAAAATATTTGAATGACCCAGTTATGGAAGAAAAATATAATGCAGGTTTTACACAGGATGAAAAAGTGCTAATGAAGATTTTTGAAAAAAATTCTAAAACACCACAAATGTGTTAGACACATTTTCGCCTTGTCGAGCCGGATATGTCCTTCATTAAAAGTGTAAAGTTTGGCACTGGTTGGTGGAATTTGCAATTCCACCTTTTGTACTATGAGGATTTTTTAATCCGATTAATACTAAGTTTTCTTTTAAGAACGCATTACAAACCTGCCTGCCGCAGGCAAGTGCTAAGAATACAAAAGTTGGGATTAAAAAGAAAATCCCACCAACAGCGTCCAGCATTTGAACATCTAAAAAGTTATACCGATTGCACAAACAATATAGCCCAATTTCGACTCCCGTCAAGTCGGGACAAGTTCGTCTTATTGTCCGATTTGTTTGTATGCATCGGCATTAACAACAGTAGACATATAAAACAGATTGGACTGTTTTATATGTACAGTTGGTATTATATAACCGGTTGGACAGGGTCTAAACGACTTTTTAAATTTCTACTATTGTAGATTTACGCCCGTTCCTGTTCCTGTATACAGACGTTTATAAAGTGAATCATACAAATCGTGAAGAATGAATTTGATTATACTGAAATAGTAGTTTAATATTGTTGCAAACAATCAACCATTAACCCCTCGTTTGCAATTAGTGGGAGTAAGAGAGAAATTAATGGTGGGCAAATGCAATCAGGGATAATAGTTATCAACAGCTAAGCTAAAAGCAGATTGATAATCAGATTATTATCCTGTTCATAACTTTGTTGAAAAGTTGTTTGCAAAAACAGGGTAAAATACTTGCAAATCTATGTTCAATACATTATATTTGCACCATGAGTTTCGACTCAAGGCATGAAATGAAATGTTGAAACGTTCTTTGAAATACTGATACAAACATCAAAAAAAGTCAATAGTTAAATATTTGAACCCAAATTCAGAGGTGCAAATCTGTTTTATGTAAAGAACGAACTGACTATTAAAACATAGTTATCTCCGTTATTGTATACGCAAGTGTGCAATGAGATGTATAGCAAAGTAAATAGTTTTACGGTCTCTGGCAAAAACAGAGTTCCCTGTGAGTTAGACTCTATAAATATAATTATGGTGCGTTTGAATAAAACGTAACCCTGTCTCTCTGAGACAGGAAAGCCGGGTAGTCGGGATGGGAATTCTATAAAAGTAATTCGTTACTTATATTCGTTTCCGGCCACAAAAGTAGAAACAGCAATGTTTTGAACTTGTGACTAACAGTTTCAGGCGAGCAGTACAAAAAAATTAAAAGTCGCGGCAGTTCAGTATTTAAATATATAAATGAGTTTATAATTGAACAAATTTTATTTTTTGGTAATACTACCAACAGAGTAAAACAGTCGAGAGTAAATGAACTGTATACGTATAAGCTTAATAGCAGTATTAAGATTGTACGGGAAAGATGAAGCAAACAAAATCAGTCGGTCTGAATGCAAAAAATTTGACCGGGACACACGAAGAACCGAAATCTCCATAAAACGGGACGGACGTTTGACCGGCGTGAAACGGAAAAAATTGCCGGCAAGTGACAGCGGATGGGTTTCCATTCACAGTTGCGAAGCCGTAAAAGGCGTCAGAGTTGATAACGGTTTTCATGGTAATTCTACGATAATGAAGGGATCTGCAAAGAAACACTCACTATCCGGATTAGAAGCTATGCAAATAGCGGAAAGCCTTGAACGTCGGAAATGATGGCGGACAGCGTTATCCGAAAATACTTCCATTGGTCAAACAATGAAAGTATATATACAGCATTTCAATTCCTATTGACCGGTGATTTGAGTTCTTTGAAGAGAAGTGATTTAACTTTAAATCCGTAAAAGGAAGATGAGTTGAAACACGTGCTTTGCGCCAACAGGTTTAAGAATTAACTGAGAAATCAGTTGAAACAGACACCTGATACGATCAGAAAATTGTTAACAAGTAGTTTTGTAAAAAACTGCATACAACAAGCCTGATTCAGTAAAGTAGAAAACGAATCAAAGACAGAGATGGCTGCAATACGCTATCCGGTGCAGGAGCGAATAGAAAGACTGGTAAAACAGTCCGGAAAGTCAATCTGAAGCGGAAAGATACAGCAGCTGTAAACAAGGTAAAACCCAGTTTATTAAAACATATCCAAATCAAACTCATGGTGGTTAATCAGTATACAAAGATATCAACAATCTATTTCGTGTTCAAAGAGGGTGCTGTTAAAGGCACCCTCTTACTGTTTAAAAAAGGTCGGACTAATAATCTGACCTTTTCTATTTCAATAAAAACCAGTTGAATCTCAACAAATCAATGTTGAGCATTGTTATACCAATTGTACGTATAAAACAGTCCAAACTGTTTTATACGTTTACTGTTGTTAATGCCGATGCATACAAATAAATAGTACAATAAGACGAACTTGTCCCGACTTGACGGGAGTCGAAATTGGACTATATTATTTGTGCAATCGGTATTTTTAAGCCAACATAGCCTGGAGACTACCCCGAGCCACGGTCGCAAATTTATAGATTAAGGGGAACAATAACAATTTAATATCAATAAAATGGGAATCAGCTGCCATTAAAAAAAACGAGGCGACACCGAAAAGCCAAACGAGTAGGGAAAATAAAAGAATAAAAAATGGAAGATTCAATTTTAATAACAACAAGCACTTCGTTGGATGGTTACAAAGTGACAAAACAATTAGGCTTGGTACGGGGCATAACCGTTCGTTCCAGAAGCATATTTGGTAATATTGCAGGAGGTTTTATGTCAATATTCGGTGGAAAAAGTGTTATCTATACCGAGTTGTGTGAAAAAGCAAGAGAAGAAGCTTTACAATTAATGATTAATCATGGTAAAGAGTTGGGATGTAATGCAATTATCAATGTGCGGTATGACGCCAATGATATAATGAGTGGATTAACCGAAGTTCTTGCATACGGAACGGCAGTAATCGTCAATCGTCAATAAAAACAGTTAAAATTTGTTCAACGAAGGTTATATAGAAAGTACCTCAGGTGAGCGTAGCATCTCTATATTTTCTAAGTTTGTGCACACTGCGTTCAATGTCTGAGCGAAGCGGGTACTTCCCGCCGACTTGGGACACGGTGGCCAGGAAATAAAATCTTAATTATCATCTGATTTTTTTAATTAGATTTTTATTTCCTTTTACAAATTCAATTTCATCAAAGTACTTCTTGTTCAGAAAAATGGAAAATTTTGGGTTTTGAGAGCCGGAGGAGATATCAATTCCTAATCCGGACTTTATAATGTGAATGGGGAACTCGGAACAAAAAAATGCAGAGCTGTCGGAAGCATTATATAGTTCGTCAAAAGGAGTTTTATGTTTGAGGTAGTATTTGGCTTTTGAGATGATGATGTTATTAGTGTCGGGACGGAAGCGAACAATATGAACCGATTCAATTCTGCTATCGTTCATAAAATATTCCAAAGTACAGATTTGAACTCCATCCGTGTCTGAAACTTTTTTGGAGAGACAATGTATCACATACAGTTTTCCGGTACTATCTTTCTGAATTATGCCACAATGCGAAATGTCCAGCGTGTCTTTTAATTTGGCTACCACTATTTCGCTTATTAACCCGTAACTTTTACGTAGAATAATATCACCATTTTGCAGATTGACAGTTGTGTAAGAACTGATATGTGTTGTTTTTGTTGGAGAGTCGCAATTCTCCAACAAAAACAACAGCATAAAGAGAAAAAAAATACGGATTATTTCAGTTTGTATTGTACTAACCACTTATCTTGTAGTTTTACCATGTGAAGTTTGGTGGTGACTGAGTCCTTTACTCCACCCATATTCATATCGATGCTACCCATTATTATGCCTTCTACTTCAGCTGAATTGCCATCTTCTGCCAATTTCACATCTTTTGTTTTGTATTTAATATCGGATTTTTTCATTTCAGGCACTTTTTCTTGTACCATTGCTGCAATAAAATCTACCACTTTTCGGGTGTCTTCGGTACAAAGTCCTTTTGCTACTTCAAAGTCAGCTTTGTAAAGCGCAATGTTGAATTTTGTGGCTACTGTTTCAGGAGTGTTACTGTTGGAACATGATGCCATTAATACCATGATTAGCAAAATCATAAATGAATTTAGTTTTCTCATAATGAATTGATTTTAAAGATTAATACTTGCTTGAATTGAATATTTATGTATAAAACAGATTGTAAAAATACACATTTATTTATTATTTACAAAAAAAATGAAATTTTTTTAAAATTATCAACCGCTACCGCGAATCTTCAATCCCCTGATGCCCGTAATGTAGTTTGACGTTCTATGGTTCGGCATACGTCTCCCGACTACGTCGCGTTAGAAGCAAGGCTTTTGCCTTGCATATTAAAACACAATCGACTGAATCTATCAACGCTGACCGTTGGCTCAATAAGAAAGTTCAGTCGATATTTTTTTATCTCCCCTTTATGGGTTAGGGGGTCTCTTACATTCAATTATCACTTTTTGCTCATTTGCCAATGTGCAAGCGAATAAATAAGTGTCTCCACCTTCTTTTATCTTGAGCTTTTTACGAAGTTTGTCAACGGAAAGCGGATAATTACGGGTGCTGATATTAGCTTTAGGCACATTTTCGAGCAATTCTTTCAGCTCTTTTTTAGAGTTTTCCCAAACCTTTTTCACTTCAAATACACGTCCCGGAAATTCAAGTGAAAGTTTAGCTGACGTATATAAATGAGTATTGGTATGCAATTTATCCAATTCAAATTTGTTTGCAATTAAGCGGAATGCACCGCTTTTCATCACGGCTGCATTTGGCTCGTACAGGTATTTTTCGATAATAGGTGCATAATCAATTTGCACTGTACTTTCTTCCTGCTGATAAAATTCAAACACATCGGTTTTACTTTTTTTTCCGAAGTTAATAGTTTTAATTTTTTGATTTGAATGTATTTCCTGGTCAAGTATTAGTAAAACTTCCTTACATTCATTATTCACACTAATAATGTGAATTTCATCCGTAGTGGGCAATTCACGAAGGGCAGCCGTAACATCTATCATGGGTGATAGTTTTATCATTACCCGCATTGCTTTTTCAAGCAAACGGGATGATAAGACGGAAACATCCGGTTCGCAATCGGATAATAACACTACTTTTTTTCCACTCGAACTCCGTCGTGCCGGATCGATAAAAATCCAGTCGACAGGTTCCATTTCGGCAAGATATTTTTCGGTTTCAGAGTGAATTACCCGAATATGATTTCTCCCAAGTGCTTTGAAATTGTGAGAAGCCAAATCACATAATTCTGCTTGTCGTTCGACATACGTAACTTCTTGAAAATTTTCCGACATAAAGCAGCAATCTACTCCGAATCCGCCGGTGAGGTCGACGAGTGTGTTGCCTTTGCAAAGGGTGGATTTATATTTAGCCGTTGATTCAGAGGAAGATTGCTCTAGAGAGAGTTGAACAGGGTATAAAATGGCATCTGTTTGACAAAACAAGGGAACTTTTGATTTTATTTTCTGTTTTCCGTTGATTTGACGAATAGCGAGGGGCATATCAACCAATGGAAAACGAGCGGATTGCAATGCTAATTGATGCACATCAGTATCAATATTTTCAAAAATAAATTGTTTGGTTTCTTTGTTCATGTAAATTCGATAAATTTGTTTCAAAAATACATTATTAAATTTATTCCACGAAAAGTTAGGAAAAAGATATTTTGAAAATTGATATAAAAAAAGGTGTCTGATTTTGATTTCAAACACCTTTTTTCAGAATAGGGGATATTACCACATCAGTACTACCCTAAAATTCATTGCTTCAGGCGGATTGACTGCAAAATCAGAATTTGTTACATAAACGTTCATTCCACCCACTGAATAGTCATAATCCACAGTTCGTGTCCACGAATGACCAGCTGAATTTTTAAAATGAGTTACATAAGGTAAAGTCATTTGAACTCCGTTTAAATCAATGTACGCTATTACTGTTCCATCGGTATATACAAAAGATGTTATTTCCGGCATTGAGAAATTACTGGCATAATAAATATTTCCGTCGGTGTCATATTTAGTCACCCAATCACCACTCCCAACTGTCAGATTAATTATTTTCCAGTTAGTTCCATATCCTTGTGGTCCTTCGGGTCCAACCGGTCCTTGACATGATACAACGAACAATGCGACTAAGAAGAATAAAAGTGTTTTTTTCATGGGGAATGATGTTATAAATTAGCTTATTAAATGATTTTAAGATAGTTGGATAGGAATATGCTTCTTGTTAGCATAAAGAATGATTTTACGTATTTAATTAAAACAAATATTATGCCTAATAGTTCTCTTTCAAGAAATTTATATGAAATATTTTAAAATTATTAATAAATAGTTTTCTGAAAATGAATAGAGTAGGGGTTATTACAAAAAAATATACGTGCTATCCTTTGTAAATTCGCCGAAAAGCAGTACTTTTGTGCCGGGTAAGTCCTACACGACCAGCTCCTTTTGAACTCCCCCAGGGCCTGACGGCAGCAAGGGTAGAAAGTTGTAGCGGTGCGATGTAGGGGGCTTACCCACTTGCCTCTTTAGCTCAGTTGGCCAGAGCACGTGATTTGTAATCTCGGGGTCGTTGGTTCGAATCCGACAAGAGGCTCAATGCGAAAGCCGCTTTCATTCAGTTGGAAGCGGCTTTTTATTATAATGTGTCTAACGAAAAAGATTCTTTTAGTTGTTAGAGATAAATATTGTTTTAACCGGATTTATACCGGTATTGAAAGTATATTTCAATATTCCTGCTTTGCTAAAGCAATACATTTTCCCTGTATTTGTATAGTCGGTTTCGCCAATGAAAATATCCTTCGTAACCGGATCAACATCAATACTGTATGGAGTTTTAGCTATTGCATCAGCCGGTAAAAAATCCGGATTCAATACCATTTTGTTTTTTACATCATAAATTGAAAACTTTTTAGTACCGGTTGCCCAATCATAGTAATAAATATAGGCTTTATCCTCATCGATTGCCAAATTGAAAGCCTTTACTTCAGGAACTGAAGTTACTTTTTCGGAAAAACCGTTTATATATTGAAATGTATAAGGTATTGTACTGTAATTACCCATTGAAATCACGTATAAGTCACCATATTTATCTGCTTTCAAAATTACCGGATTAATAACTACTTTGATTTTTCGTTCTTGTGTAAATGTGTTCAGATTAATTACAGAAATGGTACTGTCTTTCTGAACAGCCATAGCACCCGAATTAGCCACGTATAAATTATTGTTGGCAATTACACTTCCTTCGGGATTACTCCCTACTTCAATGGTTTTATCGATGATAAGTGTGGTGGTATCCAGACGGGCAACATGACCATCGTACAACGTTATATAGACTTTTCCATTGCTGCAAGTCAGCGAACGTGGCAAACTGGGCATATTCAGCTCATTAAGCATGGGAATTGTTTTTATTGATGCAACTGTTTTTGCATTTATAATTTCTATAATACTCGATTGGTACATTGCAATATAAATCTTTGAACCATATTGTAGCATGTCTTGCCCGGTATCACCTAAATCACGATTGTTTTTGGCATTAAAAATATCATAAGGTAAACGGGTTGTAAAATCGAAATACGTCAACGAAGCATTATTTGATTTATAATTTCCCTGGTTGAGTACATATAATCCTGTGTTGATCACCGATGTTGGAGTAATTTCTTCTTTCTTATCGCATGAAGTAAATAATGCATTACAAAATGCAGAGAGGAATAGAAACGAAAGTAGTTTGTTAATTTTCATAATAAATTGTTGAATAATTGATAATTAATAATTAATTGAATGTAAATGATATATACGTTTATTTAGAGGTAAAAAATAAAACACAGGCGTTAAATATTTACAGAGATTGTTATTCTGAAATTTCGTCCCGGCATGGGATAACATTTAATAATTTCATATTGTTCGTTTAATAAATTGATAATCTCACCTTTAATAAAGAAACATTTATATCCAGTTGAAGCAAAAACAGAATGTTCCATATACCCATTCAATTGGTTTGCCTGTATATTCTGACCACTCCAGCGCATACCTGAAAATAGCATATTATAACCTATTTCCCAACATTCAGTTTTATAAGAAATTGATCCTGAACCCGATGAAAAAGGTGTATATGGAATTTGTTCGCCATAATTGTCAGTTTCAGGTGTTTTATCGGTTGCTTTTTGATACGTGTAATTCATTCTCACCACAATAGCGTTGGAATCTCTTATTGTCGCTCCAAATTTTAAGCTCAAATCAACACCCCGAATTTCGACTTTTCCTTTGTTAATCATCGACCAATGAAATAAATCGCGTGGAATGGCGATGATTTTATCGGTTACTTCGTTCAGATATCCATCCATGCTGAACTCTAATCCATTCATAAACCCTGATCTGTTCAACCGATAAAGCATTCCCAGGTTATATTGATTGGTATTTTCAGGACGAAGATTAATATTTCCCAAATCCTGATAATAAAGGTCGTTGAAAGTAGGTACACGAAAAATATTCTTGTAAAACGCTCTGATTGTCAAATCGTATTTTGAAAATAATTTATAGGATACATTTACGTTGGGTGACAATTTGTTTCGGTCGGGCGATGGAGTCCCCACGCGAACCTGTTCGCGAGTCATGGTGCCCAATACATTAGCTCCCAACGAAAATCTTTCTGTAGCATATTTGGCCGCAATATTAATCAGTCCTGTATTTCGGATTGGAAACACAAAATTTTTAAAATTGAGGTTTGAATTGATATTTAAATCGTTGAGCCACCAATCGAAAGCAACTGAAGTACTTAATTGTTCGAAGGGTTGAAAAGCTGCCGAATAAGATACATAATATTCTTTTTGTAAATAATTGTCGGTTAAAAATCCTTCCGGGTATTTTGAGTCTGCATCTTTATATACAGAGTTGGTCTGATTATATTTGGCAACTAATTGGTATTGAAATTTTTCGGTAGGTTTGTTCAAATAATGAATCTGTGAAAATAAAATATCTTCCAGCAATCGTTGCTTATTAAAGGTGTTATAATAAGTTACATCGGGCAAACCCCGTTCTGAATTTATGTAATTGGCTTTAAACGAGATATATTCATCCGCATGAATTAAACAGGTTGTATTTATTTCACTTCGAATGGATTGCACATCGGCATTGATGCGGGTGAGTATTTCCGACAAATTATTTTGATTGCCATAATGTTGAACGAAGGGATATGCACCTGTGGCTTTAAGCCAATCGGAGAACAAATTTATATTCCACTTTTTATTGATATTTTTGTTGAGAAACAAAATTGCATTAGCCAGTCCAAACGAACCGGTCTTCCCTGTGATTTTAGCATCGAAGGACTTTATGCTTTTGAAATCCGGCTTTTTAGTCGTTAGCTCAATCACGCCTGAGTAGGCAAACATGCGTGCAGTTTGGAATATATTGTTCGGCTGACTGTTGTTGACTGAAATTTCCGATAAATTATCAAGTGAGAAACGTCCTAAATCAATTTGTCCGGTCTGAATATCATTTTGCATTACACCATCATAACTTACGCCGGTATGTTGTGCTCCTAATCCTCTAAGCGATACGGTTTTCATGCCGCCAATGCCGCCGTAATCTTTCACTGTCACACCTGAGAAATGTTTGACAATATCAGAAACAGAACTTGCATTTGCCAGTTCAATTTCTTTTTCCGAAAATACCTGAACTGGCAATGATGCACGAATCTGATAGATTCCTTTCACTGTAACTTCTTTAATATCCCGATGCAGTAAGGTGTCTGTTACAAGATTTAAAGCAGAGACCGAAGTGCAATAAAAGTATGTATTCCACAAAAGGAATAAGCCGATAGAAATTGATTTAAAGATTTTTTTTGACACAGTAAAAACTATTTGACGATGAATAAACCGTTAAATAGCTTTCGGAAATAAACATAACAAAAGCAAAAGGTAATTTTTGCGGATGTCCCGTCGCTTTTTCCTCGAAAGCTTCTGAAAATAAGTTATGATTGGCAGGTCTTCTGACTTACTCCCGTTATTGAACGCCTTCCCGATTTAGTTGAATGGTTAATTTGTTAATCCGTGATTCGTTTTTTAAACTATCATCTGTCAACTATCAACTGTCAACTGAAATTACCAGTGGCAAAAGTGTTGTTCAAAACGTTTATTAAATAACTGTCAACTGTGAATTATCAACTGTCAATTATTTAATGGAGCTTACAGCAGCGGGACTGTACAGGATTTTCACCTGTTTCCCTTTTAATTCAATCCTCAAAAAAACGAAAATTGAAACCAAAGCGATACAAAAGTAATATATATTTTTCAAAGAAGTATCCAAATCGTAAAATTATTCGTACAACAGAATATTAATAATTATTTAAACAAAAAGAAAGAGGCTGTCGCATTATGCGACAGCCTCTTATTCATTTATTTTCTTCTTCAGCTTATGCAGATTTTACTTTATAATTGCAGGTTGCTTTTCCTTTTACAATATTCGTAAGTTTTGATTTCAGTAATTGACGACGGATCGGAGTAACTTTATCTGTAAATAAGTGTCCTTGCAGATGATCGTTTTCGTGTTGAACCACACGGGCTTTGTAACCTTCAAATTCTTCGATATGTTCTTTAAAATCAGTATCTAAGTATTTAATTTTTATTTTTTCGGCACGTAAAACCATTTCGTGAATGCCCGGAATACTCAGACAACCTTCTTCTCCGGCAATTTCTTCATTACTTTTTTCAAGAATCGTAGGATTAATCATCACTATTTTAAAAGCTCCTAATTCAGGGTCTTCTTCTTTGAGAGGAGCTAAATCTATCACCAGTAATCGAATAGGTAATCCTACTTGTGGCGCAGCCAATCCGACACCTTCGGCATGATACATGGTTTCAAACATATTGGATATAACGACATTCAAATCAGGATAATCAGCTTTAACAGGTAGGGCTACTTTTCTTAAAATAGCATTGCCATAGGTATAAATAGGTAAAATCATTATTATCAGTTAGTAAAGCTTGCCAGCTGCAAGCAGGTTCATAAAGTTTTTAAAGTTGAAAGTTTTTACTTTCCAAATATGATTGCAAAATAATAGTGGCAGAAATTTTATCAACCAGTTCTTTATTTTGCCTGTCTTTTTTCTTTAAACCGCCCTCCAGCATAGCTTTGTGAGCCAAAACGGAAGTAAAACGTTCATCTACATAAACAAGTTCAATCTTTGGAAACTTTCGCTGCAAACCCACCACAAAAGGACGTATATACCGCATTGAATCAGATTCCTCACCGTTCATTTGCTTTGGCAGTCCGATTACAAATTTTTCAACAGGTTCTTTGGCAATGTATTTCTCAAGATAATCAGGCAGGTCATGTACTGGTATCGTGTCCAAACCATTAGCAGTGATATGAAGCATATCAGTAACTGCAAGTCCCACACGTTTTTGTCCGTAATCAATCGCCAGAATTCGTCCCATTGTTTTTTTTTGAAAGCACAAAGGTACAACATTTAGTCAAATTATTCGATTATAGCGTGTATTGGACTTTATTTTTCTTTAAAAACTCGAATTTTGAATCCTGAAAATATACTAAAATTATTTATCACATAATAATACAAATTAAATTCGTAGTAAATATAGCTTAGAGTTACCAAACATGCAAAGAGAAAAAAGAAAGACAGAACCAGAAGCGACAATTGCCTCACGACAAGTATACTACACCACGACAACCATTCTGAAGAAATGAAAAGAGAGAAAGTCAAAAAAACGTTTCGTTTTTTTGACTTTCTCTCTTTATTTTATTATAAATCACTCGACATATAACCAACAATCCATTTCTCCAAATCAGTATCGGCATCTAACTCAATGCGTTCCTTAATTGTTTTCCGGCGGTTATATATTGTGTTTTTATTCATGTTCAATAGTAAACAAGAATTAGGGATATTTATTTTTAAACAAATAAGCGCAATAACTACACAATCGGTTTCGGTTAGCTCAGTAAATTTCTCTTTTAATTTTGAAATTCTACTTTCAAACAGATTATCAACCTCTTTGATAAAATCAGACCAGTCTTTTTGAGACATGGTAGATTGTTTGGTTATCTCCTCAAGAAATTGTTCTTTTTTCCCCTGAGTCATTAAATTTCTGTTCAATTTATTAAATGCCAGCGTATTTTCAATTTTATTTTGAGTTTTTGCCAGCAATAATTTCCTTTTTTGCAGATTTTGAATTTCTGTTTTTTCTTTGCTAAATTTTAAACGTTGTTTCTCCATTTCATCATCAACTTGTTTTTGTTTAGACTTGTTTCTGATTAATAGAAACAGTACCAGTATTATCAAAAAACCAACTGCCAGCAACGCAATCCAGATTATTTTAGTTTGGTTAGCAATTTTCAAAGCAGTATTTTCTTCTTCTTTTTTCGTAAAATTATATTGCTCATCAATCCGATGTAATTGGTCGCTGATATTTAATGCATAAATAGAATCCCTTAATATATATCCTTTTTCTAAATAAGAATAAGCTTTGTTATAGTCCTTTGATCCTTCATAAATAAGTGCAGCAGCATGTAATGCAATTAATTTGTTTGAAGAATTAGACTTGTCTAAATTCAATTAGTAAATGCAACTTTGATGGTCAGATAGTATAGTTATTTTTTCAGAGCAAGAGAGGAAAATTCCTCCCTTTGCCCCGATGGAGAAAAATGACTATTATTGTCTCCCGCCTAAAG
>Ga0209429_10001843_pt1 | contig 12818 bp, 10 predicted proteins | sample BarGraNGADG00212_3_FD_184493 | JGI IMG/M metagenome (GOLD analysis project Ga0209429, IMG submission 184493) | Arctic peat soil microbial communities from Barrow, Alaska - Barrow Graham LP Ref core NGADG0004-212 (SPAdes) (version 2) | ecosystem: Environmental > Terrestrial > Soil > Wetlands >... | reverse complement strand
GTCCAGATGGACCTCACCGAGTTCCCAGCGTGGCACCGTCACAAGCGTGTCCGCCAGTTGCTGGTCAGACAGGATAATGGCGGGGATCTGGTACTTTGACGACAGTTCATACGCTTTCAATGTCAGTATGAAGGCGTCTTCTGCCGTGCGTGGCGCGCTGAGGTAGCGTACGAATTCACCGTGCCCGGCATGCAGCACGAACCAGAGATCGGCCTGTTCGGTGCGCGTCGGCAGTCCTGTAGCGGGCGCAGGGCGTTGTGCGTCGACGATGACGATGGGTGTCTCCGTCATGGCGGCCAGAGACAGTGCTTCGACCATCAGGGAAAATCCGCCGCCGGATGTCGAGACCATCTGGCGCACGCCTGCATAGCTGGCGCCCACGGCCATGTTCGCCGCTGCGATCTCGTCCTCCGCCTGTTCGATGACGATGCCGTATTGCTCTGCGTGTGCCGCCAGATAATTCATGATGCCAGAGCCGGGTGTCATCGGATAGCCGGAGTAGAATTTGACGCCTGCGACGATGGCTGCAGCGCCAATCGCCTGGCTCGCGTTGGTCAGGAGGTAGTGACTCAGCTCCCGTGCCGGCAGTGACCACGCTTCCATGACCGGCTGGGCGTACCCTTCCGCAAGGACTGGCAGGTTCTTCTCCAGGATCTTGGCGGGCAGTTCCTTCCGTGTTACCGCAACCGCTGCCTCGAGGGAAATGCCCAGCATGTGGCATAATGTTCCGAACAGGAAAACGTTCGCGGCGAGCGGGTCGCCTGCCAGAGCGACTGCGCGCTCAACTGCCGGGACTCGTGTTGTCGCAGGCAGATCGACGCCGGATTTCGTGTCGCACAGTGTCCGCGTCGACGGCCTGATTTCGGACTCGTGACCATTCCCGGAAAGGTGATAGGGGAGGACCGACGAGGCTAGTGGGATGAACAGGTCGATGAGTGGCTGAACAGTGTGGTGTGGCATGTCGGATGCCCGTATCGTCGTGGCGTCCAACCCGCCGCGGATGCGGCTGTGGTAGCTTTCGTCCTGCACAACGTAGTACCCGCGGTCAAACAGGACGCGTGCGGTGAGCGACCCGAGTGTCTTGACCCCTTGTCCTGCCTCACCGCTGATGGTGATGGTGATATCCATGATGGCTCCTTTGGGAAGGCCTAGTGACTAGTTGCTTCCCGGGCTTTGCGCACCCAATCATGGTCGGCAGCGAGTGCGCGGCCCACACCGACGAGGTCTGCCGCCTGATCCTGGATGATGTCCTCTGCGGTCTGCGGCTGTGTGATGCCACCGGTACAGACGACGTGACAATGGACGGCTGCCGAGACGGCTTCGGCAAACGGCCGGTAATATGCTTCGCCCGTGAGCCCGGCGGGGCGGCTTCCGCACATGCCCGCCGACAGGTCGAGGATAGCGACGCCCGCGTCGTCAAGTGCGCGTGCGGCTTCGACACCTTCCGTCATGGTGAGGCCCCCTTCGTAGAGTTGAAGGAGGGGTGGGTTGTCTGCGACGCCAAGCCTGACCATGAGCGGCAGGTCCCCATGGACAGCCGCCCCGACTTCTTCGACAATCTCGAGCAGCAGGCGTCTCCGCCCTGCCGGTGTCCCGCCGTATGCGTCGGTACGGTGGTTGGTCAGAGGACTGAGAAACTGCCCCAGCAGGTAGCCGTGTGCGCAGTGGACCTCGACTAAATCGTAGCCGGCCCCCTGGACGCGCGCAGCCGCTGCTCCAAAAGCGCGAATGGTTGCGGCGATATCGCTGTTCGACATTTCCTCCGGGACCAGATGCGAAACCGGGTTCTCTATGGCGCTTGGGCCGAGACATCTTCCGGGCATCTCCGCCCGCCGGTTCGACCCGGCATGGTTTATCTGGGCAGCGCACAGGGCACCGGCGGCGTGGATCGCTGACACGATGGCGGTATGTCCGGATATGTGTGCGTCCGATGCCAGCGACATCTGGCGGGGTGAAGCTCGCCCTTCCGGCGCGACATAGGAGTGTTCCACAACGACCAGGGCCACACCAGTGGCGGCCAGCGAGCCGTAATAGTCGGCCGTCGTGGGGCTCGGATGCCCCTCTGCATCCGCCTGTTCGGTTGCCATGGGGGGCAGGACAATACGGTTTGCAAGGCGGACTCCCGCCACGTCCAGTTCAGAGAAGAGGTGCTTCATAGTCATCCTCCTGTATGGGATCCAGAGACTCGTATCATGGTGTCATTCTAGAGTTTGCGCAAATCTTTGCAAGGATGGGACTCATGCCGGACAGTGGCCGCAGGGACACATTGAGGCTATACTAAAAAGTACCGAGCTACCGGCATCGTGACTTGAAAGGAGCAAAACCATGGATGAACGACGTGGGCAGGCGTATCACCGCAGATTCTCGCCACTTTATACGGACTACTACGAGTATTCCATGACGCAGGGTTACTACCTCTCCGGCAAGGGGCGGGACGAGGCCGTGTTCGACATCTTCTACCGCCAGAATCCCTATGGAGGAGGATACGCCATTGCGGCGGGCCTGCGCGACGTCGTCGAGTATGTGCTCAACATGCGCTTCACGTCGGAGGAACTCGGCTACCTGAGCTCGCTCGGGTACAGGGACGACTTCCTCCAAGTGCTCGAGAAGACACGGTTCACAGGCGACATCACGGCCGTGCCCGAAGGTGAGGTCGTCTTTCCGGGGGAACCCATCATCAGCGTCAAGGGTCCGCTCATCGAGACCCAGCTGCTGGAGGGTCTCATCCTCAGCACTGTGAACTTCCAGACGCTCATCGCGACCAAGGCACGCCGTATGGTGCGTGCGGCCGAGGGGAGGATCATCTCCGAGTTCGGTCTCAGAAGGGCGCATGGAGACGGCGGCATGGGCGCCAGCCGGGCGTGCTTCGTGGGCGGCGTTGTTTCGACATCCAACGTCCTGCTGGCGTTCGAAGAAGGCGTGCCCGTGGGTGGGACCATGGCCCACAGCTGGATCCAGAGCTTCGACTCGGAGCTGGAGGCGTTCCGTGCCTACGCGCAGATGCATCCGGACGACTCCGTCCTGCTCCTCGACACCTATGACACCCTGAGGCAGGGACTGCCCAACGCCGTCATCGTTGGCAGGGAGTTGGAGAAACAGGGTCACCACCTCTGGGGCGTGCGGCTGGACTCCGGCGACCTCTCGTACCTCAGCAAGAGGGTGCGGGCCGTGCTCGACGAGAATGGACTGAGTCACGTCAGGATCTCGGTCAGCAACCAGCTCGACGAGTACGTCATCGAATCGCTCGTGGACCAGGGCGCCCCCATCGACATGTTCGGTGTCGGGACACGGCTGGTGACCGGCTATAGCGACGGCGCGCTGGACGGCGTCTACAAGATGGTCCAGCTCAAAGGAAAGCCGATCATCAAGATCTCCGAAAACCCGACCAAGATCAACATCCCGGGCGAGAAGGAACTGTACCGGTACTATGACTCCGGGGACGGTCTCTGGCTGCTCGACGGCCTGTGTCTGGCGCGGGGCGACGAGGAACCGACCGTCCTGATGCACCCGGACTTCGACTACAAGAAGACCGAGGTGGCAGGGCTGAAGCGTGAGAATATCCGCAAGGAGATCGTCCGAAACGGCGAACTCGTGTACACGTTTCCCAGCCTTCTCGAGACCGCGGCATGGGGTGCCCAGCGGTTCTCCCTGCTGTACGGCGAGCACAAGCGTTTTGCCAACCCGCACGCCTATCACATCGGCGTGAGCCGTGAGCTGTTCGACCTGCGGCGCAGCCTGATCGATGCTCGGTCATCATGAGCCAGGAATGCTTCGGTTCAGATACGGCCCTCCTGGTCGTCGACGTCCAGAATGACTTCTGCCCGGGCGGCGCTCTGGCCGTGGCCGGAGGGGACTCCATCATCCCGGTCATCAATGCATGGATGCCACGGTTTGCCACCGTCGTAGCCTCGCGCGACTGGCACCCCGCGAATAGCGTCCACTTCAGGAGGTGGCCTCCTCATTGTATCGCTGGCACGTACGGCGCGCAGTTCAGAGCCGGACTCGACACCGGGCGGTTCCTGCTGGTCCTGGACAAGGGGACCGGCAACGTGGACGACGGCTACAGTGCGTTCGAGGCGACCAGCGAGGACCTCGAGGGCTGGCTTCGCGGCCGGGGCATCGAGATGCTGTATGTCTGCGGTCTCGCGACCGACTATTGCGTTCTGCAGACGGTGCTCGACGCACTTCGCCTCGGGTTCGGCGTTACGGTCATCCATGACGGCATTGCCGCTGTGGAGGTCAACCCCGGCGACGGACAGCGTGCCCAGGGCGCGATGGAGGCGGCAGGAGCCCGCTTCGTCTCATCGGGACAGACTTGGCTGCTGTAGCACTATGGCAGCGGGGGCCCGCCTGGTTGCTACAGCATGGGATGTGTCCTGTGCCGGAAGGAACAAGGAGTGCATGACGCGCGTCCAACCAGTGCGCGTACGCAACACTCTGGTGCATGATTATGTTGCGTGTGTGCCGGCTGTGCTGAACTGGTCAATCTCTCTGGAATGAGGTGCATGAAACCTTGATGAAGACGCGCTTATCGAATCGCTCGATTGTTCTTGTCCTTGTCGTCGCAATCGTATTGTCCTTGTCCGCCGGTCCCGGTACGGCTCTGAGTGCGCCCCTTGGGACGAACCCTCCCGTTACGTATATCCGTGCGTGTCTCAAGGCTGCAGCTCTCCGCTACAACGTGCCCTCGGTCATCCTGATGGCCATCGCGTATCAGGAAACGGGATGGCGTCAGTTCGATGCAAACGGCAACACGGTCCTCGGGTTGAATACGACCTCGCAAGACATAGGCATCATGCAGATCAACAGTTGGGGACGCAACGACATCGACCGTCTCATGACCGACATCGACTACAACATCGACACCGGAGCCAAGATGCTCGACGGCAAGTGGAAGTTGACGCCCGACATCGGCGACCGCGACCGGAACGTCCTGGAGAACTGGTACTACGCCATCTGGGCCTATAACGGCTTCTCGCCCACCAACAACCCCAACACGCTCGGGGGCAGGCACTTTCAGGACGGTATTCTTGCCCTGATGGCCCGGCAGGTCCTCAGCAGCGACGGGCAGCCACTGTGGCCACCGGTAGCGGTCACCCTGCCCAATCCTTTGATCATCGCCAACCCGCCTGCATGGATCCCGACACCACAGCCTGTGCACTATGGCGACCTGTATGGAGAGTTCAATCCGGGGGACAACGTCGGGGTGCTGGAGAGTCCGACCGACCCGGGCGCTCCTGCTGCGACCGGAGAACAGGGCCAGGTCCGTATCACGTGGTCGCCGTCGACGGCAGGCAGCTACCCTGTCGTGCGCTATGACATCTATCGCAGTCAGGGCGCGCCGGACATCCAGATGGCCGAACTCGTGGGCGAGGCGAAACCCGGGGCGACGCAATTCGTCGACGGCGGTCCGCTCGAGCGAACCACCTACTACTACTGGGTCATATGCGAGGACATCCGGGGGAACGTCAGCAACCCGGCGGGGCCTGCCAAGGCGCAACCCATTATTATCACGAACTCCATCACCAAGGTGACCATCGTCTTCACCCTCGACAAGCCTGCAGTCGTCATGAACGGCGTGACCGTCCCCATGGAGACGGCGCCCGTGGTCGAGAACGGGCGGACCATCCTTCCCATCCGGTATATCGCCACGCCCCTGGGGGCACAGGTCCTCTGGAACGCTAGGGAGCAGAAAGTCACGCTCATCGGCAGCAAGAGGGTCGAGCTGTGGATCGGCGAGCCGAAAGCGCGGGTTGATGGCGTTGACGTGCTCATCGATCCGGCCAACCCGAAGGTGGCGCCTCTCATCAGCGGTGGCAGGACCATGCTTCCTCTCCGCTTCATCAGCGAGACCTTTGGCGCGGAGATCCTGTACGACCCACTACTGCGTACCGTCACGGTCACCCTGGACAAGGCGACCTAGAAGACACGCGTGGTCAAGTTCAAGGAACCCTTTAACGGAATTTCGCACCTGCTCGGAGGTCTGGGCGCCATCATCGTCACGGTCCTGCTCGTCAGGGCTGCCGCCATCCGGGGTGGTGGCAGGGCGGCCGTCCCCTTCCTCGTCTACGGCCTCAGCATGGTCCTCCTGTACTTCTCGAGCGCCTGGTACCATCTGCTCGACGTCAGTCCGAGGGGCCACGTCAGGCTGCGCAGGCTCGACCACATCAGCATCTCTGTCCTCATCGCGGGCAGTTACACACCCGTCTGCCTCATCGCACTGCGGGGCAGGGTGGGCACGTTGCTATGCTGGGCCGTCTGGGGACTGGCCGGGGCTGTCATCCTGACCGACGTCTTCTGGCTCGACGCTCCCCGGGGCCTCAAGGCCGGTCTTTACGTGGTGCTCGGCTGGGTGGCTGTGTGGGCCACGGTTCCGCTTCAGCATGCCATCGGGTGGGGCGGCATCGCCTGGATGCTGGCCGGAGGCCTTGCCTATAGCGTCGGGGCCCTGCTGTACGCGATCAAGAAGCCAAATCCCTGGCCCGGTGTTGTGGGCTTCCACGAGATCTGGCACCTGTTCGTGCTTGCCGGCAGTGCAGGCTTCGTCGTCCTGGTCTGGCGGTACGTGCTGCCCCTGGTGAAGGTCCTCTGACATGAGCCTGCACTTCGAAGCACTGACGCCTCACCTCTGGACGGCGAAGTGTCGTGGATATGCCATGAACACGGGCATCCTGCACGATGCGGGTCATGCCGCGCTCATTGACCCGGCACTCCTTCCGGACGAGGTGGAGGACATCGCCGCCTTCTGCGAGGCACTGCAGCTCAAGGTCGAAACGGTCGTGCTCACCCATCACCACTGGGATCATGTCCTGGGAGCCGCGCGGTTCCCAGGCGCGCATGTCGTGACCCACCAGGCGTACATCGCTCAGACCGCCCTCGATCTGGAGCGGACGCGGCGTTCGATACGTCGCTACGAGGAGGCGGAAGGCGTTGCACCTGCTGGCCCGTTCGACCCGCCCATGCCCGATCAGACCGTCGACCACATCATCGGGCTCATGATCGGGGGCATCCGTGTCCAACTGTTCCACACGCCAGGGCATGCGCGCGATCACCTCTCGATGTATGACCCCGACGCCGCGTTCCTGTGGGCCGGGGACCTCCTGAGCGACCTCGAGATCCCCTTCGTGAGTGACCGGCTCGATGCGTTCGAGCGGACGCTCGGCATGTTCCCGGCGATGGAGATCCAGCTGCTGGTTCCCGGTCATGGGAGTGTCACACGCGACCGCGCCGACATCATGAGCCGCATCGATGCCGACCGCTCGTACCTGTCCGAGCTGCACACGCGGATCAAAGCAGTCGTCCTCGCGGGCGGTACCGTCCACGCGGCCGTGGCGGCGTGCGCCGACATGGTCTTCCGCAACCCGGCCGAGAACGCCGAATCGCATGTCATGAACGTCGAGCAGGTGTTTCTGGAATTCGGCGGCTCCGCCCCAGCAAACCTCCTTCTCGGCTGGGCCCGCGAATTGTGAATTCCTTTGGTGTCAGGCACCATGACATTCACAATTGATAAACCAGTTCATTATGGAGGTATGTGAGATGGGTAGGACACCACGTATCGAATATGAGGGAGCTGTGTATCACGTGACCAACCGAGGCAACGGCCAAGAGTCGATCTACCGGGAAGAAGCAGACTGGAAAGCCTTCCTGGGCATCATGGGCGACGTCGCCTCGAAGTTTGGCTGGCGAATCTACACGTATTGCCTGATGGGCAGCCACTACCATCTGTTGCTGGAGACCCCTAAGCCTAACCTGTCCCAGGGGATGAAGGAACTGGACCAGGAGTATACCAGGCGGTACAATTGGAGATACGACCATTCGGGCCACGTGTTCCACGGCCGCTACTGGTCTGGGCTCGTGCTCAATGACAACTATCTGATCGACGCGGCGAGCTACTTGCTGCTCAACCCTGTACGAGCCGAGCTGGTGCATTCTCCGGAGGAGTGGTCCTGGTCGAGTTGTGCTGCCATGGCTGGGCTTGTCCCGCCGCCTTCATGGCTCGACATGGACTGGCTGCCGGTCGATTTCCGTGGTGCGCCGGGGGAACCGAATGGTCCATTCCTGTCTTATGTCCGGGAGTGCATTGGCAAGCCGCGTCCGGGGAACCTGGAGAAGCAGCGCCGCCTCACCTGGCGAAATGTGAAGACCCTGGTGCCTGACACCAAAGGGGTTCACAATTGAGCATTTTCAAGCTGAAGGCACCGTTCGAAACGTCAGGGGACCAACCGCAGGCCATTGCCAAGCTGATCGCCGGCCTCCGGGAGGGGGACCGCTTTCAGACGCTGGTCGGCGTCACCGGTTCAGGCAAGACGTTTACGATGGCGAACGTCATCAAGGAGTTCGACCGCCCGGTCCTTGTCCTGAGCCACAACAAGACGCTTGCCGCCCAGTTGTATAGCGAGTTCAAGGCCTTCTTCCCCGAGAACGCGGTCGAGTATTTTGTCAGCTATTACGACTACTATCAGCCCGAGGCGTATGTCCCTACGATCGACCTGTACATCGCGAAGGACGCCGACATCAACCAAGACATCGCCCGCCTGCGGCACTCGACCATCCGCTCGCTCGTCGAGCGCAAGGACGTCATCGTCGTCAGTTCCGTGAGCTGTATCTACGGCTGGGATTCGCCGGAGGAATACCGCGAGGGACTGCTGACGGTGGCACAGGGCGCCGCCATGAAGCGCGACGACATTGTCCGGTCACTTATCGGGCTCCGCTACGAACGCGTCGAGGACGTGGGCAAGGGTGGCTCCTTCCGCGTGCGCGGGTCGACGGTGGAGGTCATGCCCAAGGAGACGGAGACCGGCATCCGCATTCGGCTGTCGTTGGACGGGACGGTTGAGAAGATCCAGGAGTTTGACCTGGGTTCGCGCCAGGTCACCAGGGAGTACAAGGAGTTCATCTTTTTCCCTGCCGCGCAGTTCGTGACCAGCCCGGAGCGCATCGAGAAGTACATTGCACTTATCAAGAAGGACATGGAGGACCGTGTCGCGGCCTTCACGTCGTTGAACAAGTTCGTGGAGGCGCAACGCATCGAGGAGCGCACCAAGAACGACATCGAGATGCTGCGCGAGGCCGGCTACTGCAGCGGCATCGAGAACTACAGCCGCTACTTCAGCGGCCGCGCTCCCGGTTCCGAGCCGTACACGCTCCTGAGCTTTCTGCCCAAGGACTTTCTGCTCTTCGTGGACGAGTCGCACGTCAGTGTCCCGCAGATCCGCGGGATGTTCAACGGCGACCACCAGCGCAAGCAGACGCTCATTGACTACGGCTTCCGCCTGCCGTCGGCACTCGACAACCGTCCGCTCACCTTCGACGAATTCATGCGGCATGTCCAGCAGGCGATCTTCGTCAGCGCGACGCCGTCGGACTACGAGTACCAGGTCTCGGCGCAGGTCGCCCAGCAGCTCCTGCGCCCAACGGGCCTCGTCGACCCGCTTATCGAAGTGCGCCCCAGCAAGGACCAGGTCCCCAACCTGGTCGGCGAAATACGACAGCGCGTTGAGAAGCAGGAGCGCGTGCTTGTTACGACGTTGACGAAAAAGAGTTCGGAGCTGCTGGCGGACTACCTCCAGCAGGAAGGCATCAAGTCGCAGTACCTGCACAGCGACCTGGACGCGCTGGCACGCGTACACATCCTTCGGCAGCTGCGCTCGGGCGACATCGACGTGCTGGTCGGCGTCAACCTGCTGCGCGAAGGTCTGGACTTGCCGGAGGTCTCGCTGGTCGCCATTCTGGACGCCGACAAGGAAGGTTTCCTGCGCAGCGACACGTCGCTCCTGCAGACCATGGGCAGGGCCGCCCGGAATGTGTCCGGCACCATCATCATGTACGCCGATGAGATTACCGGCTCGATGAGCCGCGCCATGGCGGAGTCGCGCCGGCGCCGTGAGTACCAGCTGAACTACAACGAGAAACATGGCATCACGCCCCAGACCATCCACAAGGCGATCTCAGAGCTCATCGACCTGCCGTGGCGCAAACCGGACGAGATCGAAAAGCTGGGCAAGGAGATGCTTGCGAAGATGTCTCCCACCGAGGTGCAGGCTCTTGTCATCCAGCTCAACGAAGAGATGCTGGCCCACGCCGAGTCGCTGGAGTTCGAGGAAGCCGCCAAGTTGCGCGACAAGATTGCCCAGCTGCACGCACTGCTCACCGGCGAGAAGCCACCCAAACCGCAGGCGCCGGGCCTCATGCCCCATATGGACAGGCACAAGAGCCGCTGACTGCTTTTTTCGTGGCATGGACCTGACGAGGGGGTGCAGAATCTCGTTCTTGTCTGCTTGACAGCGACATGTCGGGTGGTAGCATGGGGCGACTGCAGGAGAGGACCACCAACGCGGTGACACGGAGGTTGCAGGGCATATGAGAGAGTGCACACTTGACTGGAAGAAGACGTCATCATGAGAACCTGCGCGCGATGGGCAATGATGCTGCTGGTCGTCTGCGTCCTGATCATGGGCTGTACGGGCGGCGTACGTGCACAGGCGGCTGAGACCGCTGTTCCTGCGGATGCCCGCATCCAGAGATTGCTGGACTTGCACGTTTTCCTGGGTGCCCCTGATGGTGACCTTCAGCTCGAGAGGCAGGTGACCAGCGGCGAGTTCGTGGTCCTTCTGGATCGTGTCCTGCAGCAGCCACAGTTGACGCCAGAGAGCCTTGGGATCCCCCTCGCAGGTAACCAGGCAAACGGCTGGATACGCGCGTACGCCTGGACGAGAGGTGCGTGGGACCGCGTGCTGGGCGTGCGCAAGAAGATCGGGCACGTCTGGTTTGGACTGCGCACCAGGCGGGCAGAGGGCTCCCCGTGGGGCATCGAGCGCGGTCACTGGATGTTCACGTCGTTGCGCAACGCATACCTCGACGACAGACTCATCGACCTTTCGTTCCAGCCCATGAAGCTGATGAGTGGAAGTGAGGGCATCGACATGCTCCTGATGGCGGCCGGTTTCGGTGGCGAGGTCGCTGCCATGAAGACCCAGATGAATGATCCTGTCGGTAATGAGGCCCTGCGTGTCGTCTGCAGGCAGCATGGGTTCGACAGCGTTATGGAATTCGCCGGCGGACCGCTGACACGTAGAGATGCCGCGGTGCTGGCCTGGCGACTCCTGGCCGAACGGACCGGCTCAGACTGAAGAAGGCAGGTGGCAGCTGCAGGGCTTTCCCCGTTCCGGGAGTGGGTTCCCTATGGTACGCTCAGCCGGCTAGTCGATCTGTGCGGGAATCGTTGGTGGGCAGACAAAGCTGGGGTGCTGCATCGCGGGATGGTGACGGAAGGACAGGATGAAAACGGCGAGGTAGATGCCATAAATTGTGGCAGTCAGGATCATGGGCAGAGCAAATCCGGTCTTCTGGATGAGCCAGCCCCCCAGCGCCGTCGAAACGGCCCAGGACCCGATCCATGCCATCTGGAAGATGTTGTGGGCCACGGAGCGCTTGTCCGGTGGCACCAGCTCCAGGCAGAACTTGTCCGTGACCGGCGTCGAGCACATCATGAGACCTGCGCGCATCCAGAATGCCAGGGCGGCGATGATGATGTTGTGCGCGAACGCCATGATGACCAGGAACACGAGCGAACCCCCGACGGTGACAGCGATGGTGCGCAGCAAGCCTGCCCGCCGGACGAGCCATGGGGCGAGCAGGACGCCGACCGTGAGCACGACGTTGCTCATGGCGAACAGGTTGCCGACGACCACTGTGCTCGCGTGAAAGCGGTCGGTGAAATAGAGGTTGAGATAGGGGATGCTCAGCCCGGCGCCAAACCCGATGATGACGTTGACCGCCGCATACCGGAACGCGAAGCACTTCCACGAGGACGTGATCTCCGGCTCGTTCTGGACGACGGAAGGAGTGTCCGCGACCTGACCATTGCCGCCGCTCTGATGTTCCCGCAGGCGGATGAAGACGGCCGTGCTCGCAAGGATGAACGCTGCTCCCACAAGCAGAGTCAGGCGGAGCCCGGTGACGGGCGATGCCCCGAAACGGGCGAACAGGCGCGGCAGGAGTCCTCCCACGGCCGACGCGATGACCGACATGACGGTCCCTGTGGTGAACGCGAGGCTGAAGGCGACCTGGCGATCCCTGGGGTCGGTACTGCGCATCATCTCGGGATTGTAGGTGGCTCCATACAGCATGGTGCTGGCTGAAATGCCGACCTGCAGGACGATAAGCAGCGCGGGCACCAGGATGTTGGCCTGAAGAGCGCCGAACAGGGCGATGAGCGCGCACGAGAGGACGAGCGACTTCCTGCTGCCGAGGCGAGTCACCAGCAGTCCTGCCGGAATGGCAAGGGCAAGTGACCCGATCGTCCCGAGAGAGTTCAGCCGGCCAAGGAAGGCCTCACCCAGTCCGCCCTGTTTGAGATACAGGTTGAAGAAGGTGAGGGAGATGCCATTTCCCAGCCCCAGCAGGGCTGCGCCGGCAAGCAGCAGCCGCATGTTCGTGCCAAGGCGACAGAAGGCGGCCCAGTAACGTCTGAATTCGTGTTGCATCATCCGTCCTTTTCCACCAGCAGGATATGGTTCAGGTTCCGAAACAGTTTAGCCTGTGCGGCCCATCCTGCAAGGAGTCTGCCCTCACAGGCAGTTGGCTCCTTCCGGCCTGCTACGAAATCGCGGACGCTGTGAACATGAGGACACCGCCCACGAGGATGGCCGGGCCCATGTGTTCGCCGATGAACAGGACAGCCAGCAGGGTAGCGAAGACGGGTTCCAGCGAGTAGATGACGCTGGCCTGCGCGACCGTCACGTCGTGCTGGAAGCGGTTCTGCAGCAGGAGCGTGATGGCAGTCGCGAAGACGGCGAGGTACAGCAGAGAGGGCCATG
>Ga0209429_10001842_pt1 | contig 12820 bp, 10 predicted proteins | sample BarGraNGADG00212_3_FD_184493 | JGI IMG/M metagenome (GOLD analysis project Ga0209429, IMG submission 184493) | Arctic peat soil microbial communities from Barrow, Alaska - Barrow Graham LP Ref core NGADG0004-212 (SPAdes) (version 2) | ecosystem: Environmental > Terrestrial > Soil > Wetlands >... | reverse complement strand
CTATAATGCAGCAAAGACACAGCTCTTGAATGCCCAGTCAGACAAGGTGCAGGCAAAATATGAATTCATTTTTAAAACAAAGGTCCTCGACTTCTATAAAGGCGTACCTCTTAACCTGAATAAATAAAACTTCTTTAAGGCTTAAAACCATGAAAAACAATAAGATATTAAAAATACTGGTGCCAGTTGTAATAGTTCTATTAGTCTTTGCTGTAATCGGTAAAAAAGCAGGATGGTTCGGTAAAGCAGTTACTGTAAAAGTTGCTGTAGAAAATGCAGAAAAACGACTGGTTGTGGAAACAATTACTGCTAACGGGAAAATCCAGCCGGAAAAGGAAGTTAAAATAAGTCCTGATGTCTCCGGTGAAATTGTTGAGCTTACCGTGAAGGAAGGCAACCATGTTGAAAAGGGACAGCTGTTAATCAGAATTAAACCTGACATATATATTTCTCAGAGAGACAGATCTCTCGCAGCCATAAGCTCGGCCCGCGCCCGGCTGGCACAATCTGATGCCCAGTTCACCCAGGCTGAGCTTTCTTATAAAAGAACCAAACAGCTTTTTGAAGAACAGACTATATCCAAATCAGAATATGAACAGGCAGAAGCTTCATACAGTGTAGCAAAAGCTGAAGTTGATGCAGCCAAGTTTGCCGTGATAAGCGCTGAAGCTTCCCTGAAAGAGGCTAACGAAAACCTCACCAAAACATCTATTTATGCGCCTATGACCGGTACCGTCTCAATGCTCCTTGTTGAGCTTGGGGAAAGAGTAGCAGGAACAGGCATGATGGCAGGAACAGAAATGTTAAGGGTTGCAGATCTTTCCCGAATGGAAGCACAGGTACAGGTCAATGAAAATGATATTGTAAGAGTAAATCTCGGAGATACAGCATTAATCACAGTGGATGCTTATCTTGATAAAAAATTTAAAGGAATCGTAACCGAGATCGCCAATTCTGCAAAAACCACGGGAGTATCGGCCGATCAGGTCACCAATTTCGATGTTAAGATACTGGTTCTTCCTGAATCGTATGAAGAGATAATTATCGCCGGCAACCCAAATCCTTTCAGACCTGGTATGTCGGCTACCGTCGATATCCAGTCCGAAACAAAAGCAGGAATAGTTGCGGTCCCGATTCAATCAGTCACAACACGCGCTGATACAACCAAAATTGTGCTCACTCCATCTGATAAAGATATCCGCACAATTGTCTTCATTACCGATGGGAAATATGCTCTTGCAAAAGATGTTAAGACCGGAATTCAGGATAACAATTATATTGAAATAGTGTCGGGGATCGCCGAAAAAGATCAGGTAATTTCAGCGCCTTTCAGCGCCATAAGTAAAAAACTGTCAGACAGCACCTTAATTGAAATTGTAAAGAAAGAACAACTTTATAAAGAGAAGAAATAGATCTTTGGAATTCAATTGAATGTATGATTATATGTATTGAAACAGCAACATCCGTCTGTTCGGTGGCATTGTGTGATAGTTCGGGAGTTATTGCCATGAGGGAAAGCAATGAGGGGATGTCACATGCTGCCATGTTAACACTTTATATTGAAGAGGTGCTTAATGAAGCAGGCTTGAAAGCTAATAATCTAAAAGCAGTTGCTGTCAGCAAAGGCCCGGGATCTTTTACGGGGCTCCGTATCGGAGTATCTGTTGCCAAAGGAATTGCATATGCCGCCTCCATACCTGTTATTGGTGTTGAAACCACCGTTTCAATGTTTTATGGTATAACTGATTTTTTGGAAGAAAAAATGATGACCAACAGCAATACTCTCTTCTGCCCTATGCTCGATGCCCGAAGGATGGAAGTTTATTATGCTGTTTTTGATTCAAAAGGCAAACAAATTAAAAAGATCGCAGCTGAAATCATACATGAAAACTCTTTTGGTGAAATCCCTCAATCTGTCAGAATTATCTTTTTCGGTGACGGAGCAATAAAATGCAAAGATATTATTAAGCGGCCAAATGTTTATTTTGCCCTGGATTATAAAATTTCTGCATCGCATATGCAAAAGCCTGCATACCAGGCATTAAAAGATCATCATTATGAAGATGTTGCATATTTTGAACCTTTTTATTTGAAAGACTTCATAACCACGAAACCTGTTAAAAATATTCTTTTAAAATAATTGGTCCGTAAATTGCCTTTATTCAGGAGAACTATGAATAAAATATCTTCAATATTCTGCTTTTTCTTACTTCTCTCATCTTTTGCCAGGGGACAGGTGGTTTCTTACCAGGTTGATGAAAAAGTCGATTATTTAATACATTACGGCGTTATAAACGGAGGTATTGCCACCCTTGAACTCAAAGCGGATACGTTTAACGGTATGACGGTCTGGCATTCGAAAATGATTGCCAAAACAACCGGGATGGCAGATGCAGTTTTTAAAGTACTGGATATCTATGAAAGCTATATTGACCCGGAGACGGAACTTCCTGTAAAATCTATCAGGAATATCCGGGAAGGCCGCTACAGAAGATATAATGTGGTTCTTTTTGATCATAAGACCAGACCTGATTCTTCCATACTGAACAGCGACCTCACCGGAATTCATATCGCCCCTCCTAAAATACACGATATTTTATCGTGCTTCTACTGGTTCCGGAACCATACACTCCCAAACATCAATTTAATAGAAAAAGGAGAAATTATAACGATCATGACATGGTTTACTGATGAACTCTATCCGATAAGAATGAAATATATTGGCACTGAAGAGATAAAAACAAGGGCAGGAAAAATCAAATGTCTCAGGTTTAATCCTGTTACTGAAACCGGGCGGCTCTTTAAAACCGAAGAGGACGTTTCATTCTGGTTTTCGGCTGATAAAAATTTTTTACCGGTTAAGATACGATTTGATATCTTTGTGGGGGCATTTACGGTCGAGATGGTAAGTTACCAGGGCCTTGTAAGTCCGTTTGAAATAAAGAAGAGATAATTAAATTAAAAAAGAGGATAATCATACATTTATGGCAAGTACTGCAGATTTTAGGAACGGATTGGTCATCGAATTCAATAATGACCTTTGTACGATTGTGCAATTTCAACATGTAAAACCGGGGAAAGGCCCGGCATTCGTGCGGACAAAACTTAAGAGTCTTAAAACAGGAAGGGTTCTTGAAAATACTTTTTCATCGGGAACAAAAGTGAACATCGCAAGAGTTGAAAGACGTCCATATCAATATCTTTATCACGATGATATGGGATATTATTTTATGCATGTGGAATCATTTGAACAGATACATGTTCCAGATAATCTTATAGAGAATAATGAGTTTCTTAAAGAAGGCCAAAACGTTGAGGTTGTTGTCCATGCCGATACAGAAAACATTTTGTCGGTAGACCTTCCTCAGTTTGTTGTTATGGAAGTTACATATTCAGAACCAGGAATAAAAGGAGATACAGCAACAAATACGCTAAAACAAGCAAAGATTGAATCAGGAGGAACAATTATGGTCCCTCTGTTCGTAAATGTAGGTGATAAAATAAAAATTGACACACGCGACAGATCTTATGTTGAACGTGTAAAATCATAACCTGGTTCATGAAGGATAAAAAGAGTTCAACAGACAGATTAAAACTATCTAAGTTTAAACTGGATGCCTTGCTCGGTATTACATTATCGATCAATGCGAATCTGCCTACCGGGGAGCTTTTATCGAAATATGAATCAATTCTAAGGAATAACCTTGGCATTGGGAAAATACTCATCTTTAAACGTTCAGACACATGGGAATGTCTGCTTAATGGCGGTTTCCCAAAACATTTTGAAACAATAAATGTAGAATCAAGGTTGCTGAAATTCACCGAGATCACGTATGTATCATCCGATATGGGATTTGAAGGTGTAGATATTATTGTACCTGTTTTCAATAATAATATACATCTTGCATTCGTCTTTATCGGCGATATAGAAGAAGAAGGTGAAGGCATGAGCCCGGTGCTGAAACACCTGAACTTCATTCAAACCTTATCGAGCATCATCATTGTTGCCATTGAAAACATCAGGCTTTTCGAAGAAAGCCTCAGGCAGGAAGCTCTGAAGAAGGAGCTTGAACTTGCTGCAAGGATGCAAAAAATGCTTATCCCCGACAATAAACAAATGCCCAGGAATGAGAAATTTATTATTAATGGATTCTATTACCCTCATTCTGAGGTTGGCGGAGACTATTATGATTGCCTGAAACTGTCAGAAACAAAATTTGGATTCTGTATTGCTGATGTCTCAGGAAAAGGAATCTCTGCTGCTATACTGATGTCAAATTTTCAGGCCAGCTTAAGAGCCCTGTTTACACAGGATATTGAACTTGAGAAACTGATAAGCAAGCTTAATTCAATTGTAATGGCTAATGCCTCCGGTGAGAAATTTATCACATTCTTTGTTGCCCGTTATGATCATAAAACAAGGATCCTTGAGTATATTAATGCAGCCCACAATCCTCCCGTCCTGTTTAACTCAGATACTGGTGAAGTCAGCTCTCTGTATGGTTCATGTGTGGGACTGGGAATGATCGACGAGATACCACTTGTGAAAAAGAGGGAATTATTAATTCACAATAATTCAAAAATAGTCTGCTATACCGATGGGCTTTCAGAATTAAAAGGTAACGACGGGAAAGATATTGGTACCAAAGAAATTATCCGTCATATTTCAAATAAGGAACCTGTCGAAAAAAATATCAGGGATATGATTTCTTTTCTCGGCATACCCGATACTAATCCATCCCTTTTTGATGATGTATCAATCCTTGCTGCAGATCTTCTGAAATAGTTTTCAGCAAACTCTGATCAGGAAATAGTTTTTCTTCCCTTTCTGAACAAGCAGATACTTACCGTTTAACAACGATTCCGGTAAAATAACCATTTCGGGGTTTTCAACTTTTACTTTATTAATGCTTAAACCTCCACCCTGAACAAGTCTTCTTAATTCTCCCTTTGAGGCAAAAACCTGTGAATGTTCCGCTAAAAGATCAACAGCGGTAACTCCTTTTTGAAGTAAATCATTCTTGATATCAAAAACCGGTACTCCTTCAAAAACCGACAAAAATGTGCTTTCACTCATCTTTTTAAGCGATTCTGTGGTTCCTTTCCCAAACAATATCTGTGATGCCTCAACTGCGCCTTCAAACTCATCGCGCGAATGAACCATAACCGTGACCTCTTCAGCAAGACGTTTCTGAAGGAGCCTATCCTGCGGATTTAAGTTATGAGCAGTAATAAGCTCTTCAACTTCTTTCTGATCGAGCAGGGTAAATATTTTAATATACTTTGCTGCATCTTCATCTGATACATTAAGCCAGAACTGAAAAAATTTATAGGGTGAGGTTTTCTCAGGATCGAGCCAGACATTACCTGATTCAGTTTTGCCAAATTTTGATCCGTCAGATTTGGTTATAAGAGGACATGTCAAAGCAAAAGCCTCTCCGCCTGTTTTACGTCTTATAAGCTCTGTGCCGGTGACAATATTGCCCCATTGGTCAGAGCCTCCCATTTGCAGCCGGCAACCGTAATCATTATAAAGATGAAGAAAATCAGTTCCCTGAACAAGCTGGTACGAGAACTCTGTAAACGACATCCCTTCTTTTGATTCTGAACCCAGCCTCTTTTTTACAGAGTCTTTCGACATCATATAGTTGACAGTGATGTGTTTTCCAATCTCCCTTATAAAGCCCAGAAAAGAGTAATCTTTCATCCAGTCATAGTTATTGACCATAAGTGCTCTGTTCTTCTTTTCAGAATCAAAATCAAGAAACCTGGAAAGTTGTTTCTTAATTGCTTCCTGGTTTTTACGAAGTGTTTCCTCATCAAGGAGGTTCCTCTCTTCCGATTTACCTGAAGGGTCCCCGATCATTCCGGTAGCCCCGCCAACGAGTGCAACAGGAACGTGCCCCGCCCTCTGAAAATGCATTAGTAACATTATCTGGACCATATGACCTATATGAAGCGAGTCGGCAGTAGGATCAAAACCTATATATCCCGTGGTCATTTCTTTTTTCAGCAAATCTTCTGTCCCGGGCATGATATCATGAATCATACCTCTCCATTTCAGTTCTTCAACAAAATTCATATCCTCGTTTTTTCAGAATTGCAAATATAACAAACAGGTTAAATAATAACCTCATCGGGTTTCTTTTTAAACCTGTTGAAGCTGCGGTTGAACCCTCCTTCTCCTATAATGGGAAATATAGCAGGAGCAATATCAGATATGGGATTATAAAATATCGATCCTTCTATCCTTTCTTTGGGGAGAAATGGCTTGCGGGCATCAATAGCATTCAGTATTACAAAGAAAACACTCATAATAAGTACCGATTTTAACACTCCGAAAACGATTCCGAGCAGACGGTTAAGAAAACCAAGGGCAACAGCATTAACAAGTTTATCAGCCAATATTCCTATGAAATGAATAATGACTACAATTATTCCGAAAGTGATCAGGAAAGCAATGATACCAACGTATTGCCCGGTCATATCAAAATAGTCGTAGAGTTTTGCAGCTGTGAAAGTTGAGAATTTTATTGCACCCCATATTCCCAGAATAAGTGCCGCCAGGGAAGCTACCTCTTTAACAAGTCCATTAATAAATCCCATCACAACCGAAATGATAAGAACGATTACTATTGCCGTGTCTATCCAATTCATAGGGTAAGTATTTGAAAATATCAAAGATAATTTATTTTTAAGAAAGGGAAAGGAAGGAGACACTATATACGACGCATGGTAAACGGCCAATCTTTCCTCCCAACGTCGTGTGTCAGCAGCCTTGCGCTGGTATTCCTGTGAACAGCGGTTTGGAATGATGAAAATTATCTATACTTTTGCCCTTCAATTGGCCCTATAGTTCAATGGATAGAATAGCGGTTTCCTAAACCGTAGATCCAGGTTCGATTCCCGGTGGGGCTACATGAACAATCAAATAAAGCCTTGATAAAGAAATAATATCAAGGCTTTTTATTGTTGCTACTGTACTATACAGTAATTTATTTGAGTGGAAAAAAGGGAGGTATATTCGTCAACTTGTTTAATTAAAATGCTTGCACCAATTTATGTTTATTAACATATTCCGGGTCAATATCAACGCCTAAACCAGGTCCGGTTGGTACTGTTACCGCCCCGTTTTCGCTTTTAATTGGACCTGTTTTGCATTCATAAACCACATCAGTTTCAAATCCTTTAAATTCAGGACGATAACCACCATTTGGAAGAGCAGAAACAAAGTGAAAAGCGTATAGAAATCCGAGTCTTCCGCCTGTCATATGGGGGGTACACTGTTTATTTCCACATGCGGCAGCAATGCGCGCTATTTTCATCGAACGAATCATTCCCCCGAAATAGAAAACATCAGGTTCGATGATATCAAACCCATCGTTGACAAGCATCCAGCGCAACTGGTGAAAACTTTGATCCTGTTCTCCACCGGAAATTGGAACTGTAAGTGCATCCGCCACCTTTTTGGTTTCTTCATAATAATCATATGGAACTGGTTCTTCGTAACGAATGATACCATACTCTTCCAATACTTTACCGACACGGATAGACTCGTCCACAGTATAGGAACCATTTGCATCTGCTGATATATCCATTTTATCGCCAAATGTTTTGCGGAATAAAGGAATAAGTTTTTCCGTCCTTCCTGGAGGATTATCAATATTGTTGGTCATATGCCCGCCACCAACTCTGATTTTAATCTCTTTGGCTTTACATTCTTCTACCTGGGGTTGCCAGACTTTAAGCGTCTCTTCAGCTGATGTTCCGCGACCTTCAGTAGCAAGATAAAATTCAATCCGGTGCTTATGGATCTCTCCTATCAAAAGACCGATGGACTTGCCGGCAATGCGACCCAGCATATCGAGAATGGCAAATTCGATGGTAGCTGCAGGTATTCCCAGTGCAATACCCTGTAACCTGTAATTTCGTATGTAAACCTGGTCCATAAGGGAATCAAGATCGCGTGCATCCTTACCGATAAAAAGAGACCGAAGACTTAGTAGAATGAGATAATGACTATATATCCCGTCGTGAGCAACCGAAATACCTTCTGCTCCGTCAGCTGAACGGACCCTGCATAAAAAGCTTCTCCCAAAACGAAGTAACTCAAGAGTTTTGATAATTACGGGAGAAGGAAACAGTTGTCTTTTCAGAACAGGTAATTTTTCTATTTCATTAAGTTCGTTATAATCAGGGTACTTTGTTTTAAAACCTGATATCCCGATCTTTTCTGAGCCATAAGATGATAGTGGTAATGCAGCAGCCAGGCTACCCGCAAAAGTGGTCGAAATAAAATGTCGCCGATTGATATTCATATGATTTTTTTTGGTTAATGTTAATTCCATCAAATAAAAAAATGAATTTAATTCTCATAAAGTTACAAGACAATATTTATATAATTCAAGTAAATTCCTATAAAAATCTTTTCATCCATATTAACTATAAACTGTATTTTTAAATCATATTGATTTTTTTTAACGATATTTGATAATTAATAAGTTGTATTTGAAGCGGTAATTAATTAATTGCGCCTGATTTTTTTCACCCTGGTCATTAAATCTAAGGGGTGATCCTGACAAAGTATCTTATCATAATTTTGTACTTACACCGGACATTAAATAGAAACCTTCTAAACTAATTAATTATGAGCACCAAAACTTCAAAAACAATAAGCCGGAGAGGATTTATTGGCACATCTGCCTCTGCTCTTGCCGGTTTAACAATCGTTCCCCGGCATGCTGTCTCCGGATTAGGGCATATTGCTCCCAGCGATAAATTAAATATTGCCGGTATCGGCTTCGGTGGCAGGGGTCAATCCGTTCTGGCCGTAGTTGCCAAAACTGAAAATATTGTTGCTCTCTGCGATGTGGATTGGAGTGAAACAGTTCAAAAAGTATTTAATAAATACCCTGCAGCAAAAAAATATAAAGACTACAGGCTGATGCTTGATACACAGAAAGATATAGATGCCTGTGTTATAGCCACCCCTGACCACACACATGCAATAATAAGCCTGGAAGCTATGAGGCGTGGGAAACATGTATATACCGAAAAGCCTCTTACTCATACTGTTCATGAGGCAAGAATACTTACCCAGGCAGCCCGTCAATATAAGGTAGCAACACAGATGGGGAACGGCGGTCAGGCAGCTGACGGACCCCGCCGGTTGCGTGAAATGATCTGGGATGGCGCTATCGGTCCGATAAGAGAAGTACACGTATGGACAGACAGACCCAACAGGGGTCTTTCAGATACTTACTGGCCCCAAGGAGTAACCCGTCCGAAAGATACTCCCCCACTTCCTTCGACTCTTGACTGGGATCTTTTTATAGGACCAGCCCCGATGCGTCCTTATCATCCTTCATATCACCCCTTCAAATGGCGCGGATGGTGGGACTTTGGCACAGGCGCTCTTGGCGACATAGGATGCCATTCACTTGATCCTGTTTTCAGGGCTTTAAAACTTAAATACCCTCTCAGCCTCCAGGCTGTGTCGACCCTTGTAAATGAAGAAACTTATCCGCTTGGATCTATCGTTCGTTATGATTTTCCTGCACGTACAGGAATGCCTCCTGTGACTCTTACATGGTATGACGGCGGTCTGAGGCCACCTCTTATCGCTGAACTTGAGGAAGGTATGGTTATGGGAGCCGGAGGCACTTTGTTTGTTGGAGAAAAAGGAAAAATCCTTGATGATCAAATTGTTCCAAAATCTCTTCGTGACTCATATAAAAGACCTGCCCCGTATATCCCCTCATCACCGGGACACGAAATGGAATGGATCCTTGCCAGCAAGGGAGGAGCACCTGCAGGATCAAACTTTGACTGGGCCGGACCTCTGACCGAAACAGTTCTGCTGGGAAATATTGTCCTTAAAAAAGAACTAAGGGTAAAACTGAGCGGACAGATCCTGACCTTCGATCCTGAAAAACCCGGTTTCCCGAATCTCCCGGAAGCAGATAAGTTCCTGCATTATGAATACCGTAATGGATGGAGTCTGTAAATTTAATAAGCAAGTAAGATTCCCCATAGAAATATAAGACTAATGTAAAATCCCTTTCCGGAATACCAGGAAAGGGATTTTTTTATATAATATTTCTAAGTTCTAAAAAACTTTATTATTTCCTTAAAAGCCATGCTTTTGGTAACGGAATTATACAAATATTCATTGACTTGTTATCTTCTGAAATCATTGCTGATTGAATCTCTATTCTGGTACCATCAGCGCTGAATGTCGGATGAGGATGATCAGATGCTGTCGTTTTGTGACCGCCTGAAAGCAGGATCATTTCATGTGTCTTCCTGTCAATCAGGTAAATATTACGTTTAAAATCGTCAAAAGCAGCCCAACGTCCGTCAGCCGAACCATTAACGTGCCAGGGTCCGCTTCCGCTGGCTGTCTGCCCGGCGATAGTCATCTCCCTGGTTCTCAGGTTTATTATACCAAGCCCCGAAGGTTTTTCCCGCGTACCTGAATTGCCCCAGGTTAATTCCGGTCCCGGATTCTTAAAATCAACCGGTTTTTCAGGGGTGCTCAGTTTACGATCGCCCATAATGGCAAAAGCTACCTCATCTTTTGATATAATTGCTTCGTGGGTTACCCATTCATAATCGGATTCATGGTATAACGGCCTTAACCCGGTTCCGTCTGCCCTTACTGTCCAGGTTCGCTGGGGAGCCTTTCCTCCTGTTTCCCAGCAGAAAACTATCTCTCCCGGAACCCATGGATTAGCCTGAATATGTCCAACCTGGAAAGGTACTGCAACGATGAATCTTGTTTCTCCTGTTTTTATGTTCATGCCTGCAAGACCGGCAGGACCAGCTCCCATATTGCGCGGTCCGAAATTGGCTGAAATCTTTGTCCCTTCAGGAAGATGTTTTGAAGATTCCTCTTTACCCGCCCTGAAATATACATATTCCTCATCAGCATCAAGTGCCATATCGCCACTGGCTCCTATTTCGGGCGGAGTGATTCCACAAATACGCTGATAGACAGAAGCTGACTTTAATTTCCCCGCTTCGCTGTCGGCAAATAATTTTGCAAGATCTACTTCAATTATCTGCACAGATCCCGGTTCTGACGGATGATTCTTCATGAAATAGAGTTTCATTGATTGCCTGGCAACATTCAGCATCCCGGTAAAACCTCCCTCAGAAACCTGGACAATTACTCCTGTCTTTTCATTCACAGCCATTGCTTCTCCTTTTACTCTGTCGGAACGGAAAATAATCCATCCCCCGTCTGCAGTCCACTGATTATGTGTCTGATAGATTTTTGAATCCCCGGCAGATTTGCTGGTAAGAAATGTAAGTTGTATCCCTGTAACCGGGTCCGTGACAATCTTTTTCTCCGAAGGAAATCTTGTTCCGATCTGCCCAACGATTGTCTGGGTAAATAATAGTAGTACAATGAGGATTTGTGTAATAGTTTTCATGGAAATATAGTTTAATACATTGTCTTGCGGTCTTTAACTTTTATCTTGTGACTTTTGTCTTTTTTCTTTATTCGACCAGTCTTCCGACGTTACACATTACGCCTCTCCTACACCAGTTTCTTATATTTAATCCTCACCGGCGTAGTATCTGCCACTCTTTTCTTATAGTTTTCCTCGTAGTCGGAATAATTTCCTTCGAACCAGACAACTTTTGAGTTGCCCTCAAAGGCAAGCATGTGGGTTGTGACCCTGTCGAGAAACCATCTGTCGTGCGAAATTATTACCGCACAGCCTGCAAAATTTTCGAGCCCTTCTTCAAGTGCCCTGAGGGTATTGACATCAATATCATTTGTCGGTTCGTCAAGGAGAAGCACATTTGCCCCTGATTTAAGAGTCAGGGCCAGATGGAGCCTGTTCCTTTCCCCGCCGGAAAGGACGCCGCATTTCTTTTCCTGGTCAGCCCCGGTAAAGTTAAACCTGGAAACATAGGCCCGGGCATTTACAAGCCTGTTTCCTACCATTACATCATTTTGCCCGCCTGAAATTACTTCATATACAGTTTTTCCCGGATCAATTTCAGAATGAGCCTGATCGACATAACCGAGAGTGACTGTTTCTCCGGTTTCAAATGTACCTTTTGTCGCATGCTCCTGTCCCATTATCATCCTGAAAAGAGTTGTTTTTCCGGCGCCATTAGGACCGATAACACCAACAATTCCATTTGGTGGCAGATTGAAATCAAGCTCTTCGAAAAGGAGTTTGTCTCCAAATGATTTAGCCACATGTGTTGCTTTTATCACCTTATCACCAAGGCGAGGACCGTTAGGAATAAAAATCTCAAGTTTTTCTTCTTTCTGTTTTACATCCTGGTTAAGAAGGTTTTCATAAGCCCCAAGTCTTGCTTTTGACTTTGCATGACGCGCTTTCGGAGACATCCGCACCCATTCAAGTTCCCGCTCCAGGATTTTCCTTCTCTTAACGTTTCCTTTCTCCTCAACCTCAAGACGTTTTGTTTTTTGTTCTAGCCATGAAGAATAATTCCCTTTCCAGGGGATTCCTTCGCCCCGGTCAAGTTCCAGTATCCATCCGGCAACATTATCGAGAAAATACCTGTCGTGTGTTATGCATATAACAGTCCCATGATATTGTTTAAGGGTCGTTTCGAGCCATTGAACCGATTCTGCATCAAGATGGTTAGTCGGTTCATCAAGCAGCAGAATATCGGGCTGCTGAAGAAGTAACCGGCATAGTGCAACCCTTCTTCTTTCACCGCCTGACAGGACATTTACTCTTGCATCGCTTTCCGGACAACGAAGTGCATCCATAGCCCTTTCAAGCTTATGTTCAATATTCCAGCCATCATTATAATCAATCTTTTCCTG
>Ga0209429_10001841_pt1 | contig 12824 bp, 12 predicted proteins | sample BarGraNGADG00212_3_FD_184493 | JGI IMG/M metagenome (GOLD analysis project Ga0209429, IMG submission 184493) | Arctic peat soil microbial communities from Barrow, Alaska - Barrow Graham LP Ref core NGADG0004-212 (SPAdes) (version 2) | ecosystem: Environmental > Terrestrial > Soil > Wetlands >... | reverse complement strand
GAGGCGATGACCCATCGCCTCGCCCGCCTCCCTCACGTCTCCAAGCGGCTGCGGCGCCTACTCGGCCCTCTGGACGGCCTGGTGTCCGACGGCTGAGACGGCGAACGGGTCCGACGGTCGTGTACACGTTCGCGTTGCCTACTTGGACGTATCCGTCCTTGATATGGGTGGCCCCAGTGCGCAGCAGCGCGGAGGGGGCTTCATCGGTGGGGGCTGCGGACTCGAGGGCGCCGTTGGAGGCATGCTGATCGCAACCGCTCTCGATCTACGGACAACTCCTGGAGGCCACGGCCGACGCCACCCGCCACAAGGCATCTGCCAAGGCAGGGTGGGCTCGTCCCTCAGCTGCGCGGCGTTCGCGTGCGCCAGTGAAACAACGCGCCGAGGACCATGCCCAGCAGCAGGCCGAGGATGGCGGAGAAGAGCACCAGCCAGACAAGCGAGACTGAGGAGGCGCCGAACACCCAGCTGATCTTGACGTGGCCCGTGTTGGCCAGGACCAGCGCGATCAAGAAGACGAGCAGGACGACCGCGGCGCCAGCATAGAGGTACAGGCGCGTTCGATGGGCCTTGCGGGCGAAACGCGCGCCACGTGTCTCGCCTGCGGTCTCTGTCCCGGCGGCGATGCCCGCTCGACGATCGGCCGACTCTGCCGACTCTGTCTGGCCGGACGGTCGTTCAGTGGAATCCATCTTGCCCTCCATCTGTCGGCTGACCTCGCAACCTGTCTCCGCTGGGCCCGTCGCGCCTCAGCGCCTGCCTCGGTCCGCGACGAGACCGTAGACGAAGAGCAGCACGACGGCTCCAGCGAACGCGACCAGGAAGCTCCTAATAGAGAACCCCGTGAGCCCGGGTCCATTGGTGACGGCCGTCAACACCCAGCCGCCGGCGACAGCGCCGATGATGCCGACGATGATGGTGACAATAAGGCCCAGGTGGCGCTTCGTGACAAAGCGCGCCGCCAAGCCGGCAAGACCGCCTATCACGATCCACGACAAGATGCCCATGCTTGGTCATCCGTCACGGGATCGCTACCACCCTCGTGTCCGGGCAGGGCGCCCAATGACTGATGAGCGCGTACCCGTGCTTCTGGCCGTCGAAACGTTGCGTCGCGAGTTCGGTGACTCGGGGCCGAACGCCCTCGCGGGGTGATCTCCAAACAGCCGCGCTGCGGCCGCGTGAGAAGACTCGCCATGAGCGGGCAGGTTCTCGCCCAGTTGCTGCGGTTCACGAGCGCGGTCTGCGTTCTGCTCGGCAGCAACTTGCTAGTGCGCGACACTCGAGCCGGGCTTCAGGCGTGGAGGGTCAGCGTGGAGTCTGTGGAGCAAGAACCCGAGACATAGCGCCCACAGGATCTCGCAGAACATGGCGAAGGCCATGCTGAGGGCGCGGCCGACCTTGGTGAGCGCGCTGACAGCGATCACGGGGGAGTCGTCCCCGGCGCCCCGGCTAGTGAAGCGTTTTCAGGTCGGCGAGCAGGGCGCCCCACTCCTGGTCTGTGAGGTGCCATTGAGGCATCGGCTGGGCGAGCTTGTCGCCCTTGGGGTCTGGGGGCCTCGACGTCGGGATGATGAGCGTCACCCACACTGTCCGTCGCTGGCGCCCCCTGCCGAACGTAGATGTCGCCGGCCACGCTACCCCGTCTGCGCGGAAGCGATGCTTGGCGACGGTCAAGACAACGTCAGACCTGCCCTGACTCTTCCAGGGTGAGCTTGATGACGGCCTGCGTCTCGGCAAGATGCGCCCGCATGCTCGCGGCCGCCGCCTCGGCGTCCCGTTGGCGCACGGCGTCCAGGACGGCGCTGTGCGCGGCCACGAGCTCTTCGACCCGGTGCTGACGTAGGAACGCGCCCACCGGCAGGAAGAGCTCACCACGGACCTCCACCATCGCCCGCTCCAGGTGCCTGTTGTGCGCGGCGCGCGCCAGCGCATCGTGAAACGCGACGTTCCAGCGCAGCACCGACGAACCCGTCTCGACGAGCAAGGAGTTCGCGGACTCGATGGCCTCGAGCTCCTGGGTGGAGCGTCGTTCGGCGGCAAGCCACGCGATCCTGACCTCGATCGTGCCGCGCAGCTCGCAGATCTCGTCGACCTCCTCGCTCTTATCACGCACCCAGGCAGTCCAACAGCGGCTCAGCGTCTCGCGGTTGCTGACGCTCGACCCGCCGTGCGCGCCTCTGCTTGTGACGATGTAGCCCGCCGCCTCCAGCGACTTGAGAGCGACGCGCAGCGTGACGATGGAGATCCCCAAGCGGGCCGCAAGGTCCCTGCCCGGCGGCAACCGGTCGCCTGGGCCAAGCTCGCCGGAGAAGATCATCGCGCGTATGAACCACGCCGCGTTCTCGCTGGCGCCGGCCGTCGTGAAGGCCGGGCGCAGGTCCTTCGCCCGCCCGAAGGTCAACTCCGCTCTCATTTCGTGCAGCTCGTCATGCAGACCATCCCGTGTCCCACGCCGCGGACAACGCTGTTGCCACGTTTGAGCTAACCAACTACTCTATATACTATTGACAGCGCCTCCGAAAGGTGGGGCGTTGGGTCAGCGCCTTCGGCGTACGGGAGTGTACGTCGTGGTGCGACTGTGCAAGGGGGAGCGCGCGTGCATGTGCAGGTGCAAAGCGAACGCGGCGAGTTGACGCCATCGCCGGCCGCCCGACGCGATGCGGCCGCGGTCGTGGCCGAAGCCGTAGCCCACGAGCGCGGCGCGCTGGACGAGTGGCAGGCGAAGGCGCTGCTCGCCGGCTACGGGATCGCCGTCCCCGAGGGCGGCGTCGCGCGCAACGAGGACGAGGCCACGGCCATAGCCCGGCAGCTCGGCTGTCCGGTGGTGGTCAAGGCTATCGGGCCGCGCATCAATCACAAGACAGAGCGCGGCCTGGTCGCTTTGGACCTCTGCGGGGACGAGGCCGTCCGGACCGCCGCTCGCTCGCTTCTGGCGCTCACCGAAGATCAGGACGCCGTGCTGCTGGTAGAGCGGATGGTCCGGGGAGCGCGCGAGCTCATGGTCGGCATGAAGCGCGATCCTCTCTTCGGTCCGGTCGTCGTCTTCGGCGTCGGAGGGATCTTCGCCGAGGCTCACAAGGACATCGCGCTTGGCGTGACGCCGCTGGACAGCCGGGACATCGAGGGCATGCTTGCCGGGATCAGGGCGAGCGCGCTGCTCGACGGCTTCCGCGGCCTGCCGCCCGTGGATCGCGCATCGCTTGCCGGCGCTATCCGCGCGGTCGCGCGCATCGCCGAGGACTACCCCGCGGTGACCGAGATCGACGTGAACCCCCTCATCGTGGAAGACGCGACGCCGGTTGCCGCGGACGCGCTGGTGATCCTCGACCCGGCGGGCGAGCGCGGCGCGTCCGCGTCCGCGCCCCTCCCACGTGTCACCTCGCCCCCCGATCTGACCCCGCTGTTCGCGCCGCGGGCCGTCGCAATCGTCGGCGCCTCGGACGACCCTCTCAAGTGGGGCGGTTCCATCCTCCTCAACCTCATCGACGGCGGCTTCGCCGGCGCCATCTATCCTGTGAACCGCCGCGGCGGCGCGCTGTTCGGTCGGCCCGCCTTCCGCAGCGTCACGGGGCTGCCGGAAGCCCCGGACCTGGCGCTGGTGACGGTGGGGGCTTCCCAGGTGAAAGCCGCGGTCGAGCAGTGTGGCGAGCGCGGGATCCCGGTCGTGCTCGTCGTGGCCGCGGGCTACTCGGAGGCGGGGGAGGCGGGGGCCGCCGCGGAGGCGGACCTCGCCGAGACGGCGCGGACCTCGGGCGTCACGCTCATCGGCCCCAATTGCATGGGCCTGATCGCGACGCACAGCCGGCTCCACGCCGTCGGCTTTCTGGAGTTGCGACCGCAGGCCGGCCGCCTGAGCGTCGTCTCCCAATCTGGCAACATCGGGGGACAGCTTGTCATCGCGGCCGAGCGGCGCGGCATCGGCATTGACAAGTACGTGACAGTCGGCAACGAGGCGAGCACGAGCGCGCTCGACGTGCTCGAGGCGCTGCGAGACGACGCGCAGACTGCCGCCGCCCTCGTCTATCTCGAAGGAGTCGACGACGGCCGCCGTTTCCTCGACGTCATGCGCCGCACCACGCGGCAGAAGCCGGTGGTGGTGCTGCGCGGCGGCCTGACAGAGTACGGCCGCCGCGCCGCCGCGTCGCACACCGGCGCCATGGCGGGCGCAGCCGACGTCTTCCTGGCTGCGGCCCGCCAGACCGGCTGCCTCGTGCGCACGTGCCCCGACGAGAGCCTGGACCTGGTGCTGTGCCTCACCGCACTCCCGCTGCCGCCGGGCCGCCGCGTGGCGGTCATGACGCTCGGCGGAGGCTGGGGCGTGCTTGCGGCGGACGAGCTGGCCCGTAACGACCTCGAGCTGGCCCTGCTGGAGCCTCACGTCCGAGCCGAGCTGGACAAGCTCCTCCCCGGCTACTGGAGCCGCAACAACCCCATCGACCTCGTGGCATCCATCGGCCCGGACGTCGCAGAGCGCACGCTGACGCTGCTCGCCGAGAGCGAGGCCGTGGACGCCGTCGTCGTGCTGGGCGTGCTCCGCAGCCCTTCCACTGGCTGGCTGTCGGACGACGGCGCGCCCGCCGGCGGCGGACCGGGCGCGCCTGGCGGCGACCGCTTCAACCCTGCCGAGACCGCCTTCCTCGAACGCGTGACCGCGCTCATGGAGAGGACGGGCAAACCGATCGTCAACGTCCCCTTGCGGACGCTCGAGGTCGGGACCTTCCCGAGCGGCGCGCGACACGATCCGGTCATCCTCGGCTCGCCGATCGCCGCAGCGCGCGCCCTCGCCGGCATGGCCTGGTACGCGGAGTACGTCGCTGCGCAGGCCGGTCCGCCGCCACGCCGGCGCGCGAAGGAGGATCCGCCATGATCGAGATCACGATTCACGGCCGTGGCGGCCGCGGCGGCGTGACGCTGGCCAAGCTGATCGCGGCCGCGTACTTCCTGCGCGGCAAGTCGTCGGCCGCGTGGGATGAGGATGTGCAGGCCTTCGGCGTCTACGGCGCGGAGCGCGCCGGCGCGCCGGTGCAGGCGTACGTGCGCGTGGACGACGAGGAGATCACGGACCACTGGCCCGTGCGCAAGCCCGACCACGTGATCGTGCTGGACGCCGGGCTCATCGCACCGGAGGCGGCCCAGGGGATGGACTCGCGGGGATGGATCGTGCTCAACACCCCGCTGCCGCCGGACGCCTTCGCGAACGTCTTCCCCGGGCGCAACGTGGCGACCCTCGATGCGACGGCGATCGCCGTGGACTGCGGGCTGGGGACGGAGGCGCTGCCCATCGTGAACACAGCGCTGCTCGGAGCCGCCGCGGAGATCCTGGAACTGTCGCTCGCCGACGTCGAGGCCGCGCTCGCGCACCTCGGCCTGGGCGAGCCCAACCTGACGGCCGCGCGCACCGCGTACCACGGCGTCCGTCAGGCCGGTCTGCCGGGGACCATCGCGTCGCTCCCCGCGCGGCGACCGCCCGCCCGAACGGCGAGCATCTTCGACGAGAAGATCAGCGGCCCGCCGGCGGTGCACACCGGCTCGTGGGCCTCCCGTCACCCCGCCAGCATGCCGCTCACCCCTCTCTGCAGCGACGCCTGCCCGGCCGGCAACGACGTACGGGGCTTCGTCCAGGCGCTGGCGCGGCGGGACTATGAGGCCGCCCTGAAGACTATCCTCGTGACCTCGCCCTTCCCGGGGACCTGCGGACGCGTGTGTCCGGCGCCGTGCATGCAGGCGTGCACGCGCGGCCGGCACGACGAAGCCGTGAACAACCGCGAGCTGGAGCGCTACGTCGCGGCCCACGCGCCCTGGCCTGAGCCCACGCAACCATTTCGCCCCGAACGCCTGGCCGTGATCGGCTCCGGCCCCGCCGGCCTCAGCGCCGCGTACCAGCTTGCCAGGCTCGGTTACCCCGTGACCGTATTCGAGGCAAGCGACGAGGTCGGCGGACTCTTGCGCACCGGGATCCCGGCGTACAGGCTGCCCCGCGAGGTCATCGACCGCGAGATCGCCTTCATCCTCGCGCACGGCGTGCAGGTCCGCAGCGGTCACCGCGTGACCCGCTCCGGGCTTGTCGAGGTGCAACGCGAGTATGACGGCGTCGTCGTGGCAACGGGGCTGCAGAAGCGGCGCACCGTGGACCTCGGCGCCGGCGATCGTCGCGTGATGCAGGCGCTCGACTTCCTGGACCGCAGCCGCACCCGGCCGCCGGACCTCCGCGGGCGACGCGTCGTCGTCCCCGGCGGCGGCAACACGGCGATCGACGCAGCACGCGTGGCGCTCCGCCTCGGCGCCGGGGACGTGCTCGTGGTCTACCGACGGACGGGCGCCGAGATGCCCGCGATTGCCGAGGAGGTCGAGGAGGCGCTCGCCGAGGGCGTCCGCATCGAGGAGCTTGCGGCGCCTCTGCGCCTGGAGGGCGACGGTGAAGAGACCGCGCTGATCTGCCGGCGCATGACCTTGGGCGAGCCCGACGAGTCGGGCCGCCCGCGTCCCGTGCCGGCCGAGGGTGACGACGCCTTGGTCGCGCTCCGCTGCGACACCGTCCTGCTCGCGCTCGGCCAGGCGCCAGACGGCCGCCTCCTGCCGACAGGTTCAGTGCCCGACGAGGAGGAACCGCTGCCCGGAGCCGGAGACACGCCGGTCTTCACCGCGGGCGACCTGGTCAGGCCCGAGGGCACTGTGGCGGCGGCCATCGGCAGCGGGCGCCGGGCGGCATGGCGCCTCCACGCCGCCCTGGGCGGCGTGGAGGCGCCCTCGCGCCCGGCGCCGCTCGTCGATCCCTCCGCCCTCACCTTCCGCGACGTCCCTCACGTGGCCATGGCCGGGGGCAGGCTCCTGCCGCCTCGCCGGCGCAGGACAAGCTTCCTCGAGGTTCGCCAGGGCCTCAGCGACCGGCGCGACCGGGAGACCGCGTATGAGGAAGCACAGCGCTGCTTCAGCTGCGGCGCCTGCACGGCGTGCGAGCAGTGCGTCGTCTACTGCCCCGAAGGCATCCTGACCCACGTGGGCGAGGCTGACTGCACGTTCGACGCGGACTACTGCAAAGGCTGCGGGCTGTGCGCGTCTCAGTGCCCGCGCAGCGCCCTCGCGATGCTGCCGGCATGAGGAGGGACGCGAGATGACGAGAACCGTCGTCCCTGGCAACTACGCCGCCGGCCACGCGCTCGTCGCGGCCGGCGAAGCCAACCGCGACGCCCGCGGCTGCTGCGGCGGTGTCTACCCCATCACGCCCCAGACCGAGATCATCGAGTACGTCATGGGAGCGCGCTTCAGCAAAGGGAGCTTCGTCGCCGTGGAATCGGAGCACAGCGCCATGGCGGTCTGCATCGGCGCCTCGTTCGCGGGCGCCCGCTCCTTCACCGCCAGTTCCTCCAACGGACTCCTGTACATGACGGAGAACGTCTTCGCCGCCGGACTGGCACGGCTGCCCATCGTCATGGTGGTGGCCAATCGTACGGTCGGTCCGCCATGGAACATCTGGGTCGACCACGGCGACAGCCTCGCCCTGCGCGACGCGCCATGGTTGCAGTTCTACTGCGACTCGCATCAGGACCTGGTGGACACCATCCTGCTCGCCTTTCGCGTCGCCGAGGACCCGCGCGTGCTGCTCCCCGTGATGGTAGCCCAGGACGGCTTCCTCCTCTCGCACACCAGCATGGTGGTCGACCTCCCGCCGCAGGCCCTCGTGGACGCGTACCTGCCGCCGCTCGACCTGGCGTTGCGCGCACGGGCGGACCGCCCTCGCACCTATGGACAGATGATGGGCCCGCGCGAGACGGAGCGGCACCGCGCGGACATCCAGGCGGCGATGGACCGGGTGCCGGAGGTGCTCGACGAGGCCAGCGCCGACTTCGCGCGCGTCTTCGGCCGCCGGCCGCACGGCGCCTTCGAGGCGGAGCACACCGCCGACGCCGACACGGTGCTCATCGCCTCGGGAACCACGGTGAGCACGCTGCGCCGTGTCGTGGAGGCGCACCGCAACGCCGGCGAGAAGATCGGGCTCGTGCAGCTCAAGCTCTTCCGCCCTTTCCTCAGGGACGAGGTCGCTCACGCGATCGGCGCCGCGCGGCGCGTGGCCGTGCTCGACCGCGACCACTCGCCGGGGTCGGGCGGCATCCTGTGGAACGAGATCGCGACCAGTCTGAGGGAGCGGCCCGACGTGCTGCTGCAGAACTACATCGTCGGGCTCGGCGGCGGCGAAGTCGACCCGCCGCTCATCGAGCTCGTGCTGGACGACCTCGCCGGCCGCGCACGCGCGGAGGCGCCCGTCATCTTCCCGCGGGAGGCGGCCTGACCATGGCGACCTCACTCCCAGAGCCCGGCACGGCGCCCCGTCCTCACCTGCTTCGCCCGGGCAACACGAACTGCCCCGGCTGCGGGATGTCGCTGGGCCTGCAGTGGCTCGACGAGACGCTCGGCGCGGCGATGCCGACGCTGGTCATTCCGTCGTGCTGCGCCATCGTCACGCCCGGGGCCTTCCCGACCAGCGCCTACGGCGTACCGACCGTCGGCACCACCTTCGCCAGCGCCGCCGCCGTGGCGACGGGCATCGCCCGCGTGAGACAGCTGAACGGGGAGACCGACCCGACGATCTGCTGGGCCGGCGACGGCGGCACCTACGACATCGGCCTGGCGACGCTCTCCGCCGCCGCCGAGCGCAACGAAGATGTCCTGTACATCTGCTACGACAACGAGATCTACGGCAACACCGGGGGGCAGCGCAGCGGCGCCACGCCGCGCGGCGCCAAGACGACCACGACCCCGCGCGGCAAGGCCGAGGCCAAGAAGGACATCCTGGGGATCATGGCCGCGCATCGTGTGCCTTACGCGGCGACGCTGTCGCTCGCCCACCGTGACGACTTCCTGCGCAAGATCCGCGTGGCTCTGGACATGCCGGGCTTCCGCTTCCTGCTCATGCTGTCGCCCTGCCCAACGGGCTGGAAGTCGGAGCCCACCGTGAGCGTTGAGCTCGTCCGCCTCGCAGTGGCCTGCGGTCTCTTTCCGCTGTACGAGGTGTTCGACGGCGAGAGCTACCGCATCAACGCGCGCCCCGACGGGACGCCACTCGAGGACTACCTGTGCCGACAGGGGCGCTTCCGCGCTGTTGAGTCGAGCCTGGACGATCTGCGCGCCCAGGTGGAACGCGAGTGGGCGCGCCTCGATAAGCTGGCGCGGGCGTTCCCCGCAACTCAGCCGGCGGGCTGAGCCGGCGCCGGGCGCTCGCGCGGAGAACCTTGCGGAGAGCAATCAGGTAGAGCTCTGGGACCGCAATCGGCTAGCCGACGTTGTCGCAAAGCACAGCTCCACCCGGTCACCTGTGCTCACTCCCGTCGGGCCTGGTCGACTGAAGGAGATGCCGTGGAGTCCATGCTCGCGCTCGTCAAGAACCACCGCGGACCGGGTCTGGCGCTCGAGAGTGTCCCCGTCCCCAGCGCCGGCGCCGGAGAAGTGGTGATCCGTGTGCTCAAGACCGCCATCTGCGGCACGGACGTGCACATCTACGAGTGGGACGAGTGGGCGCAGCGCACGCTGTCCGTGCCGCTGGTCGTCGGCCACGAGTTCGTGGGCAGGATCGTCGAGCTAGGAGACGGGGTGCGCGGCCTCGAGCTCGGGGAGCTGGCGACCGGCGAGGGGCACATCGTCTGCGGCCACTGCCGCAACTGTCGCGCCGGTCGCCGTCATCTCTGCGCGCACAGCGTGAGCATTGGAGCGACCGCCCCCGGCGCCTTCGCCGAGTACCTGGCACTCCCGGCGGTCAACGTCTGGCCGGCGGACGAGCGCATCCCGCTCGACACCCTAGCCATCTTCGACCCGCTGGGCAACGCCGTGCACACGGCGCTGTCGTTCGACCTGGTCGGCGAGGACGTGCTCATCACCGGCGCCGGGCCGGTCGGCTGCCTGGCGGCGGCCGTGGTGCGCCACGCCGGTGCGCGGCACGTCGTGATCACGGACGTGAACCCGACGCGGCTGAGCATCGCCGAGAAGATGGGCGTGTCGCTCGCCGTCGACGTGCGCACCTCCGGCCTGGCCGAGGCGATGGCTGCCCTCGGCATGCAGGAGGGCTTCGATGTCGGCCTCGAGATGTCCGGCAGCAAGGACGCCTTGCGCAGCATGATCGCCGCCATGGCCCACGGCGGCCGCATCGGGCTGCTCGGCTTTCTGGAGGGTGAGACCCCCGTCGAGCTGGAACGCGTGATCTTCGGTGGGCTCACGCTCAAGGGCATCTACGGACGGGAGATGTTCGAGACCTGGTACAAGATGACGGCGATGGTCCAGGGCGGGCTCGACGTCACTCCCGTCATCACCCACCACTTCCCCGTCGCCGAGTACGAGGAGGCGTTCGCGATCGTGCGCTCCGGGCACTCCGGCAAGGTCATCCTGGAGTGGCCGGCCGCGCTCGGTGGTGAGGGCCGCGAACAACGCCAGCCTGGAGGAGAGTCGTGATCATCGATGTAGTCAGGGATCGGCTCCTGCGCGAGCTGCAGGACACGCGCGATCAGGGCCTGTTCAAGGTCGAGCGCCAGATCGCCGGGGCGCAGGGCGCGTGGGTGCAGCTCGCCGACGGGCGCCGCGTGCTCAACATGTGCGCCAACAACTACCTCAACCTGTCGTCAGATCCGGACGTGGTGGCGGCCGCCGGCCGGGCCCTCGAGCAGTGGGGCTACGGCACGTCCTCCGTGCGCTTCATCTGTGGCACGCAGACGGTGCACGCGCGCCTCGAGGAGACCATCGCGAGCTTCCTCGGCATGGAGGCCGCGATCCTCTACTCCTCCTGCTTCGACGCCAACGGCGGCCTCTTCGAGACGCTCCTCGGGCCGGAGGACGCGGTCATTAGCGACGCCCTGAACCACGCCAGCATCATCGACGGGATCCGCCTCTCCAAGGCGCAGCGCTACCGCTACCGCAACTGCGACATGGCGGACCTCGAGGAGAGGCTCAAGGAGGCGCGGGGTGCGCGCACCATCCTGATCGTGACGGACGGCGTGTTCTCCATGGACGGCGTCATCGCGCCCCTCGCGGACATCTGCGCGCTCGCCGAGCGCTACGGCGCCCTCGTCATGGTCGACGACTCGCACGCGCTCGGCGTGTTGGGCGAGCATGGGCGCGGCACGCCGGAGCACCACGGCGTCGGCAAACGCGTCGACATCGTCACCGGCACGCTGGGCAAGGCGCTCGGCGGCGCCAGCGGCGGCTTCACGAGCGGCTCCCGCGAGGTGGTCGAGCTGCTCCGGCAGCGCTCGCGCCCCTACCTCTTCTCGAACAGCCTGGCGCCGATGATCGCGGCGGCTTCGATCACGGCCATCGAGGTCGTGCAGAGGTCGCAGGACCTGCGCGCGCGGCTGCGGCGCAACGCGCAGCACTTCCGCGCGGCGGTGGAGGCGGCGGGGTTCGAGACGCGCGGGGCGGGCCACCCGATCATCCCGGTCATGGTTGGCGAGGCGCGCGACGCCCAGTTGATCGCGGCCGGGCTGCTCGAGCGCTCCGTCTACGCCGTCGGCTTCTTCTACCCGGTCGTGCCCAACGGCGAGGCGCGCATCCGCGTGCAGGTGTCGGCGCTGCACGAGATCGCCGACCTCGACTTCGCCGTGGAGCAGCTCGCCGCCGTCCGCGACGGCATAGCGGCGAGCCGATCGTGATCTCGGTGCTCCAGCGGACGGCCCGCTTCATGCCCCGTCGCGGGACTCGACCTCCGATGGGGCGGCCGCTCGCGGCCTAGCAGCGCTCCTTCACCCAGCTCGCAAGCGCCGGAGCGAGCACCGTCTGGGAGCGGCTGCTTACGTAGATGCCGATGTGCCCGCCCGGGAAGGGCAGGGTCGTGACGTCCTTCGAACCCACGTAGCGCTCGAGGGCCATGGACGACGCGGGCGCGACGAGGTGGTCCTCCGTGGCGTAGATGTTGAGGATCGGCATGGTGACGCGCCCCAGATCGATGCGCTCTCCGCCGATCTCGAGCTCGCCCTTGATCAGCTTGTTGTCCTGGAACAAGTCCTTGATGAACTGACGGAACGTCTCCCCGGCCTGGTCGGGGCTGTCGAAGATCCACTTCTCCATGCGCAGGAAGCTTCTCATGCTCTGCTGCTGGTCGAGGATGGAGACGATGCCCACGTACTTCTGCGCCATGAGCTGGAACGGCTTGAGCATGAGGAAGCCGCCGTTCATGAAATCCCCCGGCACGTTGCCGAGAGTGTCCACCATGCCGTCGACGTCGAGGCTCTGCACCCACACGTTGAGCAGGCTGTCGCGCGCGGAGAAGTCGACCGGCGTCACCATCGTGATGAGGTTCTTGACCTTCTTGGGGTGCATCGACGCGTAGCAGAGGCTGAAGGTGCCGCCCTGGCAGATCCCGAGCACGTTGACGGCGTCCAGGCCGTGGCGCTTGCGCACCGCGTTCACGCAGTTGTCCACGTAGCCGTTGATGTAGTCGTCCATGGTGAGGAACATGTCGCCGCGGTCGGTGTAGCCCCAGTCGATCAGGTAGATGTCCATGCCGAGGTTGAGCAGGTTCTGGATTATGGAGCGATCCTGCTGCAGGTCCACTATGTACGGCCGATTGACCAGCGCGTAGACGATGACGATGGGCACGGGGCACGGGGTGTCGACCTTGGGCTCGTAGTGGTAGAGGACACAATTGTCCTCCTGATAGACGACCTCCTTGGGGGTGTGAGCGACGTCGATCTCGCGCATGTCGGCGATGGAGTCGATGTGATGTTGCCCCGGTTTCGTGGACAGTTCTCCGTTAGGCCGCTTGGGCCTTGTCTGAGCTGAGTATAGCGTGGATCCTCTCGAAGTTGAGCGGGCTCTTGTAGCCGAGGGCGGAATGGCGTCGGCGC
>Ga0209429_10001840_pt1 | contig 12830 bp, 12 predicted proteins | sample BarGraNGADG00212_3_FD_184493 | JGI IMG/M metagenome (GOLD analysis project Ga0209429, IMG submission 184493) | Arctic peat soil microbial communities from Barrow, Alaska - Barrow Graham LP Ref core NGADG0004-212 (SPAdes) (version 2) | ecosystem: Environmental > Terrestrial > Soil > Wetlands >... | reverse complement strand
CCAGGATATTCATGTGTTATTTTCATCAACAAATCATTCGCTTTGGCATACAGCCCCAATTTTTTAAATGCATTGACGTTATGAATCCAACTTTCGAGGGTTGGAGTTCCATCAATTGAGATGTGCCCAGAATGTACTATTTTTTTTTCTTCGTTGTCAATAATGAGTTGCGAACCGCAATAAGAACAGAATCCACCTTTATGCTGCAAATCGAGTTGAGCTGCAGCACCACAGTTCGTACAGAAAACAGACACGACTTTCATATGCATTGCCCTCGAATAATGTTACTCTTAAATTTGGAATATTCTTCATCTGTCAGCTTACCATCATCATGGAGCTTTAACAACTTTTCCAGCTGAGAGGTAGGACTCATTTTGGTACACACATTTGATATAATGAACGGGAAATGAAATTTATTTGATTTGAGGTATTTTACATGGCAAACGGAAACGCAAATAGTACTGTTAATTTTGAACAGCAACTTTGGCAAGCAGCCGATAAACTTCGCAACAATATGGATGCCGCAGAATACAAGCATGTTGTTCTCGGGCTTATCTTTTTGAAATACATCTCCGATGCATTTGAAGACAAATACAAGGAATTGACGAGTGATTCTGAATCGGATCCTGAAGATCGCGATGAGTATTTGGCAGCAAACGTCTTTTGGGTTGTCCCGGAGGCGCGGTGGCAGTTTCTGGTCGATCACGCCAAACAGCCGACCATAGGACAGCTCATTGATAATGCAATGATTGCTCTTGAAAAGGATAATATTACCCTGAAGGGCGTTCTTCCAAAGAACTATGCCAGACCTGATCTTGATAAGACTGTACTTGGTGAGCTTATCGATGTCTTATCATTTAACATTGGAGACAAAATCAGTCAGGAAATGGATGTCCTGGGACGGGTGTATGAATATTTTCTCAGTAAATTTGCCTCTGCAGAGGGAAAACTCGGCGGCGAGTTTTTTACTCCCCAGAGCGTCGTTAAGATTTTAGTTGAGATGCTTGAACCCTACAGTGGGCGAATATATGACCCTTGCTGCGGATCCGGTGGCATGTTCGTGCAATCGAGTAAGTTTATCAAGGAACACGCAGGGAGTGTTGGAAACATCTCCATATTCGGTCAGGAGAGCAATCCGACTACCTGGCGATTGGCAAAAATGAACCTTGCGATCCGTGGGCTGGATAATAATCTCGGGCAACAGAATGCGGATACTTTCCATAATGACCTTCATAAGGGCATGAAAGCAGACTATATTCTGGCTAACCCGCCCTTATCAATAGTTCAAAGAATGTGTAATATGAGGTGATTACTTACTTGTCTATTTTTACTCACGAGTGGGTGTGTTTAGCAAAGAATATGAGTACTTCAATTGGAATGTTGTAAGTGTCTATGACGGATAAAATATGAAAAACCAATTATTGTCTATAACATCTCTTGGATTTTTGGAGGGAAGAGTGGATATTTTTAAATGGATTCAAGAAAATAGAGCGTGGCTCTTTAGTGGTGCGTTAATTGCAATCCCATTAGCCGTGGTCGGATGGATTATATCGAGAAAAAGTATTTCGAAAGTGCAAAAAAGCGGGCGTAATTCGACTAACATTCAAGCGGATAGAGATGTAACGATTACGATGAATGAGGTACAGAGAAATGAATCCAATGATTCAAAAAGCAGGAGATGATTCAACTAATATTCAGGCAGATAAGGTAACCATTAATCACGGCTTATCATATGTAGATGTTAAACAGATAGTATTAGATCTTTTTCATGCCAATTTTTTGGAAATGAGTAAAGAAGCCGCGCAAGTTGCCAAAGAAAGAGCAGAAGAAATTACTGATGCATTTTTAGCCGCATTGAAGAAAAATAATCCTGAAGGCCTTAACTGTGCTCAAGACCCTGATTTCCAATTTGCCCTGTTTGAAGTCCAAAAGGAATATGCTAAAACTGGAGACAAGGAATTAGGCGACCTGTTAGTTGACTTACTTGTTGACCGTACAAAGCAACCAAAGCGCTCAATTCTTCAAATTGTATTAAACGAATCCATTTTGGTCGCTCCAAAGCTAACAGCCGGACAAATTGACGCTCTGAGTATAGTGTTTCTATTGAAAAAAACGAAAATGAATGGCATAAACAATACTTTGCTATTTAAAAAATATCTTGATGATTATTTTATGCCATTTTCTTCAACAATTAGTAAAAATGATTCATGCTATCAACATTTAGAATATGCTGGATGCGGTTCAGTAAGCATTATGAGCTATAACATCATCGAATTATTCAAAAATGGATATGGGGGTATCCTCTCAAAAGGATTCGAACTAAGTGTACTTGCAGATAGTGGTATTGACCTCCTGCACTTTCCTCAATTAGTAATAAAATGTCTTCATAATATGCAGAACTTTCAAATAAATGCATTGGCCCTTGATGATTTAAATTCAACTCTTAAGCGTCTCAATATAGATGCAAACATGGCGGAAAAAGTACGAGATCTTTATAAAAATTCGTTGATGAGCAATGAAGAAATCAAAAATTTTATCATCTCTATTTGTGGTTATATGAATAACATTTTTGACGTTTGGGAAAATTCAAAGCTGCAACATTTTGAACTCACAAGTGTCGGCATTGCAATTGGACACGCAAATTTGAAAAAACGCATAAGTGAATTCACAGATCTTTCAATATGGATAAACTAAGAAATATAATTGTCTGCAGTATTTGTAAATTGCTTTTTGAATACATCGAGGGCAATTTCAAGTATTCAGAATAAAGTTGGATTCAGAAGTTGTTATTCAATATTACATTGTTGCATGCTATAGCATATGCTATGATATTTCACATATGGAGGTGCTGTTTGAATGAAGCTTGATGAAATTCTGAAAAACATTCGTAAAGAACTTAATCTCACACAAGAGCAACTTGCCCGTGATCTGAATGTCAGCTTTTCCACCCTTAACCGATGGGAGAACAGCCACACTGTTCCAAGCCGATTAGCAAGGATGCGGCTACTTGATTATTGTTCAAAAAATGACGTATCAGCCGAAATTATTTCTGAGCTTGAACGTGCGAAGTAGAACACAAAAAGCGGGAGGGACACCGATAATGATAAAGGATATTCTTACAGCCAATGAAACCGTCTTACCGAACGAACGCGAAATTGCGGTTCTGAAAGAACACTTCCCTACCTGCTTCAAAGCAGACGGATCGTTTGACATCGAACGGTTTAAAGAGTTTTTGAGTGATAAGATACATGTCGACCATGATGGTTATGAGCTTAAGTTTCTGGGTAAGAACTATGCTCGTTTATTGGCATCTATGGATACGACCACCGTCATCATTCCGGATGTTGAGCACAATAAAAAACCGGAAAACACAGAAAGTCAGAATGTTTATTTAAGTGGTGATAACCTTGATGGCTTGAAGCATCTATTGAAGTCTTATTCAAGCAAGGTGAAGTGTATTTACATTGATCCGCCTTATAACACAGGTACAGATGGTTTTGTATACAATGATATCTTTAATTTTACTGTAGAGGAATTATCGGAAAAGTTGAGCATTAATGAAGAACTGGCTCAAAGAATTTTAGATTTATCAAAGCGTGGTTCGGCTTCTCACTCGGCGTGGCTGATGTTTATGTATCCTCGCCTGTTACTTGCTCGTGATCTACTATCAGACGAAGGCACAATATTTATATCAATAGATGATAATGAACAAGCAAATTTGAAACTTATTTGTGATGATGTTTTCGGCGAAGAAAATTGTATGGGTTGCATTTGTCGCTCGACGGGGCAAACGACTGGGCAAGATAGTGGGGGGTTAGGGTCTTCCTTTGACTATGCTTTTGTTTACGGCAGAAGGCCTGATCTTGACATTGCAGGTCTACCATTAACATCACATGATTTAAAGCGTTTCGAAAATGAAGATGAGTTTGGAAAGTATGCTTATGACCAATTGAGAAAAACCGGCAGTAATGATAGACGCGAAGAACGTCCAAATATGTATTATGCCATTAAAGATCCTGATGGAAATGATCTGTATCCTACTGCCGTTGCTGGATACGACAGCCGCTGGCGTGTTGAACGAAAAACATACGATCAGTTGGTTGAAGATGACTACATACTTTGGAGAAAAACCGAGCGCAAAGGAGAAATTGTTTGGTGGCCATATGTGAAGTATTATTTGGAAGGACGTAGCAAACGTCCGTCACCGCTCTGGACAGAATTAGAAGGTAATAAAAAGGCGACAAGGGAAGTGCGCGCACTGTTTGATGGCGTTAAAGTATTTGATTATATTAAGCCACTGGACTTTGTAAAGAAAATTTTTCAAATAGCACCAAATATGAAACCTGGAGATATTATTTTAGATTTTTTTTCTGGCTCCGCGACAACAGCTCATGCAATAATGTCTCTTGATAAGGGTTATAGATATATTATGGTACAATTACCGGCCGAGTTAGATGAAACAATCACCAGCCAAAAAGTAGCTAAGGAATTTTTGGATTCTGTCGGACGTCAGACTACACTTGATCAAATTGGTATAGAGCGCATTATTCGCGCAGCAAAATCGATAAAAGAAAATTACCCCCTGACAACTAATGATCTTGGCTTCAAGCACTATTCACTTGTCGAACCGTCCGATGATATCTTAGACAAACTTGAGAAATTCGACCCGGATGAAAACAACCTATACACGGAAAAAAACCTCTTAGACGCTTTTGGAAAGCCCACCGTACTTGCCACATGGCTTGTTCGTGATGGCTATGGATTTACCGCGAATGCGGAAGCGTTGGACTTTGCCGGTTATAGGGGATTCTATATCAGCAAGCACCTGTATCTCATCGATCCCGAGCTATCAAACAATGCTATTGAATCAATCGTTGTAAAATATGAAACAGACGGAGGATTCAATCCTGAGAATGTGGTGTTATTCGGCTACAGCTTTAAATGGACAGCGATGGAAGCTTTACAAACAAATTTGAAACGGCTGAAGGATACGGAGAAAAACCTGCGTATCAATTTCGATGTCCGTTACTGAATGGAAGGTATAATATGGAATTAATCCTTCAACAGGAATTGCCACATCAGCAAAAAGCTGTAAACGCAATATGCACCGTTTTTGATGGAGTTAAGATAACTGCGCCGACTCAGTTTTATCAAAACCCGCAAATTCTGCTTGCCGACCCGCGACTTTATTCAAATATCCGAGAAACTCAAAAAAGTATTCCGGCAGAGTACCGTAGAAGCGAGCCAATTGGGGATTGCCTTAATCTCGATATCAAAATGGAAACCGGAACAGGAAAAACCTATGTTTATACAAAGGTTATGTTTGAACTGCATAAGAAGTACGGGGTTAATAAGTTTATTATTGCGGTTCCTTCGCTTGCCATTAAGGCAGGAACAGCACAGTTTCTGCAGGATGAATATGCCATTCGGCACTTTTCGGATGGTTGCGGTTACGGTGCAGATATTGAAGTCAGTGTACTTAATGCTCAAACTCGAAATAAAGGGCGTTCATATTTCCCGAGTTCCGTCAGTGATTTTGTAAAAGGATCGTGTCAAAACTCAAAAAAAATCTATGTCATATTGACAAATATGCATTTGCTTACGACCCGCAAAAATAGCCTCCTTTCTCGAGATGATTATGATTACGGTGTCGAAGGTTTTTACAGACCGCTAGATGCACTTCGGGCAACACGGCCTGTGGTTATAATCGATGAGCCGCACCGCTTTTCTCGAGATCAAGCAGCATTCAAAGTTATCACGGATGATATTAGTCCGCAATGTATAATGCGGTTTGGCGCTACTTTTCCTGAAATCACAAGTGGTCGTGGCCAAAACAAAACCTCCATCAAAGATTATCAGAATCTTCTCTATGACTTAAACGCATGCGATTCCTTCAATCAAAATCTGATTAAAGGCGTGACGAAAGAGCACTTTGAGCCAGTTTCCAAGCGAGAGGAAAAAATTAAAATTACTGGCATCGCTAGCAAAGACTCTGTTACCTTTCTTTACAAGAAACGGGATGAGGCAACAAAATCATATACACTAAAGACGGACGATTCTCTGTCCATAATCAGCGACGCATTTGAGGGTATAACTGTAAATGCCATCAGTACATCAACGGTCGAGTTCTCCAACGGTGTAGAAAAAACCACGGGGGAGGAGTTAGACGTGGATATCTACATGACTTCGTATCAAGAACAGATGATGCGTCTTGCTCTTGAACGCCACTTTGAAACAGAAAAAGAAAATTTTTGTGGCCGTACGTTCAAAATCAAAACGCTGGCCCTATTTTTCATCGATGACATCACCTCCTACCGTCAGGATGCTGAAGGCAAATCGCCATATTTGCTTCTCACATTTGAACGACTGTTAAAAGAAAAAATGGAGGCTATCTTAGCCACACTTGATGAACATGATGTTGAGTATCGTTCTTATCTTGAAGCCAGTCTTTCAAATATTTCTGCATGTCATGCGGGCTATTTCTCGCAGGACAACAGTGATTCAGACGAGGAGATTGCAAAAGAAGTTGACACTATACTCTATGGTAAAAAGCAGCTGCTTTCATTCCGAAAAAATGATGGCAGCTACAATACCCTTCGCTTTTTGTTTTCTAAATGGACGCTTAAGGAAGGATGGGATAACCCGAATGTTTTCACAATCGCAAAACTTCGTTCCAGCGGCAGTGAAATTAGCAAACTGCAGGAGGTTGGTCGAGGTCTGCGACTACCTGTTGATGAAAACGGAAACCGTATTTCCAACGAGGAATTTCAACTGAATTATATTGTGGACTTTACCGAGGCCGACTTTGCCAAACGACTTGTAGACCAGATTAATGGTGAAATACCTCAGGCCACAGTAATCAGTGAAGAACGGCTGCAACAGACAGCCAAGAAACGAGGAGTGTCTTCCGATGACTTGTTCGAGGTGCTTTATGATAAGCACTACATCGATAGACGTATGAATATCAAGCCTGAAACAAGGGATACCTTCTTTGCGGAATACCCGGATTTTGCATCTGGTCTTACGACTGGAAAAATCAAAGACCGCAACGTTACAAAGCCAAAACCAGTTAAAATCCGAAAAGCTGTTTACAATGAAATTCGCCAATTATGGGAAACTATCAATCAAAGATATCTGTTGTTTTATGATGCTGATTTGGATACTGAAATGAAAGCATCTATTTTGGCTGTGCTTGAACAAGGTGTATTTTTAGACGTTGTTATGACCAGTACCAGAGACATCGTCAAGAGTGATGGTACACAGATGATGACTGTTTCTGACACAGGCGTACAATATATCGTAATGCGTCCGATCCCTTATAATGCATTCCTGAAACGGATTATGCGAGCGACAAATATCCCGATTATAGTTTTGCATGGGGCGCTGTGTGAATATACAAAAAAGCACGGCAATATAATGTCAGAATACATAAACGAAAATTCTGTGAGCATGTTCATTCAAAAATTTCAAGAATGGAAGAACAACAACTTACAAGGAAGATTTCATTATGCGAAGAGCAATACGCCAGTTGGTTCAACAGCTTTGACCTATGCAGATGGCTCACCTCGAGAAGATATTACCCAAGGAAGGATTGGCACAAAGATAGTTCCGGGAACACCAAGCGCGAAGTATTTGTATGATGCGTTCGCTTACGATTCGCCATTGGAGCAGAAAAACATCATGTCGGACATCGAGGAAGTCATTGTATATGGCAAAATTCCTCGTAGCAGTATAGCTATTCCCACAATTACAGGGGGAACGTACAGCCCAGACTTCATGTATGTTGTGAAAAAGGCGTCCGGTGAAAAGGAACTAAATATTGTAGTTGAAACAAAGGACGTTGAAAACAAAACTGATTTGCGTGATACAGAAAAAATTAAAATAGATTGTGCTCGCGTGTTCTTTGATATGCTGACCAAAGATGGTTATACCGTTTATTTCCGCGACCAGCTTAATAATAAACAAATGGCACATATTATCAATGAAGTTTTGGAAATAGAGTAAACATTCATGGAAATGTCCCTAGGGGTGGGTCTGATCTCTACAATCTTTCATCGAACAGATCGCCACCCCTTCGTGTGAAAAATCGCAGAATAACGCAGGGGGATACGAAAAAACAGGGCGTACCTAAAGCCACACAGCCAAAAAACATTGAGACGCTTTGCTTTTATGCCAAAAACATCACTGCGCTAACGGTGTTGTCTGACGAATTTTAGTATAAATTTAATTGCAAATCAACAGCAAGGGGAAAACCTTGTATTAAGAGGAACATCTTTCTATAGATGGGGAAAAGAAGTGCTTGAGAAGCAGAACCAGAAAATAGACAACTTATGAATAAGTTAGCTCCGCAGAACCATAATTGTGATTCAACACATGAGCATTCCAATTTTGAAATGAAGAGGTGAAAGATTGTCACAAATTACAAAGAAGCAACATTACATCCCTAAGGCAATTCTTAAGTATTTTTCTTATGATAGATCATCTTTTTATGAAGGCCAGATTTTGCCTCAACAGTGCTATAAAACCAATATAAATAATTCAATGTGTGAAAGGAACATATATGAAGCCGACTTACTTAAAACCAATGCTATCGAAAGCTTTTTTGCAGAGACGGTTGACTCCGATTTAGCAGTTTTTGAGAAAGATATAAATGACATTTTAAACATGAAAGAGGACGGTTTTGTTGAATATGCTTACAATTGCGTTAAAAAATATATAATTAGTATTATGGCTTGCTACTTCAGAAGTGGAGCAATCCTATTAGAATACAATACCGCTTATTCGGAGGAAAAAGGGCAGAATATATTGAAAATTTTGGGCAGAATAACTCCAAGCTATATTACAAGACTTTGCAGGACTATTCTTTTTGATTACGACTTTTCATTAATTCAGAGTGATAAAAGTGAATTTTTAATAGGAGATCAATATATTGCAACTGCTGCTTTAAGAATTAAAAGCAATTTTTCAAACGCGTCAAATAGGCAAATAGGATTCAAGCATACAATACTAATCCTCCCCGTATCATCATCATTTTGTGTTGTTTTCTTTCATGGAGAGAAACCAGATTACATTAAAAAGAATCAACTGCATGTTCTTAACCGGGATGAATGTAAACAGATTAATTTGGCCATACGTAATTCTGCCTATAGAAAAATTGCCGGATCAAATTTAGATGCTGTCAGTAATATTATTGCTGAAAAAGCTGTTGCTGAAAGATACCAATCTCCGATGACTGCAGTTATGAAATATGAAAGTGGAAGAACGGTAGCACATGTAATGAAAAAAGAAGTTTTCTTCTACCCCAGAGACTATGAAGCAATGGAGCTATTTCATTCGTTCAAATTCGATCTTTCAATAGGGAGAAATGATAAATGCTATTGCGGTAGTGGAAAGAAATATAAAAATTGTTGTTTTGAAAAGATCCGAATAATCAAAGAAATGAAAAATTCATTTTTAGCAAAAGATAAAAATGGTCTTCAGTATTCAATTACCCCCAAAACGTTTGTGGAAGAAAGCATATTGATCCCTGAAAATAAATACGGCAATGTGTTAAATCAAATTTCCGGCCTAATGGAGACAAAAAATATTCTGGAGTAAGTTGTACCAGGAGGATTAACATGTCATAAAAAAAGAAAACGAAAAGCGATTCGTTGATGCAGTTATGTTACGAATCTAAAAAATTACCAGATCAGAAAGGAGAAAAAATGAAGATAATTCCGCTTTTGGAGATTCCAATTTACTCCATGCCAGAAAAAGAATTTAAGAAGAAGTGGGACAAGTATATAAATGAATGTGTAAATGGTTACGTTTCGCACGGATGGGAAGAAGACGAGGCTCGCAAAAGCGTATATAGAACATACCATCCACAACATGTTTGGAAGTATAATCAAATTATAGGTTATATCGCCATTTCTGGAAGTAGAAATGATATTTGGATTGATCTATTTATGCCAGAAAATATAAAAGTATATGCTAAATCAACGAAGAAAAAGTTTATGTTTAACCAGATGCTCAACGGGTATCATTTTCATATTCAAAAAGAAGATACGAATTTAACCATTTTTTTGAAAATCAAAGATATGATAGAAGGAGTTGGAAAAGATTGTGTTAAGGATCGATTTGTTGATTTGACTGCATTTTTGAAGATTGGTCCCAAAGTTGATTGGTTAAAAATTCTACAAGAGATTGAGGCGTCGGAATTTGTATTGGAATAATTTATATTTCTATAGTTTCGAACAATCTTATCGCTTTTGGATTGCCGATACTATTAATGGTGTCATAACATTGAAATTAATTTTAGGATAAAATTGTTGTGGTCAACTGTTGTTGTAACACTATGTCCTAATTCGTGTTGATCGAGTCTCTAACGGTGTACGCCAGTTGTTATCAATATACCATTTTGTAAGTTGTCTCGTAGGGTTAATCGCAGTAACCGTATGATTAACTTTTTGCTTCAAAAGGCCCGAAAACAGGCTGTTTTGCCATAAAAATAAACGTCAGGTTAACTTTGGAAGATCCATGGCAAGGATAAGGTCATCTTTAAAAATATTGATATGTCGTGAAAATTAAAATGTTATTTAAAAATTTTTGTGATATTATAAATAAATAAATTATAAGCAGGTGACCGTGAAATGTATTTGTATCATGGAACGATCCAATCTTTTGCTGATTGTATTGTAAGTGGCGGGTTTAAGCTTGGTGAAGGTGTTTATTGGCTTGGAAGTGGAATTTATTTTTTTGCAAACGGGCACAAGGCTCATAATTGGACCAAACCTAAATCAACAAAATATAGCGAAGAGGGTGTCGTTGTTCGAATTGAAATAAATGATGAAGCAACTGAAAAATATTTACTGGATTTAAATCAAAGAAGTAATATAAGTGATTTATTGAATAGGTTTGATTTTTATTTAGAAAGAACATCGTTAAAAATCAATGCACAAAGCATTCTTTTTTTAAGATTGCTTAGAGACATAAAGCCCTTTGAGGAAAATAGGCTTCCAACCGAGGATGAGTATCGAACCGCAAATCGTGCGCTTGGGCAAATAATAGATATAATATTGAATACTTATGAAATGGATTATAAAAACACAAAGATCATTAAGAAGTCATTTGTTAATCCTTCGCCAAAACAGAGGACTGCTTGTTTTTATTCGGCAGAAGAGATATATTGTATACGTGATGTACCTTTTTGTAATAAGTGCTCAAAGGTCATTTGGGATAGAACTGAGAGGACAACATGAACGAAAAAAATGAAGTTGCTTACGCAAAATACTGTAAGGATTATGAATACAAGTTTAAAGAAATAGACGTAGAAGGTGTTTCTGAAGAGGAGTTTCGTAGTCTTGTTTTATCTGCTCAAAAGAATCTTGAACTGCTTAAGTCGGAATGGACTGATTCAGTTATTGATAATTATTCGTGCACAGAAGAGCCGGAAATAGACTCTTCTTTTACATTTTCGAGGAACACAAAGTTTTCTTTTAATTATACAAAGTGGTATAAAGCTGTATCGATAAAAGAACATGAAGAATTGCTTGGATCGCTTTCTTCGAATTTTGTCTGCACGCCTACATTTGCTGCACTTGGAAAAAGTGTATTGAACGATTTGTGTTCGGAGACATTAAAATCATTTTCATTTGAAGTAATTGCTTCTTCCTTGAAAGACACCGGTATACCGGCAGAACAAAAAAACGAAAAATGTGTGTTGAACCCAATCAATCTTGAATTCGGAGATGACTTACCAACCATTTGGCCGGTTAACAATAATAGTGATAAGCCTCTGATAGCGGCGTGAAGGAATGAGTATGAATGATAATAGGTTAGCAAGTTTTCAGTTTGAGCGTTATTCAATAGATGAAATCCAACTTGTTCGACATGAAAAATTTGAAGAAGCCGCCGAAGGCAAAATGAAATTTAATATTTCTGTTTGCGAGGGCGAAGACCCCAATAGATTGAAATTGATTTTGAATATTGAGGTCGACCAAAACAATATAAATTTGTCCCTAACAATTTCGGGATTTTTTTGCTTTTCAGATGATACTGAATTACCCGGATCAGAAAAAATCAAACTTATTAAAATGAATGGCGTTGCCATATTGTTACCATATGCAAGATCTGTCGTTTCGATGCTGACCGCCCTTGATAGTCCTAATGCAATAGTGCTACCATTGATGAATGTATTCGAGTTTATGAAAGATCACGAAAAATCTACCGACGTCAATGACGACAAGAAAAGTGAGTTTTAACTATCAACAAGCCTTGCCCATTTAGTGATTTTTGAGATTCTTCATACTATTAAGATTATTTAAAAGTCGTTACATTATAAATGACGGTTGTTTTTGTGGTTCATTTGTGGTTTGTGAATTCAAAAACAAACCACAAATCTCGATAAGAGAACAAATGAACGGCGTCTGAAAACAACTGATAATGCATACTAATACCTCAAAGCCAATAGCAAAGACATTAGCTGCAGCAGTAGCACCACGACCAGAGATAACTTGATGCATGCACAGGACCTGAACGGTATCGGAATGACTAAAAAACTGACACTGCCGACACTGGTGGCCATTGCCTCTGTTGCGCTAAACAAACCCGTACGCACAGTACACAGTACAGCTATATTAGGGGTTGCTGAGCAAGGCTGAAACGCAGATATAGCGGTTGTTTCAGGGCATTAAATGATATAATGTATGCAAGGAAAACACGAGAAACCCATCAAAATCCTTGCACGTAGGAGACAGCTAATGTATCAAAAAAGAGAAAAGCAGGTCAGCCTCTACGAAAATCCGATATGTTTTGCTATGGGAGGGCTACTGGATCCACAGAACCGATGG
>Ga0209429_10001839_pt1 | contig 12835 bp, 14 predicted proteins | sample BarGraNGADG00212_3_FD_184493 | JGI IMG/M metagenome (GOLD analysis project Ga0209429, IMG submission 184493) | Arctic peat soil microbial communities from Barrow, Alaska - Barrow Graham LP Ref core NGADG0004-212 (SPAdes) (version 2) | ecosystem: Environmental > Terrestrial > Soil > Wetlands >... | reverse complement strand
AGAAAAGAATAAAGAATGTCTGTCATCCAATATCAATTTACTAAAAGAGATGATTTCCTTTTGTATAGTGCGTAATTTGAAACCAGTTATTGTAATACCACCAATTACCATGGCATTAAATACTAAACTATCAAAAGTGTTTCGAGAAAACTACATTTGTTCATTTATAAAAGCAGCAAATGTTAATCAAGTTATGTTTTTGAATTATCTTGATGACAAGCGCTTTGTTGATTCAAATCTGTTTTTTAATTCGTTTTATTTAAATCTAAAAGGACGGAAAATGTTTACTAAACAAGTTTTGAAGGATTTAGAGTTGGTTTAAAAAATTATGTTGAGATCTATCTCAAGGTCGAGACAACACTAAAGTGAAAAGCAATATATAAGAGTAGCATTACTGATCAAATTATATCAAAATAAAATATTTGCGAATCAAATAATAGAAGGGAAAATAAAATGTCAGATATAAAAAAAGTGATAAAAGACTTCTTGCCGGAATGGATTATAAAACATATTAGAGTCATTAGATTGATACCACAAAAACTAAAACACAGAGTAAATCTATTTAGTGCCATTAACGCAACGATAATTAACGCCAATGAAGCAGGAGAAGTAATTAAAACTATTAAAGAAGAGAGTGTAGAAACAATATCGCTAGCAAAAGTTTATGATTTTGTTGTGCGAGGTGAAATTGATTTTGTAACACCTAAACTTGATTTAATGAAATATTCAAACGCTGTTATATTTGCAGCATCAGATTTTATATTGTTTGATAATAAAGCAGTGTGGGACAAGTTTTATAAACCACAGTTTACAAAAATAGTTCCGATGGATCAGGATTTATTGAAGCGAAAAACAAATGAAATATTTATTAAAAAACCGCGAAAAATTGTAAATGTCAAAGTTGGATTTTCACTATGTGGTGTTCACAGTGCAGCATGGACTCATTTTGTTGTACAGTACTTACCAAAACTTTATCTAATACCAGAAATAGCAAAATTATCGAATGAAAAAGTAACAATAGTTTTACCTAAATATTTTGATCCACAATTGCATGAACTTGTGTATGAATATTTAGCGAAGATGAATGGGATAAATATTTTAGAATTAAATGAAGGCGAAGCGGCTAGATGTAATATTCTATACCAAGTTGACAATACCGCATGGTTGTCAGAATGCATTAGAGATATTTCACCATCAGATGGAATAATCCCAAAATATGTTGCGGAGTCCATAAAAAGCAATTTACTTGCTAGTCATACAATAATTGGCAAAGAAGGGAAAAAAATCGAGGATAATATACATGAAAAATTATTTATTGCGAGGGGCAATATTCGCAATATCGTAAACTATGAAGAAGTTAAAAAATATTTTATTCAAAAAGGATATCATGTTATTGAACCACATATGTATACACTTCGCGAAAAGATTGATTTGTTTAGGACTGCCTCATTAATTGTAGGTCCTTTATCAGGTGGCTTTACAAACCTCTTTTACTGTATGCCAGGCACAAAAGTAATGATTCTAAGTAATTATCAAAGATGCTTTGATACATATCTTGGTTTCCTTAATAATAATTTTGATATTGATATTACTGTTATTGCTGGTCTTGATGAAAACAAAAATGATATAAATAGTTCCTTCTATATACCGCTAGATAAAATTAAATCTGCATGTGATGAACTTGGGTATTAATGAGGGGTCAGTGTTAAAATTTCGGACAGTTTGCTAAGATACAAGCAAAGACAAAGGAGCTTATCAAAATGCCAACAAATCGCAGAAAATATGATGAAGAATTCAAGAAACGTGCAGTTCGCATGAGTTACAGCAGCGAGTGACCGGTGACGGAAGTTGCCAAGAGTCTGTGAATCACCTCCAATATGATTTATCTCTGGCGCAAAAAGTATACGCCGGAAGGCGACAAGACGAAGATGGCGCAGCAATAGGATGACATGAACGGACTGCGCAGCCGAATTGCGGAGCTTGAAGAGTAGAACTACATTCTAAAAAAAGCGTCGGCCTTCTTCGCGAAAAATCAAAAGTAACCGTAGCGGACTGCTATTCTTTGATGGAAAAGGAATCGCATCACACAAGAGCGAAGTGGGCCGAAAATTTAGGAGTCTCAGCCTCTGGATACTACACCTGGCTGCAGGAACGTGAGCAGCGTCAAAAGGCGCAGATAGCTCTTGAAGAACGGGTGGTCGCCATCTTTGAAGAAGGAGAAGGAACATACGGGGTGGATCGGATATGCGGCATTCTCCGGCGCGATGGAGAGCCGACCTCGTACAAGGTAATTCAGCGCATTATGCATCAGAAAGGCCTGAAATCCTGCCATCGCATCCGCAGGCAACGTTTCACTGACAGATAGCCGGAAGGCGCGCGGAGACGAGTATAAGAACCTTGCAAAGCACCTTGTGCTTGATACCCCCTTCCAGGTCATATCAAGCGATATCAGTTACGGGAGCATGTTTGAATAATAGACAATCTGCTAAGATGGAAGGGGCGGAAAAAGTGCTCAGAAATCGGAGGCGGAATATGGGAAAGATTAGGAAACAATATTATGAGGACTTCAAGAAAAATGCGGTCAAGTTATCGCATGAAAGTCCAAAACCCGTGAAGGAGATAGTAGAGGATCTGGGGATTCACGAAAACCTGCTGTACAACTGACGGCGAAAGTATACCGCCGACGGCGACAAGACGAAACACGCCGCGCTCGAAGAAGAGAACAAAGACCTTCAAAGGCAAATTGAAGAGGTCAAAATGGAGCGAGACATGCTAAAAAAAGCAGCGGCACAGGAGAATTAGGTAATACAGATTTTATCATGAATAATACATTCTGGGTTGGTGTATATCCTGGAATGACAGATGAAATGATTGATTATATGGCTAAGACTATCATCAAAGCCGTGAATCAGTAAGGGAGAGGGTATGAAGGTAACGGATTATATTTTGGAATTTTTTATTTCCAAAGGGATTACAGATATATTTGGGTATCCTGGTGGAGTTATATGTCATTTAATTGATTCGACCACAAAATATTCCGAAAAGATTAATGCTCATATTAATTATCATGAACAAGCGGCTGCTTTTGCTGCGTGTGGTTATGCGCAATCATCCAATAAACTCGGTGTAGCGTATACAACATCTGGTCCTGGAGCAACTAATTTAGTAACAGGAATTGCAAATGCTTATTTTGACTCTATACCAACAATGTTTTTGACAGGACAGGTAGATACCTATGCTTTGAAGGGAAATCTCCCTATTAGACAAAGAGGGTTTCAGGAATCGGATGTAGTGTTAATGGTAAGCGGTATTACAAAATACGCAGTTAGGGTGGATGATCCCAATGATATCCGTTTCGAGCTTGAAAAAGCATATGTTGAGGCTTTCTCTGGAAATCCAGGACCAGTTTTACTAGATTTGCCTGCTGATGTTCAAAGAGCAGACGTGGATGTTGATAATTTGAAAGGATATCTGCCTCAAAAAGAGGAAAGTTTTTATTCGAAAGAAACAGAATTAGTTCTTTCAGAACTAAAAAAGGCCAAACGCCCATGCATTTTAGTTGGCAATGGAGTGAAGCAGTCAGGAATGAAAGCTGTCATAAGAAAGATTGTTGATGTGCTTAATATTCCAACAGTTTTTTCAATGCCGGCATTCGATACATTGCCAAAGAAACATAAATTGAATTTTGGTTTTATTGGGGCAAATGGTCATCGATACGGAAATTTTGTACTTGGAAAAAGCGACCTCATTATTACAATCGGCTCCAGACTTGATTTGAAGCAGGTTGGGAATAACAGGGACCAGTTTGCTCCAAATGCAAAGATTATTCGTATAGACATTGATGAAGATTCATTTGAATATCCTGTGCATAAAGATGAAATATGTATCAAAGCAGATATCAAAGATTTTTTACCACATTTATTAGAACAATTAAAATTTGTTGAGGAGATTGACGAACAGTGGGTAGACGTTTGTACACAGATCAAAAATCGTTTGACTGGGTATGATGACGAAGAATATACAAAATTATTAAATAGTCTGGGGAAACAACTACCAGACAATATTACTATAACTGCTGATGTTGGACAGAGTGAAGTATGGATTGCACAACAGCTTGAGGTAAAGGAAAATCAATCTGTACATATGTCAGCGGGACATGGGGCAATGGGGTATTCGTTGCCAGCCGCTATTGGAGCATATTATGGTGCAAAAATACCTGTTGTAAGCTTCAATGGCGACGGCGGTGTTCAGATGAATATACAGGAACTTCAGTTTCTTGCTAGAACTAAAATACCTGTATATGTTGTCGTGTTGAACAATAAGTCCTTGGGAATGATTAGAGGATTTCAGGAGGCTAACTTTGATAAGAATTATGTTCAGACAATTGAAGGCAAAGGATACTCAGCACCAGATTTTCATAAATTATCAGAAGCATATGGTTTGCAATATTTAGTGATTCAAAAGGAAGAGGATACTGAATTGCTGAAACAGCTAGGAGACAAGCCAGCGTTGATTGAAGTAGTTCTATCGGATGAAACTTTATTAAATCCTAATTTTGGTAGAAATAATTTAATTCAAGATCAAAGACCTTACTTGGACAGAGAACTGTTTGAAGAATTAATGAAATTATAAGGAGTTTGTGATGATAAAACTATTAGATTGTACGTTGAGAGATGGTGGTTATATTAACAATTGGGAGTTTGGAGAGGCTTCTATTGTTGATATGATACAAAAATTAGAAAGTACGAATGTGGATATTTTAGAATTCGGTTTTCTGAAAAATGAACCATATAACCGTAATAGAGCAGTTTTTAATGATATGAAGCAGATTTCAGCATTAATACCAAACAAAAATCCAGGCATTGAATATGCGGTCATGATAGAAGTTGTCAACCCCATTCCCCTGGAAATGCTTGCAGAACGTTCTGAAGATAGTGTTGACATTATCCGAGTGATTGTTTGGAAGACAAAATATAATGAAAAAGGTGTAGTAATAGATGCCTTGCAGGAAGGATTTGAATACTGTAAGGGTATCGTTGACAGAGGCTATAAATTATGTGTTCAGCCGGCAAGAGTGGATCAATATTCTGATGATGAGTTTGTTGAAATGGTTAGGATGTTTCAAACATTGAATCCACTGGCAATTTATGTTGTTGATAGTTGGGGCACGCAAAATGCAGAACAAGTAATGCATTTTGTAGAGTTGGCAGATAGGAATCTTATGTCGGGAATCTCTATTGGATACCATGGACATAACAATCTGATGCAGACTTTTGGCACAGCAATTGAATTTGCTAATGCTAAAATCAATAGAGACATAATTATAGATGCAAGTGTGTATGGAATAGGAAGAGGCGCAGGCAACCTTAATTTGGAATTATTTGCAAAGTTTCTAAATGACTGCAGAGGAAAAGATTATATACTCACACCCATGATTGATATATATGAAAAGTATATAAAAGACATTTTTGCAAAACATGAATGGGGTTATTCTATACCGTATTATCTTACTGCTCAGTACAACTGTAATCCGAATTATGGTGAGTATTTAGGTATGGAAAAAGGAGTATCACCTTCTGTTATTGACAAGGTATTAGCTTCATTAACGGAGGAAGACAAAGTACTATATAGTAAGAAAAAGGCAGAATTGTATTTAGAAAAAGTATTGAGGGATAATATAATGGAGGAAGAACAAAATGCAAGAAATATCAAAAACACTTAGAAAGGAAGCATTATATCTTTCTCATAAATGCCAAGATGGAAATTTACAAAGTGTTTTTTCTTGTTTGGATATTGTCTGGACATTATATGATAAAATGATGAATTGGAGTCCTGAGAAAGCCCTTGATGATGATAGAGACTTTTTCATCATTAGTAAAGGACAGGCAACATTGGCTCTGTACCCTGTACTTATTGAAAAGAAAATGTTTACTATGAAAGAAATTGAATCCGAAATTGGTACGTTCAATAGTCGGTATTGTATTCAGACTGATCTGACAAAATTTCAGGGAGGAATTGAAAACAATGCAGGTTCTCTTGGTCATGGTTTACCATTTGCAGTAGGTATTGCTAAAGCAAATAAAATCAAGAATTCACCATCTCAGGTTTACGTACTTTGTGGTGATGGAGAATTCTGTCAAGGAACAATGTGGGAGGCTTGTATTTTTGCCGGATCGAAGCAGTTAGATAATATGTGCCTGATTATTGATGACAACGATTCGGTGGGTGCGATGGTATCATTAGGGGATATGTGCCAGAAGTTAGCGGCTTTTGGATTTGATACAAGATCTGTTGATGGCCATAATATGTATGAACTTGAGAAGACATTTATTGAACTGAAAGAACTGAAGAACGGAAAACCAAAAGCGGTAATCGCGCATACAGTAAGAGGATATGGCAGTAAGACTATGACCGATCATGAAATATGGTTCCATAAAGCACCGAATGAAGAAGAATTGGAACTGTTAACTAAGGAGGTTGAAGCATTTTGAGAAGAGCATTTTTAGGAAGAGTTGCAGAAATGATTCGCAATGAACCAGATACAACTTTCTTTACTGTTGATATTGGAATGTGGGCAATTCGTGATGTGTTAAAATATTATCCAGATCGTTGTACAAATGTAGGCATCTATGAAGATGGCATGTTTAGTATTGCAGCGGGAATGGCAAGGAGAGGACTTGTTCCTACTATTTTTGGAATTCAGCCATATCTCATAGAAAGAACTCTAGAACAGATTAAAATGGATTTTGCCTACCAAAAGCTCGGAGTGAATGTAGTAGGAACTGGTGCGGCTATTGATTACTCAAGATACGGATATTCACACTATTGTGCAGAAGATGTACAGTTAATTAAAATGATTCCAGGATGCGAATTTGTGGCACCGGGGTCTGCAAAACAGTTTTTGCAATTGTTTAATGAATCTTATCGTGATGGACATCCAACATTCTTCCGTGTGAGTGATCATCCAAATACCAAATATGATGTCGATGTTACTTTCGGAAAAGCTAATATCATTCAACAGGGTAACAAAACTACTGTTATTGTAGTTTCGGTTATGTTGGATGAAGTTATGAAAGTATGCGAAGGAAAGGATGTTACAGTTCTTTATTATACAACATTAGAACCATTCGACAGAGAGGCACTCGCTAATAACTGTCCTACTGATAAAATATTAGTTGTTGAGCCTGAATATGAAGGAAGCTTATTATATGATATCCATGCTTCATTGCCTGGCAGAGCACTTCAAATAGAGCATGTGGGGTTCCCCCATGAAATATTTAGAAACTATGGAACTTACGAGGAAAAAATGGAGCATTATGGACTAACCGCTAAAAATACAAGAGAAATGCTTAATAAATTTATTTAGAATCAAGAAAACTATAATTTAGGGGATGATGAAATGGGGAAATTAGATAATAAAGTAGCAATTGTAACTGGTTCCACTTCGGGTATTGGTGAAGCAATAGCAAAAATGTTTGCTTCTGAAGGAGCAAAAGTTGTTGTTTCAGGGCGCAATCCTGAAAGAGGGGAAAATGTTGTAGATGAAATAATTAAGTGTGGTAATGTAGCAAACTTTTTGGTTTGTGATACTACTAAAGAGGAAGATATTAGCAAGCTAATAGAATCAACTATTCGATTGTTTGGTAAAATAGATATTCTTGTAAACAATGCTGGAATATTTTTCACAGAACCATTGGAAGAACTTGAATCGGATAGATGGGATGCAATGTTTGATGTAAATGTTAGAGGATATTTCTTGATGGCAAAATATGCAATGCCATATCTAATTCAGTCTGGCTCAGGTGTAATCCTTAATAACGCTTCTGTGGCAGGAATGCAATCTTATGCAAGTGGACGTTCCTATGCATACAGTGCGTCAAAAGCTGCAGTTGTGCAATTTTCAAGAATCTTAGCTCTGAACTATGGGAAGAATGGAGTGCGTGTGAATACGATGTGCCCGGGAATTATCCAGACGCCTATATTTCAGGAACGAGACATTTCAAGTTCTTCTGCAAAAATTCCCTTAGGTAGACTTGGAAATCCAGAAGACGTTGCAAGAGTAGCAACTTTTCTTGTCTCAGGTGAAGCACAATATCTTACAGGCATTGTACTTCCAATAGATGGAGGACTGACAATATGACACTCTGAGTAAATGGCAGGTCAAGTGAAATTAGGTAGACAGAAATGAATCATGCAAACAGTCCAAACCCCCTTCTCCTCAATTTGTATTGTCATTTTCAAACAGAAACAGTTAGAAAAATAAGAATTGGTAGAGAGGAATTTAGTGGAGGGTAAATTTGGAGAAAACAAGATTATTTACAGATTTGGCCGTGCAATGACCCGTCTGAAAAACACCAGTGAAGTCTCCATCTGCATGCCTTTCCTGGTTATAAACCTTAAAAAACGGTTCAGAGTCTTTATCTTCCGATTTTATTTATAGTTGAATCCTTATGTATTTACAGATAATGTTGCGTAATCCCGGGGTTGCTCGGCAACCCCTAAATGATAAAAAATTCTTTGTAAATTAGGAGAAAATATGAAAGTTATTATTCTAGCTGGTGGGTATGGCACACGGATTTCCGAAGAGAGCCATCTGAAACCAAAGCCGATGATTGAAATCGGGGATATGCCCATCCTATGGCATATATTGAAGGGATACTCTCACTTTGGCTATAACGATTTCATTATTTGCTGCGGGTACAAAGGGTATATGATCAAGGAGTATTTCGCCGATTATTATCTGCACCGGTCCGATGTGACGTTTGACTTCGCCAACGACAACTGCATCACCATCCACAACAATGTCGCGGAACCCTGGAAGGTCACCCTGGTGGATACGGGGCTTTCGACCATGACGGGCGGGCGGTTGAAGCGGGTAAGCAAATATCTTGATGCGGGGCAGTCTTTTATGCTGACCTACGGCGACGGAGTGAGCGACGTGGACATCCATCGTCTGATCACCTACCACAGATCCCATGGGAGACTTGCGACCATCACCGCGATCCAGCCCGGAGGAAGATTCGGAATGCTGGATATCGATGAAAGCAACAATATCCAGAGTTTCAAGGAAAAATCCGTGGAAGACGGCGGCTGGATCAACGGCGGATTCATGGTCCTGGAACCGGAAGTGTTGGATCTTATCCAAAGCGATGATACCATTTTCGAGAAATATCCTCTCGAGACGCTTGCACACAACGGGCAGCTCAATGCCTACAAGCATCCCGGGTTCTGGCAGTGCATGGATACGCTGCGCGACAAGATCCAGCTGGAAGAGCTGTGGCAGAGTGGGAAGGCGCCGTGGAAAGTATGGAAATAATGGACTTTTTCAAAGGGAAAAGGGTCTTTGTCACCGGCCATACCGGGTTCAAAGGGTCGTGGCTCTGTAAGATCCTGATCGACGCCGGAGCCGTCGTGACAGGATACTCCCTGGCACCGCAGACTTCTCCCAATCTTTTTGATCTGTGTGAATTCGAAAATAAAATGACTTCCGAGATCGGGGATATCCGGGATTTCGAACATTTATCCCGCTGTTTTCAAAAAGCGGAACCGGAGATGGTTTTCCATCTGGCCGCACAGCCGATTGTGCGGGACAGTTACAAAAATCCGGTTTTCACGTATGGGACGAATGTGATGGGAACCGTCCACATTCTGGAATGCGTCCGACAATCCGGCAGTGTGAGGTCGGTGGTCAATGTGACAACGGACAAGGTCTATCAGAATATGGAGTGCGAACGGGGATACTGCGAGAATGACGTGCTGAACGGGTACGATCCGTACTCCAACAGCAAGTCCTGTTCGGAACTGGTGACGAGCAGTTACAGACAGTCTTTTTTCCAGGATGGCAGGGTCGCCGTTTCGACGGCACGGGCGGGGAATGTGATCGGCGGCGGTGATTTCGCGTCGGACCGGATCATTCCGGATTGCCTGAGAGCGGCGGAGAAAGGCTTGCCGGTCATTGTCCGGAATCCGCATTCGACCCGTCCGTTCCAGCATGTGCTGGATCCGATTTTCGCTTATCTTCTGATTGCGAAAGAGCAATATGAGGATGGCCGTGTGGCGGGCAGCTACAACATCGGACCCTGGGATGAGGACTGCATTACGACCGGGGAGCTGGTGGAACTGTTTGTATGCAAATGGGGGGAAGGGATGACCTGGGAAAACCGAAGCGACGGCGGACCCCACGAGGCGAATTTTCTCAAACTGGACTGCTCGAAACTCAGGCATCAATTCGGATGGTCGCCGCGCTGGAATGTCGCAGCAGTGGTGGAGAAAACCGTGGACTGGACAAAAGTTTATTTCGCAAAAGGCGATATCAGGGAATGTATGGACCTTCAAATCGTCGAATTTTTAAAGGAGCAGAAGGAATGTTTGAACAGATGAGCGAAGAGCAGGCGAAGCAGGAAATCCTGGATGCAGTGGCGGCTTACTGCGATCGTTATCATAACAAGGACAAGGGGTTTGTGGAAGGGAAAAGGATTCCATACGCATCGAGAGTCTATGACAGCAGGGAAATGGTCAATCTCGTCGACAGTTCGCTGGAGTTCTGGCTTACATCCGGCCGTTTCACCCGAATTTTCGAGACGAAATTCGCCGAATATCTGCACATTAAGCACTGCGCCCTGGTAAACTCCGGCTCCTCCGCCAATCTGCTCGCTTTCATGGCACTCACCTCTCCCTTGCTGGGAGACCGTAAAGTGGAAAGAGGGGACGAGGTCATCACGGTGGCGGCCGGATTTCCGACGACGGTTGCTCCGATCATCCAATATGGGGCGGTTCCTGTTTTTGTCGATGTGACCATCCCCCAGTACAATATCGACACCGACCAGCTTGAAGCGGCGCTTTCGGGCAGGACGAAAGCCGTGATGATCGCCCACACGCTGGGCAACCCGTTTGATCTTAAGGCAGTGAAGACGTTCTGCGATAAACACAGGTTATGGCTTGTCGAGGACAATTGCGACGCCCTGGGATCCGAATATGTTCTGGACGGGCGGACCCATCTGACCGGAACGATCGGCGACATCGGAACCTCCAGCTTCTATCCCCCCCATCACATGACGATGGGCGAGGGAGGCGCGGTGTATACGGACAATGCGCTGCTGCACAGGATCATTGTCTCCATGCGGGACTGGGGTCGGGACTGCCGCTGTCCTTCCGGTTTCGACGATCTTTGCGGAAACCGTTTTGACAGGCAGTATGGCGAATTGCCGGAAGGATATGACCATAAGTATGTTTATTCCCATTTCGGATACAATCTGAAAGCGACGGATATGCAGGCCGCGATCGGCGTGGCGCAACTCGAGAAGTTTCCCGCTTTTGTGGAACGGAGGAGACACAATTTTGCCAGACTGGCGAACGCGCTGCAAGGGACAGAGGATCGGATCCTGCTGCCGAAACCTGAAGCCCATTCGAATCCGAGTTGGTTCGGATTTCTGATCACCTGCAGGGAAGGCGTGTGCCGCGGCAAAGTGGTCGAATATGTCGAAAGCAAGGGGATTCAGACACGGATGCTCTTTGCAGGAAACCTGATCAAACACCCCTGTTTCGATTCGATGCGAGCCACAGGGGATGGATTCCGCATTGTCGGAAGCCTTGCCAACACGGACCGGATCATGAACGATACGTTCTGGGTCGGGGTATATCCGGGCATGACCGACGAAATGACCGATTTTATGGCGAAAACCATAAAGGAAGCGGTTATTATTCAGGGCGAGTATGAGTAGAGGAGCACGAGTAAAAGAATCCATTGAAACCGAAAACTTTATCAACTAAAGAACAAATTTGAATGTGGCATAACAAAATATTTTGATACAATGTGCTAATACTGACAAAGATATCTTTATATATCTAAAATGACAAGTGAGGATAAAAAATGAAAGCGTCAGATTATATAGTTTCTTTTTTAATAATAAAAAGAATCTCTGATGTATTCGGCTACCCTGCTGTGTGGTATGGTGACACATTTAATGGATTCTTTTGACAAATATTTGAAATATATAACTGCTCATGTTAATTACCATGAGCAGGCATCGGCGTTTTGTGCATGCAGTTTCGCACAGGTTTCTAAGAATCCGGGAGTTGCTTATGCAACAAGCGGACCAGGATCCACCAATTTGATAACAGGCATTGCAAATGCTTGTTTTGATTCGATCCCCTGTATTTTTATAACGGGTCAGGTTAACACTTATGAAACAAAATCTGACCTTAAAGTTAGACAAAAGTAAGCGTCCGATAATCGATGTCTTTTAAACACAGCTAAACTATGGGAATCTCTAAGGAATAACTTTATGAGTGTTTTCAAGTCTCCAAAAGACTATAAGAGTAAACACAAGAACTCATAAAGACTCTAAAAATAGAGGGAGAACAGCCCATGGATATGCGAAGTGTACAGCATCAGGCGTTGGTCAACGAATGGAAGAACAGGATTCTGGCTCAACGAAATAGCAGGCAGAACGTCGGGTCAGTGTTAAAATTTCGGACAGTTTGATAAGATACGAGCAAAGACAAAGGAGCTTATCAAAATGCCAAAAAATCGCAGAAAATATGATGAAGAATTCAAGAAACGTGCCGTTCGCATGAGTTACAGCAGCGAACAGCCGGTGACGGAAGTTGCCAAGAGTCTGGGCATCACCTCCAATATGATTCATCTCTGGCGCAAGAAATATACACCGGAAGGCGACAAGACGAAGATGGCGAAGCAACAGGATGACATGAGCGCGCTCCAAAGTCGAATTGCAGAACTTGAAGAGGAGAACTACATTCTAAAAAAAGCGTCGGCCTTCTTCGCGAAAAATCAAAAGTAACCATAGCGGACTGCTATTCTTTGATGGAAAAAGAA
>Ga0209429_10001837_pt1 | contig 12835 bp, 12 predicted proteins | sample BarGraNGADG00212_3_FD_184493 | JGI IMG/M metagenome (GOLD analysis project Ga0209429, IMG submission 184493) | Arctic peat soil microbial communities from Barrow, Alaska - Barrow Graham LP Ref core NGADG0004-212 (SPAdes) (version 2) | ecosystem: Environmental > Terrestrial > Soil > Wetlands >... | reverse complement strand
GCGCGGCGACAAGGATCTCGAGGAAGCCCTCCGGCATTTGAGGCAGGCATGAGTAAGAGAATCCTCGTCATCTTCCTGATGGCCGGCGAGCGGACGCCGGAGCTGGCCGAGGCGGCGGTCGCGGCCAACCGATCGGGGTACGGTCGTTCTGTGATCCCGGCGATTCACTACGCCAACAAACCCGCCGAAGAGTCGGACAAGACAGCCGCCGAGTTCTTCCCGACGCCGTCAGCCAGGACCCGCGTCTCTCAGGTTCCAATCTCCATCGCTACTGCGCGCCTTGGGCCGTCCCGACGCCGTCTCCCCGTCGTGCCCGTCCTGAACGAGCGCCTTCCGCCACGCCCGTAGCAGCACGTCGGCGTCTTCAGGCACTCCCGTGGCGGCCCGTGCATAGGCCGCATCAACCACCGCGCCCCGCCCCGCCGCTGGCCACTCCGCAAGCCGCGCCGTGACGACGCGAGCGACAACGCTCCAGCCACGGGGCGCGCCTGCCGACGCCGCAGCCTGGACGACCGTGTTCCGATAGATCTCATGTTCGTCATCGAGCCACTCGGTTGCGAGCCGCGCACGGGCGCCAGAGGAGAAGGTCTGGGCCTTGGCAATCACGTCGGCCAGGAGCTTCGGGAAGTCGATGGCAGGCGCCGTGTGGGGCGTACCTCGGACCGGGAACGTCGCTGAAGTGGCAGGGGCTCCGCTCGAGATACGGTTCCAGGCAACCTGCTGTTCGGCGAGGGTAGCGGGACCCAACGGCGTCGCGGCCCGAAGACATCGCTCGATGTAGGTACCAGCGGCCTGCGTGAGGGCCGTCCGCCCATACGCCCCAAGGATGTCCCGCTTTAGCTCGAGGTCGGCCGATGGTGCCGCTTCGCCCCGCAGTCGACGGGCAACTTCCTTGATCGCGGCAGCGAGCGACGGTCCCTCCTCATGCGATCCTCCCTCGTGGCCCCGTCCGACGGACGGCTGGACGGCATCGGGTCGAAGTCATCGGTCGCTCTGCGCGGCCTCGGCCGCAAGGACGGCCGCACCGACGAGAACGCTCGCGTGACCGAGCTCGGGGCGGCGGAACTCGACTCGACGGCCGGTCGCCGGGTGAACCAGGCTCGCGCCCTCGCGGACAGCTGCACGCACGAACGAGGGCTGCGCCGTCCCGATCGAGCCGCCGACCGAGATCGCGGCCGGATCGAGCGTCGAGAGCATCGCCGCCACGGCGATCGCCAGCGCGTGGCGGGCTGCGAGAACGATTCGGATCGCGTCCGGGTCTCCGCGCCGAGCCAGCGCGAAGATCGCCGCCGCATCCCGTGGGGCGAGCGTACCGTCGGTAAGGCGCCGAACCGGCCATGTCTCCCGAGCGCGGCGGGCGAGGCCAACGCCGCCGCACCAAGTTTCCACGCAGTTGCGTCGGCCACAGCCACAGCGCGGCCCGTTCCGGTCGCCGACCGCGAGATGACCGACCTCGCCGGCAGCACCGTGGGCACCGGTGAGGATCCATCCGTCGACGACGATCCCCGACCCGACGCCCGTGCCGAGCGTCAGGAAAACGAACGGGTCAGCACCCCGCCCCGCGCCGGCACGCGCTTCACCCAGGGCGCCCGTGTCCCCGTCGTCGTTCAGTCGGGTGGGGACGCCCCCGAATCGATCCGAGATCATCTGGGCGAGTGGCAGGTCGTACCAGCCGAGATTCGTGGAGTGCTCGATGACGCCGGTCACCGGATCGAGCGGACCGGGGGCACCAATCCCAACGGCCACGGGACTGGCGCCCGGCGGAAGCGCCTCCTCGGCCGCTCGGCCGACCGCCTCGACAAACGTCGCGGGATCGCGGGGCGTGGCGAACCGAACTGGCGGTCTGAGCGGTCGAAACCCCTCGGATGGAAGACCGGCGACGGCGGCGACGATCGTCTTCGTCCCGCCGACGTCGAGCGCAAGGAGGACTCCGAGCTGGCCCTGTGCGTCCCGCCCCGGCGTCGTCATCGAAAGTTCAGGACGGGGATCCGGCGCGGATCGCGTCAACGAGCCGCCCGGCCACCTCGATCGTCGGGACCATGGGATTCGCGGCCAGGGCCCGGACCAGGGCATCGCGCCGCGGGGCGAGCGCGCGGGGATCAGTCGCGCCCGCGAGCGCCTCGGCCGCGAGCGACTCGTAGATCGCATGGCGCGCCAGCAGACCCGCGGCCGGTGCCGGCAGGTTGGCCGCATGTTCCCGGCGGAATGTCCCGCCGGCTGCGACTCGTGTCGGGATCTCGACGATCGCTCCGGGCGGGGCCCACGGAACGTCGTCGGCATTCGGCAGCCCGAGGATGAACGTCTCGTCGGAGCCGTGAAGCATCGCGTCGAGGAGCGGCACGACCGAAACGCCGTACCAGAGTGCCCCGCGCCTCGATTGTGCGGCCGGATCGACGCCACCCGCGTACTGGCCGAGCATCTCGGCCTCGAGGCGCTTGAGCACCTGGGCGCGCGACTCCGTCGATGCGAGCTGGGCGGCGAGCTGGCGGTCCGGGTGAAGGTAGAAACGCAAGTATGGCATCGGCAGTGCGTCGAGCGCCGCGATGTCCTCCGGATCCACGCCCGATGTCGCGGAGGCAGCAGCCAGGAGGGTCCCACGATCGGGGCTGACCCAGAACCCGGCATGGTTCATGCCGACATAGCCGGCGCGAACATCGGCGACGGCACGCCCGGTCACCTTCGAGACGGCCTCGACGAACGTGACCGGCGCGTCGCAGATGGAGACGACGTTCAGGCCGGTGTGGTGGATCATCGCGGCGGTCACGATCCCCGATGGGTTCGTCAGGTTGATGACGAGTGCCCGAGGCGCCCGAGCCGCGATCCCGTCCCAGGTGGCGGCCAGCGTCGGGATCGTGCGCATCGCGTTCGCAAAGCCACCCGGACCCTGCGTCTCCTCGCCGGGGATCCCGAAGGAGCGCGGGAACGTCTCGTCGAAGAGCCGTGCGTCAAGCCCGCCGATGCGCACCTGGATCAGGACGACATCCGCACCGTCGAGCGCCCGGCCCAGGTCCGTCTCCGAGGAGACGCCGATCCCTTCCGTCGTCGGTGGCAGCCTTCGCCGACAGGCATCGGCAACGAGCGCAAGCTTCTCCGCCGATCGACCCTGGAGGACGACGTCGAGACTGGGCCGGCGGTCCGGTCCACCCGACCAGGCGGCCAGTGCGTCCATGAGCTCCGGGGTCGAGGCGCCGCTCCCCCCAACGACGGCGAGTCGCATGGCCGTCCCCGTCAGTCAGTGCCGAAGAAGTCGCGGATCGCCTGACCGGTGCGGTCGATCTCGTCGTCGGTGAGCTCCGCGAACATCGGCAGGCAGAGGAGCCGCGGGACGAGCGATCGGGCGATGTCCAGCGAGTCGGCCGCTCGCCATGGGTTGGTGGCGTAGGCACCCTGATCGGGGACCATCTTCGGGTAGATGAGCTGGGTCTTGATCCCGCGCTCGTCCAGGTACGCCTGGAGCTCCTCACGCCGCGGGGTGAGCACGGTGTACATGTAGTACACGTGACGGCCGGTCACGTCGTGGGCCGGCGGCTCGACGGGCGTCCCCTGGAGCCACTCCCCGTAGCGGGCTGCGACCCGTCGGCGGCCGGCAACCTGGCCCTCGAGGTGGCGGAGCTTCACGCGCAGGAACGCGGCCTGCATCTCATCGAGCCGCTCCTGATAGCCGAGGACGAGGTGCTCGTGCTTGACGCCTCTCTGGCCCATGTAGCGGAGCTGGCGGATGCGGGCGTCCAGCTCATCGTCGCTCGTCGTCAGAAACCCACCGTCGCCCAGAGCACCCATGACCTTGGACGGGTAGAAGCTGAACTCGGCGATGTCGCCGAGACTGCCGGCCTTCCGCCCCTTGTACGTCGCCCCGTGAGCATGCGCGGCGTCCTCGAGGATCGGGATGCCCGGCGCAACGGCGCGGATCCCATCGATGTCGACACACTGGCCGTACATGTGGACGGGGACGATCGCCTTCGTCTTCTCGGAGAGCGCCGCCGGAATCCGCGCCGGGTCGATGTTGGCGGTGACCGGATCGACATCGACGAACACCGGCGTCGCGCCGGTGTAGGTGATCGCGAAGACCGTCGCGACGTAGGTGTTGGGGACGGTGATCACCTCGTCGCCGGGTCCAACCCCGAGCGCCCGAAGGGCGAGGTGGAGCCCGGCGGTGCCGCTGCTGATGCCGATCCCATGGGTCGAATCGCAGTACGCGGCGAACTCCGCTTCGAAGGCGGCCAGGTTCGGTCCGAGCGTGAAGCGGGGCGCCGGCAGGCATGCCTCGAACGCGGCACGCAACTCATCAGCGATGGCAGCGTGCCAGCGGGTCACATCCTCTGCGGGCACGATCGGCGGAACGATGGTCACCGTACTCGGAGTGGTCACGATCCTGAGCCTCTCTTCTCGGTATCTGAGCTCGACGGCACCTCAGATGTCAGACAACCGCATCCTACCGCCGCGCTCAGCCTCGGTCAACCTCTTCCCTCCGTCGGCCCGCCTGGGCGCGGACGCCTCCCCCCGTCGCTGGACTCAACACGATCCGGCCCCACCAGGGCCTGGGCTACCTCACTCCAGCGGAGTATCTGGCCCCGGTCAGGGTCGATTCGTCACGGACGCTTCTAACGAGTACAGGGGCTTGACGAGATAGCGCGCCCTCCGACACAATGCACGCGTCGCGGTCTGATCTCAGACAACCGACATCGGCCACAAGGGCTCCTCCCGCCGCGCTGCTGGCAGGCGCACGGCGATCAGGAGACTTGTCCGGCCAGAAGGAGGGTCGCCGGACGAGCAACCCATCCACGACCGGGCTGAAGACTCGGTTGCTTCCAGAACGCCCATTGGGAGGAACGATGTCCACCAGGAAGAGTGCGTGGGGTGTCCTGCCCCTGGTTCTATCACTTCTGACGTTCCAAGCGTGCTCGCCGGCCGCCGTCAGCCCGTCGACCGCCGTCGGCCCGTCGACCGCCGTCGGCCCGTCGACCGCCGTCGGCTCGTCGACCGCCCCTTCCAGCGGCCCCGCGGCCTCAGCCGCCGGAGAGAAGATCACGCTCAACTACTGGAACCACATCAATTCCCCGACGAACACCTACGAGAAGAAACTGTTCGAGGAATACCAGTCCCAGAACCCGAACGTCACGATCAACTACCTGACCATCAACGACGCTGATCTCCAGACGAAGCTGACGACGGCACTGGCTGGCGGCACCGGGCCCGACATCGTCAACAACAGCCTGGAGTTCCTACCCGCTCTTGTGGCGGCCGGATCCGTCGCCCCCGTCGATCTCGCCGCTCTCGGGCTGGATGGACAGGCCGCATTTGAGGCCAAGTACCTCCCCGCTATTGTCAAGGGCTATTCGTTCGCCGGGGTCGCGTACGGAATCCCGTTCGAGGTTTCCAGCTACGCGTTCTGGGTCAACGGCGCGATCTTCAAGAAGGCGGGTCTTGATCCCAACACCGACTTCCCCAAGACCTACACCGATCTTGTTCGCGTAGGCAAGAAGATCCAGGATACGGGCGCGGCCAAGGAAGGGATCTCCCTCACCATGTACGCCGCCGGCCGCGACGTCCTCCAACTCGATGCGATGGCTCGGCAGGCCGGCGGCGGCCTGTTCAGCGAGGATGGTAAGACCCCTCAACTCGACAGCCCGGCAGCCATCAAGGCACTTCAGATGTGGAGCGATCTCGTGAGGGTCGCCAAGATCAATGACCCGTCCCTCGGTCCGACCGCATCCACCAACGCCGAGGACCTCTTCGGCAATGGCAACGCCGCCATGGTCAACACCGGCGGGTCGTGGCTCATCAGCGTCCTCAAGGCGCAGTATCCGGACGTTTACGCCAACTACGTGGTTGGTCAATGGCCCATCTTCGAGGGCGGGCCCACGGTCGGCGGCGATCTGTACGGGTATTCGCTTCTCGTGACCAAGGCCTCGCAGCATCAGGCTGAGGCTTGGAAGTTCGCCAAGTTCCTCACCGACCACTCTGCGGGATACTTCCAGAACACGTCGATCTGGCTCGGGGACTCGGCTACGTTGAACTCAGACGCGACCAAGTCGTTCCCGCACTGGGACGTCTTCAGCCAGTCATACGCGCGTAGCTTCTTCTTTCCCCCGGTCGTCAAGTACAACGAGGTGTCTCAGATCATTTCCCGAGCGATTCAGCGCGTCGTGCTTGCCGGTGACACTCCGGCGGTCGCTCTGGGGCAGGCACAGCAAGAGGCGCTTTCGGTCGTAAAGTAACTCGCTGACGGCGCGGGACTTTCTCCTTGTCGCCCGAAGTCGTGGATCACGAGTAAACGGGCAGGGCTGAATGACGGTGGCCTTCTCCAACACCAGGGCGTCGGACGCGGCGGCTGACACTGTCGTCCGACGCCGACCGTGGATCCCGCGATTGACTCCGGCGCGCCGGCGGTCGCTCGTCGGGTTGATGTTTGTCCTGCCGGGCGTGGCGCCGCTCTGCCTCTTCGTCATCTATCCCGCGTTCAACTCGCTCTGGCTGAGCCTCACGGATTGGGACTTGAGCGCCCCGCCCCAGTTCCAGGGCATTCAGAACTATCTCGATCTCGCAGCGAACCAGCAGTTCCTTCACTCCGTGTTGACAACCGCCGAGTTCGCCGTCGGGGTCGCTATCCCGTCGGCTGTGCTCGCCTTCGTCGTCGCGGTGCTGCTGGACGCTGGGGTCCGCTTTACAGCGTGGTATCTACCGCTGTTGTTCTTCCCAGCAGTTCTGCCAAGCGTGGTCTCCGCCATCCTCTGGGGGATCATGTATCAAGGAAACGGGGTGGTCAACAACGCGCTCGGCACCAGGATCGGCTGGCTGACCGATCCCACGTGGGCACTCCCGTCGCTCATTATCCTTCTCGTTTGGACGAACCTCGGCTACTACTCGGTCATAATGCTGGCAGGCGTTCGCGGCGTTCCACGCGAGTACTATGAGGCCGCTCGGACCGACGGTGCTGGCTGGTTCCAACTGATCCGCCACATAACGCTTCCGCTCGTTCGGCCGGCGCTTCTGTTCATCCTTGTGATTGCGACGGCGGATTCCCTCACCATGTTCGTATATCCTTACCTGTTGACGCGGGGTGGCCCCGGAGACGCCACGCGGATGCTGTCCGAACTGATCTACGAGACGGCCTTCTCCTTCACGAACATCGGCAAAGCGGCGGCCATGGCAATTGTGCTGCTTGTGGCAGCGCTTTCGATTGCTGCCGTGCAATTCCGGCTTCTCCGTAGCAGCCATGAATAGAGCCGCGGAGATGCGGGGGCGGCGCGTCCGATTGGGCCGGTGGACCACACCCGTCGCCGTGCACCTGATGCTCGGTCTTGCCGCGCTGGCAGTTGCCGTGCCATTGCTCTGGGCCGTCAAATCGTCACTCGGAACGAACGCGGAGCTCCAGGCCACACCCGTTCAGTGGCTGCCAACCAGCCTGCACTTCGAGAACTACACCGAAGGCCTCGTGGCGCAACCGTTCTCGACTTACTTCCTGAACTCATTCATTGTCGCCGTCGCCGTCACGATCACAACGGTCGTGGCCTCGGCCCTCGCGGGCTACGGGTTCGCGAAGTTCTCGTTCCCCGGCCGCTCGCTGTTGTTCGCGATCGTGATCGTGTCCCTCATGATTCCCTTCCAGGCGATCATGATCCCGCTCTTCATTCAAGTTCGATCGTACGGCTGGCTGGACAGCCTGGTCGGACTCATCATCCCGGGAGCGGTGAGTGGCTTCGGCGTCTTCCTTATGCGCCAGTTCATGCGCGGCATTCCGGATGCGCTGTGCGAGGCAGCGCGGATTGACGGCGCGAGCGAATTCCAAGTCTTCTGGCGCGTTGTCCTGCCGTTGGCTCGCTCGTCATTGGCTGCCTTGGCGGCACTGACGTTCCTGGCGAGCTGGAACAACTTCCTCTGGCCTCTCATCGTCGTCCAGAGCACCCGAACGATGACCGTGCCGCTGGGCCTTGCCCAGTTCCAGGGCACCGACCTCACCAATTACGTCGAGATCATCGCCGTATCGTTGGTCGCGGCGATCCCCGTTGTCGCTCTCTATGTCGTCATGCAGCGCCAGATCATCACGAGTTTCGCGACCTCCGGTGTCAAGGGGTAGACACATACCCACGACTGCGTCCAGGGCGCGGCGAAACAAGGTCCTGCCGCTGCCGAGACGCGTGTAGTTGAACGAAGACTTCCGAAATGAGGGTCAACGACGTGACGACGCCGAAGGCAGCCACCGCCGTCCAGCCAGTCCTCGTACCCCCGTCGCGCGATAGGCGGGCGCTGTCCCTCCAGGTACGCGACGAGATCCGGGCAATGATCGAGGCTGACGGCCTTCGCCCGGGAGCCCAACTGCCAAGCGAGCCCGAACTCGCGTCAAGGTTCGGCGTTGCCCGTACGACTACACGCGAAGCCCTCAAGCTGCTCGAGCACGACGGCATCGTTGACGTGCGTCATGGCCGCGGACGGTTCGTCTCGCAGCTTGCGACGATCGATCGGCCGATCACGCGCCTCGAGAGCGTCACCGAGATGATGCAGTCGCGTGGGTTCACGGTCACGAACCGCGTGGTCACCGTGAACGTTGGTCCGGCTAGTGAGGACGAAGCGCGAGCGCTTGATCAGCCCGTCGGCACCGAGGTTATCCACCTCGAGCGGATCCGCCTCCACAACGGCGACGCGCTGATCTACTCGCTCGACGTCGTCCCCCGATTCGCGGTCGAGGGTCCGCTTGACCAAATCGACTGGTCAGGTTCGCTCCTCGAACTCCTCGAGCGAAACGGGAGACGCGCAGTATCAGCCGCGGCGCAGATCCAGGCCGGACTGCTGCCCGAGGCCAGCCGCCGTGCGCTCGGGGACACCCGTGTACGCAAGGGCGAACCGTGGATTCTGCTCGCCCAGCGTCACTTGGACGAGGCCGGCCGCCCAGTCATCTACTCGCACGATTACTACCGCGGCGATCGTTTCATCTTCAACGTGGTTCGACGGCGTATCGAATGATGGAGTCACGCGTCGAAACGAGAGCCGACACAGGTCTTCGCGCCGGGTACGCGAAGGTCGACGTGACGCCGACCGGGCCCGTGATGATGGGCGGCTACGACCTGAGGGGCAGCGCCTCGGAGGGCGTCCACGAAGGCGATCGCCTCTACGTCCGCGCGCTCGTGTTCGCCGATGTGGAGACTGCCGTCGCCTTCATCGAGGCGGACCTGATACTTCTTCGCGGGGTGGACATCTTCCGACGGCGCGTCAGCGAGACGACCGGGATCCCATTCGACCACGTTCTCATCGGCGATACGCACAACCACGCCGCGCCGTCACCGCATCCCGACGGGGGAACGGAATGGGAGCGGCTGTTCGCCGACGCGCTCCTGTCGGCCGCGACGACCGCAGCGAGCAACCTAGTGCCCGTTCGAATCACGGCCGGCGCCGGGAAGTCGCGGGTGGGAATGAACCGGAGGTTCCGGCTGCCGGCCGACTCATGGTCGCCGACGACGTTCGATGAGAACTTCTGCAGCCAGACCTTCGGCAAGTTCGCGACTCCGAACCCGGCAGACATCCTGGCGCCACAGGGAGTCGTCAGGCTCGGCGCCAACCCGGAGGGCCCGATCGACGATGAGGTCCAGGTGGTGCGTGTGGACCGCCTGGACGGCAGCCCATTGGCCGCGCTGATCCATTACGCATGTCACGGCACGTCCCTCGGCGGCAGGAACATGAAGGTGTCCGGCGAGTGGATGGGTCGGATGATGGCCTACGTTGAAGATCACGTGCCTGGCGTGGGGGCGATGTTCGTGCAGGGAGCGGCCGGCGACATCAACCCGCGCGTAGTCGGCGGGCTCGACGGCTATGCGGACGACGTCAACATCACCTGGGCCCTCGGCGAGGAGATCGGTGCGGAGGTCGTCCGCATCCATCGCAACCTGGGGGCAAGTCCACCCGAGGACGCGCTCCCGTCGACGGGGCCGATCGAGGTCCGCACGCGCGAGATCCTGCTTCCGCGCACATACCGCGAGCTGTTCGAGGACCTCGCGGCGACCGCCGTATCCGCCCCCACCACGGCCGTCCGGCTCGCCGGGATGATGTGGGTGACGTTCCCGGGCGAGATGTTCCACGCGATCGGCCAGCGGGTGAAGGCGGTCTGCCCGGCGGCCCACGCGCACGTGATGGGGTACACGAACGGATACATCGGTTACTTCCCGGAGCAGCGCGCCTTCGCAGAGGGCGGATACGAGACGGCGGTGTCGCATCTCGACCCTGTCGCGGAACAGACGTACATGCGGGAGATAGCGGCGTTGATGCGTGAGTTTCATTGAGTCTCGTCAGAGGTTGCCGGGCTGGTCGGCGGACCCGGTCGTCGCAAGCCGGCCCTTGCGGAGGTTACGGACAGACGGCCTGGTCCCGCACGCCAAGGAACTGCGTCCGTCAGTCCTCGAGCGAAGGGTGGTCCAAGCGGCAAGCATTACTCGCTCAATCTGTTGGATCGAAAGACGAAGTGTGCGAGCAGTATCTGCCTGCCCCTGACCGCCGGCGCAGGCCGGCGGCGCAACGGGACGCGCCCGATCACCTCCTCCTGGTCGGGCGTGTCTTCGTTACGAGGAACGCTGGGTCGACGTCGAGCGGATCGACTTGGTCGTCCTCCGCTACATCCGGAGAGAACGAGTGAGAGGCAGGATGACGCCTTACGAGCGCCACCGACGTCGACGACTTCCTGTGCGGCGCGAACTTCCAGTCCGCATCCGGCGGCGGGAGCCGAGCATCCGGCGTGGGCTCCTGCTAGGACGACCTCGGATGCGGGGGTGCGCTAAATTGGCCGGCGCTCTACAAGCTGACGGCCGACACGCTCGTCTGCACGGCCTGCTTCTCCGGTCCGAATCGTGCCGGAGGTGTTCGGGCAGACCGCCGAGGCCGACACGATCGCCGAGTCCGACGATGGTCAGGTCCGTCGAGCAGGCCCTTCGTCTGGACGACCTGATCGAGACGTCCCCCTTCAACGACAAGTCAGAGGTTGTGGCCGCATGAGCACGTTCTGGACCACCCGCGCCGCGAAGCACGGCGATCCCGCGAGCGAGTCCCCGGCAGCAGGCCCGGGATCGCCGGACGTATCGGAGCCGTCGAGCGCGCTGTTAGCCGGTGCGTCGCGGGTCCTGATCACGCCACCGCTTGGACGTCCACTGGCGGGATACCCCCAGCGAAAGGAGCGGTCGAGCTTCATCCACGACGACCTCTACCTTCGCGCGCTGGTCCTCGCCGATGAAAGCGGCCGGTACGGACTCCTCAGCCTCGACGTCATGGCGGTCGACGTTGGCTGGGTAGAGGAGCTGCGGCGACGCGCCGAGGCGGAGTTGGGCATCCCGCCCGATCACCTGCTCGTCGCGGCCACCCACACCCACTCGGGTCACGGGGAGCTCCTCTCGTTCACGGGCCCGATCGGGGCGGCGCTCGACACGCTTTTCGGAGAGAGCGAGGGCCCGCACGACCCCGTGGCGTACGAGTACCTGCTCCGCCAGGCGCTCACCGGCCTGCGGCTCGCCCACGCCTCACTGTCGCCCGCCCGGTTGCGGTTGGGCTCGGACGAGCTGGAGGGTCTCGCGTCGAACCGGATCGACGCGGCGGCCGGGGTCGACAGGCGCTGCGTGGTGGCGTCGCTCGAGGGCGAGCGGACGGGACCGATCGCGACCATCGTCCACTTCACCTGCCACCCGAGCGTGCTCGGCGACGGGGATGCCGGGGTCTCCGCGGACTTTCCCGGGGTGGCGTGCCGTGTCGTCGAGACAGCCGTCGGTGGGGTCGCGCTGTTCCTCAACGGCGCCTTGGGCGACGTCAGCACTCGGTTCACGAGGACCGGGCACGGGTATGAGGAAGCCGTGCGCTTCGGCCGCATGCTCGGCGGCACCGCGCTACGTGCGCTCGCCACGTCGCGTCCGATCGACCGGCCTGCCCTCAGCGCGGCGGTCTCGGTCATCGAGCTCCCGCCGAAGGATCAGCGCTGGGTCGCCGATGCGGGCGATCGTGCGGCGCACCTCCGTGACCAGTTGCATCGCGCCGAGGCCGAAGGCATCGACCACGGCCACCTTCGCCAACTCAAGACCGCCCTGCAGGGCGCTGAGATCGCGCTCGCGCTCGGCCCGCGTCTCGCCGCGCTCGAGTCGGTGACGCTGTCCGTCCAGCGCTTCGACCTCGGCCGCGAGCTCACGCTGGTGGCTTTCCCCGCCGAGCTCTTCTCTGGCCTCGGGATGCGCCTCACCCAGGCCCACCCCGAGAAGACCGTGCTAGCCGTCGGCCCGGCCAACGGCTACCTCGGCTACATCCCCACCGAAGACGCTTTCGACGCGAGCGGCTACGAGGCCGACACCTGCATCGTCGATCGAGGCGCCGGCGAACAGCTGGTGTCCTGCGTCCTCGAACAGCTCTTGTGACCAACGACTCGAGCATGGAGGCGCACGTGAGCAGTCCGACGCCCGCCGTCGGCGTCCAGCAGGTTTCGATCGCCGGTCGCGAGCTCCTCGCGCTCGACCGGGTCGACCTCGCCCTGGCGCCAAACGAATTCGTTTGCCTCGTCGGACCGTCGGGCTGCGGCAAGACGACGCTTCTCAAGGTCGTCGCCGGAATGGCGTCGCCGACCCAGGGCCGAGCCATGGTCGGGGACCGCACTATCACGAGACCCGGTCCGGTCCGGACCGTCGTCTTCCAGGAAGACGCCCTGTTTCCGTGGATGACAGTCCGGGACAACGTGGCCCACAGCCAGCGCGTGCGCGGGAAGTCACGCGACCTGCAGCCCCTCGTCGTGAGCGGCGCCGACCGCGACTCGCAGTTCCTCGGCGGTGTAGGCGGGCAGCTGGTCAAGCGGATCCCTCGGCTCGGACCTGGGCGGTCCGCC
>Ga0209429_10001836_pt1 | contig 12838 bp, 12 predicted proteins | sample BarGraNGADG00212_3_FD_184493 | JGI IMG/M metagenome (GOLD analysis project Ga0209429, IMG submission 184493) | Arctic peat soil microbial communities from Barrow, Alaska - Barrow Graham LP Ref core NGADG0004-212 (SPAdes) (version 2) | ecosystem: Environmental > Terrestrial > Soil > Wetlands >... | reverse complement strand
ATCTAATGACAGAAAGCGTCTTATCATTTCCAGTCGTAAAGGCATTTTCCATATCACTTACTGCAGTCGAAATATTGGCAGGAGTCGGAACTGCATAGTCCGCTGCATAGACATTTCCTGAAACCAAAGTCGAAGGACTCGATTTTGAGAACTCATTGCTCGGATCCATGATCAAACCAAAACCAGTGATTCCAACAGCTGCATTCGGACTGACTCCGATATTGCCTGTAATCGTTGTGATACCGGTTGTAGAAATACCCGTTTTGGATAAAACCGTATACAATGCGGCACCTCCAAGATCAAGGTTGCCCGGTCCGATAGCGATTCCACCACCTGTAAGGGTGAAGTTGGCTGTAATGTTCTTGTTGCCATCCATCGTCACGTTCAACGGATTCACGGAGCCTGAGGCATCACCGCTCCATGAGGAGAAGGTATAACCTACACTCGGAGAAGCCGTCAATACAACTATGTCACCACTATTGTACGAATCCAGTTTCGGAAGCCAGGAAACTGTACCGTTCTCACCGCTTGCAGTAAACGTATAGGTGGTGTTATGCGTAAAGTTGGCTGTAATGTTCTTGTTGCCATCCATCGTAACGGATAAGGGATTCACAGAACCAGAAGCATCGCCACCCCAAGAAGTAAATGAATAATTTGCATCGGCAGTTGCTGTCAAAACAACCACTTCGCCATAATCGAACGTCGCAAGATTTGGACTCTTAGCAACCGAACCGTTTACTCCACTTGCGGACATCGAATACGTATTGATCCGGAAATGAGCGACCAAAGTCGTATTTCCGGTCAACGTAATTTCGTAGGAAGGATTGGTCCACACTTCGACACCGCTTTGTGTCCAGTTTACAAACGTGTAACCCGTGTTGGGTACAGCTGTCACTGTATTCTTTGAATTTTCTATAAAAGAACCACCACCAAGAGTCGAACCTCCTGCAGGAGGATTGGAAGAAAGGTTGATGGAAAAATTACCCAGCACGATCTCAGTGAAATGGGCCGTCAACGTCCTATTGGCAGCACCCATCGTAAACGTATAACTTGAACTGGCTGAAACCTCGGTCGCACCGTTTGCAGCTTTCTGACCGTTCGGGTTCAAGGAAGGGCTGAATGAAACAAATTCTCCATTTTCTGTCCAATTGACAAAAACATAACCCAGCAGCGGATTTGCTGTAACGGTCACTATAGCACCTTCAGCAAAGGCACCACCACCCGAAGTTGTTCCTCCTATAATAGGATCGGAGAGTATGGTAACCTCAGGCATGGTGGTAAAGGTCCAGACATAGTCTGCCTGCATTCCGTTACCCCAGGTACTTGTTACGGTCCTTTTAATCGTTCCTGTATATTCTGTCAGCGGCAGAAGTGCTTTCTTCGGAGCAAAGGTTGCAGTGGAGTCAGTGTATGAAACTTTTCCTTCAATTAGTATGCCGCCTTGTTGAAGCGTAAAATTAGTGGATTCGTCAATCGTTGCCGGATCCGCCTTAGCACTAAAGGTGGCAGAAACGATTTTGTCATAAGGCACGGAGCGTGCAGCATCAATAGGATCTGTAGCGATCACTTGAAAGCATACCCCAATTTTTTCGATGTAATCATCTTTCTTGCACCCCGCAAATAACACAACCAAGACGATCATGAAGGCTGTGAGCAGCTTTGTTATTTTCATAGTTTTGAGTTTAAAGATGGAAGAATTTCCACCAAACAAAGGTCAGTCCTTTGTAAACTCAAATCGTTACACTATTCGTGGAAAGACTTACATCTTTCACACCTCCGAAACAATGAAAACTACATCCGCTCCATATACCAACTCAGTTCCTTCTCCATTTTTGTGTATCTGGAAAGGACGGTAATGATTTTTTGCAACCTTAAAAATGCTGTTTCGCTTTTCACCACATAATCCAACGCATGGTGATGCATGCATTCCACAGCCACATCAATTTTATCCTGCGACGAAAGCATCACCACAGGAATGTCCGGATTAAACGCCTTGATCTGATCGAGCGTCTGAATGCCATTCATGGCCGTTTTTTCAACGCCATCCAACTGATAATCCAATATGATGACATCCGGGCTGTTTGACAAATGTTCCAAACAATGCTCACCGGTGCTGAAGGTCTCCACAACGTATTCCTCCTGTTCTAAAAATTCGATTTCCAGCAGTTTCAGAAAAACCACATCGTCATCCACCAAAAAGAGTTTCAGTTTCTTATTTTTCATTTGTTCTCGTTTTTGATTCTGTTCAGCTCCACTTCCAATTCCCGACAAGCCTGTTCGCACACACCGCTAATTTCAGCAACAATATTCTGAACCTCCGTTATTTGCAGCTGGTTGTCCGAAAATTCCTGCACCTTTTTAGCCTTGGTCACATAATCGCTGTCTATTCCAACGATCGAAAAAGAAGGAATCATCTTATGCAACGCCGCGTGCAACGAAACCCAGTCTTTGTTCGCAAAACCCTTATTCATGGCCGAAATCAATGCTGGAGTCTGTTCCAGGTAGAGCGAAATCATTTCCATCATCAATTTCGGATTCGATTTGGTTCTTGTATTCAAATAACCCAGATCGATGCACCGTACTTTCTTCGTTTGAACGGTCTCTTTTGTTTTCAATTCCGGAAACGTTACTGGAGAAGTCTTCTTGACCAAACCCATGATTTTGCTGTACAGCAACCGATCATCCACCGGTTTGGAAATGTAATCGTTCATGCCCACATATTTGCATTTTGCCAAATCAACCGTAGTAACATCGGCAGTCAAAGCAATGATGGGAACATTGGAATGCATTTCATTCCGTATATAATCCGTCGCTTCAAAACCGTTCATTTCAGGCATCTGCAAGTCCATCAATATCAAATCATAGGTGTTGGTGGCCATTTTCTCAATGGCAATCTTGCCGTTGGCGGCAATATCCAGTCCGAAACCAAAATCGTCCAACAACGTTTTCATCAGTAATTGATTGAGCGGAATATCCTCCACTACCAAAATATTGATGTTTTCCAACTTCACATCCGGCTGAACACTATCAATAACGATGTTGGCTTCCTCCTTTGTTTTCTTGAAACTCAATGTAAAACTAAATGTGGAACCATTGTTTTCTTCACTGGTTACCAATACTTTACCACCCTGTGACTCCACCAATTGTTTCACTATTGCCAGCCCCAATCCGGTACCGCCATACAACCTAGAAGTTCCACTCGACGCCTGTTGGAAATTGTCAAATATCTTTACAATTTTGGAGGGAGGTATTCCTATACCCGTATCGGATACTGCAAATTCGACAGTGACTTGTTTCTCATCTTCGCTCAACATCCGAACACTCACCGTAATTTTTCCTTTCGTAGTAAACTTCACCGCATTGCTCACCAAATTCAAAATAATTTGATGCAAACGCACCGGGTCACCCAACAAAACTTCAGGAATCCGTTTATCGTATTCCTTGATAAGCAACAAGTTTTTTTCCCAAATCTTCGACTCAAACAAATGCAACATGGCCGCAATGGAAACCGACAATTTAAACGGCACCTGCTCAAACGTCATTTTCCCTGCATCCACCTTGGCCAAATCCAGAATATCGTTGATCAGCACAATCAACGCATCCCCACTCAACTTAATTGCCGTCAGGTATTCCTTTTGCTTGACCGTCATTTCCGTTTTCAGCAACACCTTGGTGAACCCGATGATGGCATTCATAGGCGTACGAATCTCGTGACTCATGTTCGACAGGAACTGCTGCTTGGCCTTCACCGCATTCTCGGCAGTCAACGTGGCACTTTCCGCCTTGCTTTTAGCCTCCTGCGCAATCTCCGTAGCCATTTCAGCAAAGACAATGGCTTCGTTCAACGCAGTAGCAATACGCTTTTGCTCCGTAATGTCGCGCGCAACCACCACAGCACCCAACACATGCCCCTTCTCATCGGTATACACCGACCCGTTAAACAAGACATCGGTCAGTTTTTCGTCCCTCATCGTCAACGGATAATCGGCCACAAAACCTTTTGCAAAAACGTCCTGATACACTTCCCTTGCCTTTTGAGGTTCCGTATAATAGTCAAAGAAATCACTCCCAATCAACATTTCCCGCGAAACACCCGTGATGTTGACCGAAGCGTTGTTCATATCCGTAATCTTACCCTTCGGGTTGATGGTGAACAGCGGGTCCAAACTGGCTTCAATCAGGCTCCTGGCATATTGCGAAGCCAATCGCAACGAATAACTTAACGCCTCAAGCTCTTTATTCTCTGTTTTCCTTTTTTCCTTCTCCTTTTTTTGAAACACCAATTCTTTATTAGCCAGAATCAATTCCGCGGCCCGTTTTCCTTTCTCTTGCTTTTGATAGACCAGTTCCTTATTGGCAATGATCAACTCGTCCGCCCGTTTCCCTTTTTCTTCTTTCTGATAGACTAGTTCCTTATTGGCAATGATCAACTCGTCCGCCCGTTTCCCTTTTTCTTCTTTCTGATAGACCAGTTCCTTATTGGCAATGATCAACTCGTCCGCCCGTTTCCCTTTTTCTTCTTTCTGATAGACCAGCTCCTTGTTGGCAATAATCAACTCGTCCGCCCGTTTCCCTTTTTCTTCTTTCTGGTAAAGTAGCTCCTTATTGGCAATAATCAATTCGTCCGCTCGGTTTTGCTTTTCTTCATTTTGAAATACCAACTCTTTATTGGCAATGATCAGTTCGTCCGCCCGCTTCTCTTTCTCTTCTTTCTGGTAAATTAGCTCCTTATTGGCAATGATCAATTCGTCCGCTCGGTTTTGCTTTTCTTCATTTTGAAATACCAGTTCTTTGTTGGCAATGATCAGTTCGTCCGCCCGCTTCCCTTTCTCTTCTTTCTGGTAAATTAGCTCCTTATTGGCGATGATCAATTCGTCAGCACGGTTTTCCTTTTCTTCATTTTGAAATACCAGCTCTTTATTGGCTATAATTAATTCAGCCGCACGCTTTTCCTTTTCTTCATTTTGAAATATCAGCTCTTTATTGGCAATGATCAATTCGTCCGCTCGGTTTTGCTTCTCCTTACTCTGATAAAGAAGTTCTTTATTGGCTATAATCAGTTCAGCCGCACGCTTTTCCTTCTCATCATTTTGAAAAGCAAGTTCCGTATTGGCTGTGATCAACTCTGCCGCACGCTTTTCCTTCTCATCATTCTGAAAAGCAAGTTCCGTATTGGCTGTAATCAACTCCGCTGCACGTTTTTCCTTCTCATCGTTCTGAAACGCAAGTTCCGTGTTGGCCGTTCTCAATTCAACCACTAAATCCTGTTCCGTTAGCTTTGCAGTATGTGTCATTATTCGATCTGTTTTATTCGATATCTTCAATCTGACTTCTCCGTTTGTCCTTCAGTTTTTTGAAGTGCGAAGGCGAAAGCCCCGTCATCTTCTTAAACTGATTGGACAAATGCGCCACACTGCTGTAATTCATTTTCCACGCTATCTCCGTGATATTCAATTCGTCATAAATAATCAACTCCTTGATACGCTCAATTTTATGGCTAATGATGAAATGCTCAATAGTCGAACCCTGCACTTCCGAAAACAAATTGGCCATATACGTATAATCATGCTTTAATTTCTCACTCAGATAATCCGAGAAATTCACCTTGATCAACTCATTCGAATGATGCACCATTTCAATAATGACATTCTTGATCTGCTCAATCAAAATCGCCCGCTTATCGTCCATCAATTCGAGACCATTATGCAGAAGCACTGTCTTCAGCTCCAGCCAATCTTCCGCAGAAAGCGTTTCCATAATCTCCACCTCACCCAAATCGACTACAATGAAATGAAGGCCGAGCCTTTTCAACTCGTCCTTCACCACCGCTTTACAGCGGGCGCTAACCATATACTTGATGTATAACTTCAAATTACCTAGGTATTAATGAAACTTTTGGGAAGGTACACCCTTTTCCTGCCTTAAAAATTGCAAAACCCTAAAATTAAGTTACATAATTCACATATTTCGCAAATCTAAGTTTAATGTTTCACTATCGTATTACCAGCCAACACAATACCACCCACACTAGCAAAAGCTCTGCCGTCCAGCGTAGCTCCCGTATTGAACGTAATGGACTGCATGGCCAAGATCGTACCCTTCATGACCGAAGTCGTCCCAAACGTCGCCGAACTCCCAATCTGCCAATATATATTCGAAGCCAACGCACCACCCTTCAATAAGACCTTACGGCCCGAAGTCGTCGTCAACGCCGAAGCAATCTTTATAATAAACACCGAACCCGGTTTTCCTTCCGCATCAAACGTCACATCACCCGACGAAATCGCCAACGATGAAGTCGTCATATACAAACCCGGAGTCAACGTCAACCCACCAATGTTTCCCGACAAGGTAACAATATCCGTCGAAGTCCTTCCAGCAGCACCGTTGTAAGCCGCAGTCAAATCCAACTTCCCCTGTATAGACAGGACAGTATTGATTTCCTTCGAACCCACCAGAATTCCAGGAGGAAATCCACCAATGGACGTGCCAGGACTCAAACCCATATCGCCCGTAATTTTCGTGGCACCCGTACTCGTAATATCTGAACCCGCCAGCAAGGCAAAGTCCGCCGCACCCCCAAGATCCACCTTGACCATTGCCGTATGTTGTGAAGGAATACCATTCGGATTATCGTTGTTCGAACTCAAATCATCCTTCGAACAACTTCCAAAGACCACAACACTTGCCAATGCAAGCGCTAAGAATAGTTTTTTCGTTTTCATAATCGTTTTATTAAACGCCAAAAGTTGACTTTATTGAGGAACCATGTGAAACTCCACTCTAGAATCACCATCCATATAATAATACCAAAGAGCACCCTCTTCCAGCCTTAAAATGGTCAACGTTCTGGATGTTACATTGTTTACATTCGTAATCTTGATGTCAGCACTACCGTTTTGAAACGCCCAAGTTGCCGTCCCACCCAAAATAGCCCACTGAAAACTATACGCACCATCCTTGGTAAATGTTTCTGTATAAGCAGCCATTAAGGATGTCAAATCCACACTGTCCACTTTATAGTTTTCCACCTTCCAAACTCTAGAAAGCCGTTCCGTTTTGGACACCAAACTTATGCTCGTATTGTCTTCATACTGACTACAACTCTGAACGCCAACCATCATAAATCCGGTCAATAAAAGGAGTAAAACAAAGTTTCTACAATTTTTCATTTCAATATTTTTTCATTTATTAAATAACTCTAACTCATTTTGGGAATTGTAAACGGGAAATTTCAACACCTCCTGGATACAAGACGTCACCACCATCTTCTGCGGTAATGAACACCTCCGTAGCAATGTCCGGAATCAACGTCTTCAATTTTACCGTTTTAGCATTCTTGTTGACCAATTTGCCAATGTTCTTGACTCCTTCCTTTTCCGTAACAATCCATACCACGTACGCTTTTTTAGGTGAGGCGACTCTATCCACTGCTGCCAAATGCTTGGCCGTAATTTTTAATTCTGCATTCCCATTTTGGTCGTGACTTCTAACTGCAACAATATCTGCCGCCGGGGTCACTGTTGAAATTGGGAATTTTGAACGATTGGCACAAGAGGTTGCTATTAAAACCATGACTATGAATGTGAGTGCAAGTGCCTTTGTTGCTCTACCTATAATCATGATCTTTATTCATTAAACTATTGAATGCCCCAATCTATTTCCAGGACTTATTACTTCCCCTTTTTTCCTGAATTCCCATTGCCTTTGTTGTTCCCACCATTCCTGCCGTTACCGACATTATTGCGATTCCTTTCGTTTCTAGTATTCACAAAAGACCTTTGATCCCTGTTTCCACCATTCCGGTTACCCATGTTTTGTTGCGGAGCACGCTGAATGCCTCTGCCATATTTTGCTTTATAAACATTATGATTGTAGTACGGTGTGTTGCCATGGTAATTATTCATCACCACCTTACGCCCGTGATACAAATCATAACCCCGATAACGACTCGGCAAATAGCTTCTGCGAATCCAAGTATTACCCGAGATGTAAATGAACATGGCCGTATTCACATCGTAATACGCTTCCACATCCGGTAAATAGTAGTAACGCGCACCATCATAACCACGTGGACCCCATGCAGGCGCTGTTCCAAGATGTACATTAACAGATATTTGACCTTGCGCTGTACCGGCAATAGCCATAATCACACCCAATACAAGAAATTTAATTGCTTTCATTTTAGTTTGTTTTAATGGTAACCATTTCTTACCCGGCAAAGGTGAGGCTCTTGAACCCCCTTTCCGTTACACATTATCGTATAAGAATTACATATTTCACACTATTGGTTTCTTTCAGATGTTTGAGTTCCACGCTCTTCGTTTATCTTCAATCGTCTGCGGTACAATTAGATACGCTCCAATCGTCCGGCGTCATACCCTGCGTTTCATTGAACACCGCTCCCTTTCGTGCAGCGTCATACCCTTCAGTCTCCCCTCCGGCCATTGAGCATCGCTCCCTTTCGTGCAGCGGCATACCCTCCAGTCTCCCCTCCGGCCATTGAGCATCGCTCCCTTTCGTGCAGCGGCATACCCTTCAATCTCCGCTAGTCCGGTCTTGTGAACGCTCGACTCCGGCACGATTTGCTAGTCTCTTCGAGCCGTCACAAATTGTTTCGCCGGACCCTTCGTGTTCCCCGCACCCGTCCGTCGAGGTCGATGTCGGGTACGCCGCTTCCCGTACGGTCGCTCTCAAGGCAGTATACGTGCAACACGTTAAAGGGTAAAATGGAAAAAGCCCCTAAACTAAATATAGTTGGAGGCTTGTAACGAGGGGTTTCAAAGTTGTATCTTTGCCGAGCAGTCCCGGTAATTCCTCTCCCAGATAGTATGCTGGTGATGAAGACGGGTTTTTTTTTGTCAAAATTCCACCGTAAATTTTAGGTGTTTACCAAAACCCTCCCGAACAATTCTCATCAGCGTTGAAAGCCTGATATCCGATGCATTGTTTTCAATTCTGGAAATGTACGTTTTTGTAGTTCCGCATTTCTTAGCCAGTTGCTCCTGCGTTAAACCGTTTTCCTTTCTAAGTTCCTGAATCAGGACGCCAATCTTGAAGGTTTCGAATTCCTCCTCGAACGTTTCCCTTGTTTTGGTTCCCCGAATACCATACAGCTCATCTAAATGAGCCTCAAATGAGGTCAAATGGTTTGTTTCGTTCTTTTTCATTGAAGTTTTGGTTTTTTCTGCCACTAGAATCGTAATGATTTTCAAAGTTAGCTAATTAGATAACATTAAACAATAGCTATTATACAAATGTTATGTACACATTATATAATACGCATAAAATAAATATTAATATAATGTGTTTGTAATATGAAATAAAAGTGCTATGTTTGCAAATCCTCATTTTCGTCTATTACTCGTTTTACGTTCTATAATCGCAATCTATTATGCAAATAAACATCTCCAAAATCATGCACCGAGACGCTCAGCGGCTGCTTGTTGAAATCCCCTACACCAATCATAACATTCAACAAATCAAACAAATACCCGGTGCCACATTTAGCCGAACCCTTAATTCCTGGCACATTCCATTCACCAAAGACGCTTACTCCAAACTTTCCGCCCTTTTTCCCCTTGATGAATTCATAAAAGCTGAATCCACACAACCGGACGACCCCAAATCTTCTGAACTAATTTCTCCGTCCATTTCAATACCAATTCCTGCAGAAATCATTGAATCCATAAAGATTCCGAATCCACTTGACCTTACAAAGACAAATGCAAGCAAACCTATACCTAACAGCTTAAAGCAACACCTAACCACTACACCTAACATTGAAACGAAGCCACAATCTGCCAAAACTATACCCCTCGAAAGTTTGCCTACTGCCTTTTTTTCAATACCAACTTCTTATGATTCAATCACTTTGGAAGTTGCTGCTCGCCGCATCATTCTCCGCATGCCCAAAAACGATACCGATGTTCAATTCATCCTGACTTTCCGTTTCGCCGTTTGGAACCCTGCCTTAAGGGCCTGGATCATACCCCATTACAAAAGCAACCTAGACATCATCGTAAAATACTTCGGCACCCGTCTAGATTCAGTGATCCATCAACCAACTTACGATTTCACCGATCCCTCCACTGGCACCCGCACCCTCCAAAAAGAAACCCTCCTGGTCATTAAGACCCGCAGCAATCGCCTCCACATTCTATTTACCTACAACATACTTATTACTGCCGTCCTTAAAACAATCCCTTACACCCGCTGGGATTCCAAAAATAAATGGTGGTCCACACCCTTCAGCGAAGCCATAAAACTCCAGATCAAAACCGCTGCAATTTCCCAACAGCTTGATTTCCAATACGAAGAAGAAGCCACCGACGAAACCAAAGCCTCCCGCGTCACCCCATACGACATTCCCAATTACCGATCTTGCCCCGACAGTTTCATCGAAAAACTCCAGGAAATGCGCTACAGCCCCCACACCATCCAAACCTACACCAGCCTGTTCGAAGAATTCATCAACTTCTACCACCGCTTCGACATCTCCAGAATCGACGAACACCAAATCATCGCCTTCCTCCGCCACCTCGTGACCGAACGCAAAGTCTCTACTTCCTACCAAAACCAATCCATTAACGCCATCAAATTCTACTACGAACGCGTCCTTGGCAGCCAACGCAAAATCTACCTCGTCGACCGCCCCCGCACCGAGAAAACCCTCCCAATCGTCCTCAGCCCCGAAGAAACCCAACTCATCCTGGTCGCTCCAACCAACCTCAAACACCGCGCCATCCTCACCACCATCTACTCCGCCGGCCTCCGCGTCAGCGAAGCCATCGCACTGAAAAAGACCGACATAGACTCCAAACGCATGCAAATCCGCGTCTCCCAAGCCAAAGGCAAAAAAGACCGCTACACCCTACTTTCCCCCAAAAACCTCGACCTCCTCCGCCGCTACGTCACCCAATACAAACCCCAAGAATACCTCTTCGAAGGCCCCACCAACCAACCCTATTCCGACCGCAGCATCCAATCCATCCTTAAAGCAGCCGTCCAAAAAGCCGGCATCGAAAAACGCATCACCGTCCACACCCTCCGCCACAGCTTCGCCACCCACCTCCTCGAAAACGGCACCGACCTCCGCTACATCCAATCCCTCCTCGGCCACGAATCCTCCCGCACCACCGAAATCTACACCCACATCACCACCAAAGGCTTCGACCAAATCAAAAGCCCCCTGGACAATTTGGATATCTAAGTTTACCATCCGTTTCTATGTTCCAGATAGCAATCATATTGAAAGCGAATTATTTACCAGTTACAAATTAACATCATGACAAATCAAACACAGATAGAGGTTGAGAACAAACTGATTTCCATAATACGGCAGGATAAGCAAGATTACATTTGTCTGACTGATATGGTAAGGGGTGAAGATGGTAACGATCATATTCGTAATTGGATGAGGAATCGAAATACTGTTGAATATCTTGGCTTATGGGAGACTTTAAATAATCCTAATTTCTAAAGGTGTCGAATTCGACACCTTTAGAAAGGAAGCTGGTCTTAATAACTTTAAATGGGGTATCCAATCATATGGAGTGCATATACTTGCGCTTTTAGCCACCTATTTATGCGTTATTAGTCCTTTGCAGTCCTAAAAAATTGACCTGAAAAAAACACCTTGGTGTTTTTTTAAAACACAGCTGTGTTTTGTGTAAAACACCTTGGTGTTTGGGGTAAAACACCTTGGTGTTTTTTGACCAAAAAAAGTCAGATTTTCAGGTAAATTTGGTTTGAGTACTGTTTTGGGCGTCTGAGAATCGTCTATTTGAAAATGGATTAATCATGGGCCGTAAATATCGAATTCTCCCGAGCTTATGATCAAATAGATATGTTATATTTATGCATAAGTAGACAAAGCCATTGTTGGCACATACGCACATAAAGACTTATCCTTTGAATTTGGTATATGGATTAGTCCAATGTTCAAACTCCTGCTTATTAAGGAATATCAACATTTAAAAGATATGGAGAGTAATCAGTATAGTCTGGAATGGAATGCGACAGAAATCTATATTTTGGAAAAAAAAATGACTAAAATGGGAAAAGAGTCTTGTTCTGATTTGATTGAAAAGAAATCGAAAATACTTTGCAATTTGTGAAGTAGTAACTATCTTTGCATATTGAGAAACTGAAAAATGAGAATACGGAATAGAGCACTTTTAGACAAGTTTGTAAAGAAACATGCTGATTCAAAAAAAGCGATTCAGACGTTCATCGAGTTTGTTGAGGAAGCTGAATGGCAGAACTTAAACGACATTAAAGCTGATTTTAATTCGGTAGATTACATTACTAATGAGCGATTTGTATTCGATATTAGAGGAAAAAATACAGAATTATTGCAGTAATCATTTTTGTTGGAGGAGTTTTTTCAATACAATTTGTAGGTACACATGCTGAATACAGTAAGATAGTTGCCAAACTTATATAATAGAAAGGGAAAGAAATTATGGAAAAGAAGTTTTGTGATATTGCAGAAATTCAGACACTTGAATTGTTTAAACAAGTGTCTGAATATACCGATGCTTTAATTGATGAAGCAACCGCTAACGGTTCGTTGGAAGAACAAGGAGCAGATAATGAATACACTCGTGAAATTGGACGTGTAGGTCGATTGTGTGCAGACTATGAAAGCATGTACATGAAATTTGAACATTTGAAGTTCAAATCACCTCTGGTGGTTTCAATTGAAAACGAAATGGAAAAACGCCATATCAAACAACGACAAACGGCTTTATTGTTGGATGTAAAAGAATCTACCTTTAGCCAAATAATGACAGGTAAGCGCCCAGTATCGATGCGTATGGCTAAACGTTTATAT
>Ga0209429_10001835_pt1 | contig 12840 bp, 12 predicted proteins | sample BarGraNGADG00212_3_FD_184493 | JGI IMG/M metagenome (GOLD analysis project Ga0209429, IMG submission 184493) | Arctic peat soil microbial communities from Barrow, Alaska - Barrow Graham LP Ref core NGADG0004-212 (SPAdes) (version 2) | ecosystem: Environmental > Terrestrial > Soil > Wetlands >... | reverse complement strand
TGCGGATGCTGGCGGGGCATGGGTTCATGTCCAACGAGTTCCTGCTCGAGGCGCAACGGCAGGGAGGTGTCTCATGAACCCGCTGGTGCCCGCCATCGTGGGCGTGTTCGGGGTCGGCGGGGTGATGGGACTGGTCGCCGGACTGCGGCGTGTACCGGTCTCAACAGGTGCGCCGGCCAGGCCCCGAGTCGTCACGCGGCTGGCACGGGTCCCGCGTCGCATCCTCATCTCCGGGGTGCTGGCGGTGGCGGTCGGGGTGCTGGTGGCCCTGTTGAGTGGTTGGGTCATCGCGGTGGTGGTGTTCCCGCTGGCCGCGGTTGGCCTACCGGTTCTCTTGGGCGCCTCGGACGAGGCGCACACGATCGAACGCCTCGAGGGCTTGGCGGAGTGGACCCGCAACCTGTCCGGGGTGATCACGGTGGGGGTTGGCCTTGAGGGCGCCTTGGTGGCCACCCTACGGACGGCCCCCGACGTGATTCGTCCGGAGGTGGCCACCCTGGTGAGCCGGATCCGGTCCCGCTGGAACACCGCAGAGGCGCTTCGCGCGTTCGCCGACGAGTTCAATGACTCGACCGGTGATCTGGTGGCAGCGAACCTGATCCTCGCGGCGCAGAAGCGGGCTGACGGACTGGCCCCGATCCTGTCCGGGCTCGCCGAGTCGGTGGCCGCGGAGGTCGCCGCGCGACGTCATCTGGAGGCTGACCGCAGCAAGCCGCGTCAGACTGCGCGGATCGTCACCCTGATCACCGTGGTGTGCCTGGTGGGTATGGCGACCACCGGACAGTACCTGGAGCCGTACCGTTCGCCGGTCGGGCAGATCGTCTTGTCGGTGCTTCTCGCGCTGTACGTGGGTGGCCTGGTGGTCATGCGACGCATGGCCCGGGTGAGGCCGCTGCCGAGGCTCTTGCCATCTGGAGATCAGTCGTGACCGGCCTGCAGATCGCGGTCCTGACGGGCCTGCTCTTGGCCACGAGCGTGGTCTGCGCAGTGTGGTGGCTGGCTCCCACATTGCCAGTTCTCGGGCCTGCCCTGGACCGGCTCACTGGCGTCCCGCCTGCCCCGACCGTCCTGGCGGTCAGCTCGGGCACACAGGACAGGCTGGGTGCCTGGTTCGCGCGATGGCTGCCGGCGGCGGTGTGGATGACGCCTGTGATGGAACTGGCGTTGCTGCGGCGCTCGGAAGCCAGCTTCTACGGCGAGAAGTTGACCCTGGCCGGGATCGGGTTGGTCGCGCCCCCGCTGTTGTCCACCCTGTTCGGCCTGTTCGGGTTGCGGTTCCCGATCGCGGTTCCGCTGGCCGCCACGTTGCTCGCGGCCGTGGGGCTGTTCGTGTTGCCGAACCTGGACATCCACGGAAAGGCGAAGGCCGCGCGAGTCGAGTTCAACCATGTGCTGACCGGGTTCATCGACCTGGTGGCCTTGGAGCGTCGAGCAGGATCGGGGCCCCGGCAGGCGTTGGAGAACGCAGCCCGCGTCGGCCGCGGCCAATGGGTGTTTGACCGACTCGCGGAGGGGTTCACCCAGTCCAGCGTGGACGGCCGTCCGCCGTGGGACGTCCTCCGCGCGATGGGCGACGAGTTGGCTCTTCCCGAGTTGGACGATCTGGCCAACATCATGGCGTTAGCCGAACAGCAGACGATGCCCGTCTACCAAACGTTGCGGGAACACAACCGGGCGCTGCGAGTAGCGCTCTTGACCGACGAGCAAGCCAGGGCGAACGCCACCTCAGAGCGGCTCACCATCCCTGCAACCATGTTGGCGATCGTCTTCGTCGCCATCCTGCTGGGGCCATCCCTGATGACCCTGATGAGCAACACCTGATCCCCCAAAGGGAACCGATCATGGGAGGAACCCCCCGTCATGATGCTCAACCTGTACATCGAGAGCCAGCTCGTGCGCCGCGACCTGGAGTCGTGGCTTGCCAAGCAACGCCGACGGATGGTCGCCGAAGACGGGATGTCGGAGACGATCCAGAACGTGCTCTGGGCCATCTTCGCCATCGCCGCGGTCGGGATCGTCTGGGCCGTCATGCAGAACTACCTGACCAGCAAGGCCGCGCAGATCCGGTAGGAGCGTGACGACCATGGGACGGTCCAGGAGCAGACGCCACCTGGTGCGGGAAGAGCGCGGCTCGTCATCGGTCGAGATGGTCGTGGCGCTTCCGATCGTGCTCACCGTGCTGTTCCTGGCCGTCCAGGCCGGCATGTGGTTCTACGCACGGTCGATCGCCTTGGCCGCCGCCCAGACGGGCGCACGAACCTCTTCGATGCTGGGCTCTTCCCTGCAGGCGGGACTGTCAGATGCCCGATCCTTCGCCACCGATGTGGGAGGAACGACGCTGACCGGCGTGACTGTCACCGGCGACCGATCAGCCACGACCACCACCGTGACGGTGACGGGTCACACGGTACGGCTGGTGCCGTTCATGGACCTGACCGTGTCCCAGACGGCGGCGCTGCCAGTGGAGAGGTACACCCGATGATCCAACGAGTTCGCGAATCCCGAACACCGGCGGCCGCGAGGACCAAAGTGAGGGTCTCCACGACCACCAATGACGAGCGCGGGTCAGCCGCGATCGAAGTCGTGCTGTTGGTGCCAGCGCTCCTGTTGCTGCTGTTGTTCGCGGTGGCCGGCGGGCGGGTAGCGATCGCCCATGGGAGCGTGGAGCAGGCGGCATCGGACGCCGCGCGCGCGGCGTCCATTGCGCGCACGGCGGGCTCAGCCCAATCGACGGCTGGCGAGGCGGCGCGCGCCACTCTGGCCAACCAGGGGCTCAACTGCACGTCGGTGACGGTCACTCTCGACACTTCGGGTTTCGCCACGTCGGTGGGGAGCCCGGCGAGCGTCGCGGCGACCGTCAGCTGCACGGTGCGGCTGTCGGACCTGGCGGTGCCCGGCCTGCCGGACAGGGTCATCACTGCAACCGTCACCAGCCCGCTCGACACGTACAGGGGGAGACGATGATGCGCCACCACGACGAGCGAGGATCGATCACGGTGTGGGGAGTCCTGATCGCGTTGGTGCTCATCTTGGTGATCGGCATCACCGTTGACCTCACCGGTCAGGTCAACGCCCAACAGCGAGCCCACGACTTGGCGCAGCAAGCCGGCCGCGCGGCAGCGAACCAGGTCCAGGCGAGCCAGGTCATGCGCGGCCAATCTCCGCAGATCGACACGGCCGCCGCGCGGACGGCCGCCCTCGGCTACCTCCATGCCGCCGGCGTCGACGGCAGCGTGCAGATCACCGGACCCACCACCTTGTCGGTGCACGTCACGATCGTGTACCAGCCGAAGTTCCTCGGCACGGCAGGCATCGGGCCCAAGACGGTCAGCGGCGACGCAACCATCGAGTTGTCGCGTGTCGTGAACGGAGCCCCGCGATGAATCCCCGCCCTCGTCACCCTCGTCTGATCGGCTTCGCCGCCTGTGTGGCGCTGGTGGTCCTGCTCGTGGGGCTTCCACTGGTGCTGCTGGCCCTCGGCTGGGGGACTGTGCCGTCGAGCCTGACGGGCTGGTGGACGGCGCTCACCAACCCGGATGACGGTCACCTGACCGTCCTGGTCCTCGAGGTCGTCGCGTGGATCGTGTGGGGCCTGCTCGCTGTCACGATCATCACCGAGGCCGTCGCCGCCGTCCGTGGGCTAGATGCACCCAGGCTTCCCGGGTTGCGGTGGTCCCAGGTGCCGACGCGCAGGCTCGTGGCCGCGGCCCTGCTTCTGTTCATGGCAGTGCCCGCCCTGGTGGTCGAGTCGGCTCCCGCAGCTCCCGCCGCGCCCAGCCTACGACCGACGGCAACCGTCGCCGCCCAGCCTTCGACGAACGTCCAGACGACGCCCCGCATCGCGGCACGCGCGTCGGCCACCCCCGCGAAAGTGACCCACACGGTGAAACGCGGCGAGACCCTCTGGTCGATCGCCGAGCACTATCTGGGGTCTGGGAGGCGCTACCCCGAGATCGTCACGCTCAATCACAGGCTCCTGCAGGGCAAACCAGGGTTTCTCAGGCCCGGCTGGGTGCTGACCCTGCCCGCGGGATCTCAGGGCGGCGCGAGTCAGACGGACGTGGCGGCGAGCGACCACGGGAACTCCCGTTACACGGTGATCAAGGGCGACACCCTGAGCGAGATCGCCGCGCGGCGCCTCGGCGACGCTCGCGCCTGGCCCCGGATCTTCGAGGCCTCCCGAGCCTTGATCCAGCCGGATGGCCGCCGCTTGACGGACCCGAACCTCATCATCCCCGGCTGGAACCTGCTGATCCCGATGACAGCGGAATCGACTTCCGAGCCGGCGACATCCACCGACCCCGGACCGGCTACGGCAACGACCAAGACCGGGCAACCGGCTCCTAGCGCCTCCAACACAGCGGCGACCCCCGACCCGACACCGGCTAACGAGACGGCGCCCATGACTGAGGGTGCCGTCCCTGCTCCCGTCGCCACACCCAACGCCCCAGCAACATCAGTCGCCACGCGCGGCCCGACGGCTGACTCGGACAGCAACGGCGGGCAAGTCTCTGAGGTTGCCTCAGACCAGGACACCACCACCCCGGCTCCGTGGCTCTTGGTCGGGCTCAGCGGCGCCGGCGCCCTTCTGGCAGCGGGACTGCTCGCCGCCCTGGGCAAGCGCCGGAGGGCTCAGTTCCGTGCCCGACGCCCCGGACGTACGATCCCGGTCCCACCCACCGAGCTGATCCCGGTGGAGAAGACCCTGATCACCGAGGGAGCAGCTGCGACCCCCACCTCGACGGCCATCGACCAGGCGCTCAGACTGCTTGCCGCATCCGACACAGACCCCTCCACGGTTCCCCCGCTACAGGCGATCCAGCTGCTCCCGGGCGCGGTCGTCGTGCAGTTGGCTGAGCCTGCCACCTTGAGCGACCCGTGGCGTGCTGGGAGCACCGATGGACGCCGATGGTGGCTCGCATCAGACGCCGAGCAGCAGGTGCCAGACAGCCGGGCCCCGTATCCGCAGCTGGTTTCCGTTGGGCAGGGCGACGACGGCACCACCTGGATGGTGAACCTCGAACAGCTGGGCATCCTCAGCGTGACCGGGGACCCCACCTACGCCGCCGACTTCGCGCGATACCTGGCAGCCGAGATCGCCGTCAACCCGTGGTCGCGCCAGGTACAGCTCGACTGTGTCGGTATCGCGCCGGAGGCCGTCTCGCTCGATCCAGCCCGTATCCATCACCATCGACTCGAGGATCCCGATGCGCTGGATGCCGCGATCAGCGGGACCGTCACCACGATGGACAGGTGCGCCGACCATCACGTCACCGCAGCCGCCGGACGAGGCGACGACCTCGGCGGTGACGTGTGGGACAGCTGGCTGGTGCTAGTCAACGGCGCACTGTCCACAACCCCGCTCGACCACCTGCTGTCCCTCGTCGACGGACACCCCGCACGTACGGGCACAGCGGTAGTGCTGGTCGCGGACGCTGAACCCCCCCGGGGCGTCGACGTCCGGCTCACGGGACAAGGCAGAGTGCGGATTCCAACGCTGGGCTTGGACCTGGTCGCCGTCGGATTGACCCCCGACGAAGCCGAGGGGTGCGCCCTGCTCCTTGCCCACGCCGACCAACTCGACGACGTCGAGATGCCCACGGATGGAGAGGACGGCTGGCGCGAATTCTGCGACGCTGCCGGCGCAGTGCGAGGGGAACTTGTCCTGCCACGCGACGCAGACGCCATAGACGGCACTGCTACCACGGTCATCCCGGCACCCGACAATGAGGTCCTGGGAGTAGCCGCAGCAACTGCCGACGACCTGCAACAACTCGCGCCCCTAGTACCCGACCAGGTCCGCACCGCCGTCGAAGACTCCGATCCATATCTGGACGCCGACCTGGCCGCCTGGGCATCAGGCACCAGGCCCCACCTCCGGCTCCTCGGCCCCATCCAGGCCCGCACCGGCACGACCGGCAATCCGATAGTGGTCGCCAAGCGCAAGGCCTTCTATGCGGAACTCCTAGCGTTCCTGGCGTTGCACCCCAACGGCGTCTCCACCGACCAGATCGTCGATGCATTCGCGACAGACGCAGTGCAGATGAGGGTTCACCTGTCGAGGCTGCGGATCTGGCTCGGCGTCGACCCCGCGACCGGGGCCAACTACCTACCAGAAGCGACCAAGTCCCCTGCCGGCATCGCCCGCGGCATGGGCGTCTACCAACTTGTGGGCGTCCTCGCCGACGTCGACCTGTTCCGTCGCCTCCGAGCGCGTGGTCAAGCCCGGGGTCCCGAAGGCATCCCCGACCTGCAGGCAGCCCTGGCTCTTGTGGCAGGGGAGCCACTCACGGGGCAACGCAGCGGCGGTTGGGCGTGGCTCGCCGACAGTGTGCGCATCGACCAGCACATGGTGTGTGCCGTGGTTGACGTAGCCCACCTAGTCACCATCGCCGCCCTCCACTCGGGCGATCTGCAGTTGGCCCGTACCGCCACCGAGCGCGCGCTCCTGGCCGCGCCATACGAGGACACCCCTCGTCTCGACCTCGCCGCCGTTGTCGCCGCCGAAGGTGATCACCAAGCCGCCGACCACATACTGCGTGATGACGTGTGCAACCGCACAGAGGATTCGGAACCGCCCGATGACCTGCCTCCCCGAACCGCTGACTTAGTGTCCAGCCCACCATGGCTGCGGAAGGGCCGCGTCGCGTGAAGAAATCGCGGATGGACGTCCCAAGTCCTCTCGACTCGATGGGATGGGGGGACCGTGTAAGTGAGTTCTTTATGGATGATCGAAGGAGGTGCCCCGTTCGAGGCGCGGCGCATGGTCAACGTGGGTCATGTCCCGCGAGGACACACCGGATACTCGCTCATTGGCAGACTTTTGCGCGGGTCCGTGGCATTTAGGACATTGGGCTTGGCGATCCAGCTGCCGTGCGGATCTGCATCGCGCGAGTCGGGAGATCCTCAGCACGGAGCCGTCTGGCCTGAACTGTCACGACGACGGGTCTGCTCGGCCTTCGCCGGGAAGCGTGCTGGAAGATACAACCTGAGCGAGGTTTGAGATCTCGCAGAAGGCGACCCTCGGTGGTATCGAGAAGGCAGCCGGCTCTATCCGCCGGGTCACCATCAGACCGACCGTGGTCCATTCCCGGTCGGGGTCGGGGATCTTATGGGCATTCGCGCACTCGGATGCGTAGGCGCGGATTTGGTTGAGCTTGACGAGGAGCTTGTCGACGTACTTGCCGGGGTCATTGAAGTCCTCGAGTAGCTTGCGGATCTGTCGACCTGAGAACGGAGCATAAGGATCCTTAGCCTCGATCACCCAGATCCGAGAACGATCTGGGTCGATACAGAGAAGGTCGATCTCCCCGGACAGGTGAGCAATGCCGTGGGCGCGGGCCTTGTTTGGTCGCAACCCAGCGATGAGCACGTACCCATCTGGCTCAAGCGCGCTCTGGCAGTCCTTCTCCAGTTGCCTGTTGCGCGTCTGCCTGTAGGCATCGAGGGCTTGGACGACTGGCAAGGGCAGCGAGTTGTTAGGCCATGGAAGGCGGCCATCCGCCAGATAACCAAGAGCGATTCGCTGGGCGGCGGTGCTGCTCCACGGAAGGATCGCGACACGGTCGTCCCACTCGATGAAGGGACTTGTGCGGACTCGATGTCGACGCTGCTCGACCTCCCAGTGAGGGATGTCGTCGCCGTCGAGGTCGCCACCCCTCAGCGTCATCCAGTTGAGAGCGGCAACCGCCTCGCCCTGGTCGAGGACGGGGTTGGCATCCACAGCGGCCCGAGCGACGGTATCCGCATCCACCCTCACAACAGGATCTGCGTCGCTAACGGGCCATCCTTTTGCAGTCTCAAGGATCGTCAGGAACGCATCAACTCCGAAACCCAGGTGCGTTCGCAGGGTGTCGTCGAGAGCAAGCATTTGTGGCATGCGATCCCCGACACGTGACGGAGCGGCCGCCATCAGCGCGGCATCCGGCGGAGTTGCCTCAGCCCCGCTTGAGATCGGGACCCCGGTCGGCAGCTGAGACTGCTTTCGTGCGTCCATGTAGCCGACGAGGTCCACGTCTGTCGCAGGACCCGTCTCGAAGATGTGGACTTCATAGCCGGCAGAGACCTCTACGGACGTCGGCATCAGCTTGCGATGGATGGCGTCACTTCGGGTGAAGGATTCGACGCACACGTACGCTGACGCAAGACATCGCCTCCACTGGAAGTCGCCAACGTCCACCGCACCATCAGGAGGTCGTGCGAGCGTCTCCTCAATGATGAACTCGATCGTGCGACGAAGCTGGGTACCTTCCTCCATCCGTTCGACCCAGTTGACGTCGTCGTTCGTTGGAAAACCACGCTCCCACGCGACTTTCTGTGCGCGAACGATCTGATCGCAGTTCACCCTCTCCAGCTCAGTCTGCGCGCGTGACAACAGCGATTGAGCGGAGAGGTGCCCGACTTCTTCGTGGAAGTGATTTAGTAGCCACGGGAAGGCAACGCGGCTTTCGAACTCAGCAGCCGCGGCGCCGACATATAGACCTGTCGGCTGGGATATCTGCGCTAGGTATCGAGCAAACTCTGCCTCAGCTTCGCTGATCAGTGCGCCGTCAGTCTCCGTTGGCGGGCCGAGACCGCGAGCAGACTGAGGCACGTTCATCACATCGATCCGGATGCCAGGTGACGAGGTCAGCCATGCGTCGAGGAATCGCGTCTGGACGGCCGTGTCGAACACCGTTGAGATGGCGCGTCCTATCTCGGCTTCGACCGAGCGCGAGTCCGCCACCAATGCTTCATTGATGCCTTGGCGAACCACGATGGACACTGCACCGTTCGAGGTGTCACCAGCGACGATTGGGCTTTTGCCGGGAGCATCTGCGATGGGAGTGGGGTCGTACTGGAATGCGATCCGAACGGAGTCGACCTCGGATCGTCTCGCCCCAGCCTCCAACTCAGCGCGGCACTGACGCAGCTTCCAGACGACCGAATGGCCGAGGCGGAAGAACGTTTCTGCGAGGTCACGTGGCGTGTTCGAGCCCGACTTCTGGACTGCAACCGGGATGTCCCAGGGCAAGATCTGCCAAGCCGCACCGTCATGGAGGTCGGCGATCTCGCCGCCCACCTCGTCGTCATCCAGCACGACAGTGGGCCAGTCCCGCAACGGAGGGAACTGCAGCCTCTGAAGAGCGAGCTCAGTGCTAGCGGCTGCAGCTGCGTACTCCCATTCGGCGACAGCAGCGTGGGGCTGCATCATCATGAATCCGAGCGGGCTTCCACCATTGTGGAAGCTACGTGACTGTTTCCAGACCTCGAACTTATCGATGACATCCGCCGCGAAGATCGCGGTTACGCCCGGGGCACTATGCAGGTCTCGTAGGAAGTACCAGAGATCCTGCGGGGTCTCGACCCTGTCACGGATGATCCACTCAAGATCCGAGTCGCTGAGTATCGGTACAGAGGGCTCCTCAGTCGCCCCATAGCCAGTCGTCACGATCGCGCGGACAACCTGGGCGTCCCCTGGAATCTCGATGGGTCCTGTTGACGTCTCAAGTTGCGAACCGGCGCGGATGCCCACCAACGCCCGGCCGCCCCTTACCACTTTGCTCGACACGGTCTCGTTGGTGAGACCAGCGGCTACATCTAGGATCGCGACCTGGTTATCGCTGATAAAGACTGCCCCGTAGAGGAACTCATCCCCAACCTTCAACTGGCCACCGAGCCTGTACCCGGCGCCCACCAGCAGCCTCGTGAGACGCCGACGGATCAGGGCGCCGTAGCGTTCATCGAGACTGGGGTCAAGGTCGACCGCCACCTTCACGAGGTGATCTGGTATCGCGAGCAATGACTCCATGAGGAAGGCAGTCGGCAAGGCGACATCGCGGTCGAGTATGCCGCGACTCGCGATGATCGGGCCGAAAGTACCCAAGGGGTCGAAGGGACTTCCTTCTGTCGCATCCGTGCTTGTGAAGTAGTCGAGAGCAGCAAGTGCACGCTCAGGATGCCGGCATCGGGAGGCGAGCTGGGCGAATCCGGGAGCCTGCGCCGCTGCGATCGGCGCCTCGTCGGGCAGCGTGGGTGATTGTCCCGGGCTGGCGAGTGCAGCTTGATCCCAGTACGGAGCTACCTCAGACGCAACGGCATCCACTCGGGAGAGGACCAATTCCACGACATCGAACAGTCCAAAACCGAGCTGAGACAGCAAGACGCGGTCGATGCACTGCGCGATCGTCCACAGGCGCGCGATGTGTGCCGTAGGACGCTCGAGACTGCCACCGACGATCCTGAACACACGATCGCCCCATCGGGCAAGGACCGGCAGGCGAGGGTCATACGGTGTGAAATCCTCGACCATCCGCCACTCGGGGAACGACCTTCGCGCTCGGTTCACCAACGTAGACAGGTCAGAAGCGCGTGTCGGCGATCGCCCTCCCCCCCGCCTGAGGGCATCTCGAAAGAGCAAGGCCAAAGTCGCTCCACAGTGAGCCGAGCCTGGCGATATCGATGCGGCGTCGAGCACCGGCAGCGCAGTCTCAACCGAATAGCTGCCGAGCAACGGCGCATTGACCGACTGGCCTTGCCCAACCGACCGCTGTTTTCGGTGCTGACGGCGCTCCTTCTTCGCGCGTGAGTCATTGCCCATAACGACCTTCCTCAGGGATCATGTGCTCAACGGTCGAGTCTCGCGAGGTAGCCCCGTAAAGCCTTTACGCCTCGCTCCCCGCAGCCGCGAGCGAGCGCGATCCCACAGATGTCGTTGGCTGTGACTCCCTCCGTAAGCAGATCCCGCAAGATCCTGGGCACGACCTGCTTGCCGAGTGCATCACCGAACCCGTTGTTGGCGTACATATCCAACCGGGCGCTGAGCCTTCGAGCGTTCGCAGATCGCTCGTCACCTGTCACTTCACCGGCCAATAGATCAAGTGCGCCGAGTTCAACCGCCCATCCGTGCCACCGTTCAAGGGTCCCTTCGATGACACATATCGAGTAACCGTTGGCTAGGCGCATCGCGCGTTCGAGCGCGCCAGCCGACGGCACATAGACAAGCATTGGGCCGCCTGCAAGCCTGGATCGCATAGCCGAGCGCTCACTTACCACCGAGTATCGTCCTTCGAATCGGCTCATCGGATCGTCACCAGATCCGTGGCCACCGAGAGTGTTCACCATGAGAGCCGGTTCGACACCCTCTTCCGCGGCTCGGCCCTCAATCCAGTCAACGGCCGGTGCTGTCGCTTCATCCCAAGACATGTCGCCGTATTCCGGTACCCATGCAATCTGGCTGAACCTCATGCCTGCACACGCTAGCCCTGCCTACGGACATCTCCGGGAGAACTTCGAGCGACATCGTCGGAGAGATCCATCGGGCGTCTCATGACCCCTGACTGCGCGCGTTTGTCCGGGCTCTAGCCAACGCGACGTCTGCCACCTGCGATTGGAGACGAGCGCAATCCTCGACACGAAGTGGCCCGTCCAGCGGTCGGAGGTCCCCGACGAGGACACGGATAACTGTAGTTGTGAAGCCGGGACTTTGGATTGGAAGGGCTTCGGACCGCAACCCAAGCTTCACGTGGACGCCTGGGAGATCGATCGTCCCTCGCGAGTACGCCAGAAGCCTACACCGGGCCGGATCCGTTGACGCGTCCACTCGTGTAGCGGCAATCCCGATCTGGCTCTCGCGAACCTGGGTTCTGAGCTTCCTGTCCCGCCAGACGAGGAGCGAGGCAGTGTTGCTCCCTGGCGTCCTCATCGACATCGATCCGACCGGAACTCGGAGTCGAACCTGGGGGCGCACGACTGCATCCTGTGCTCCACACTCGGTCAATCCGATGGGCTTGTCAGGCTTGCAAGGGGTTACGTGGGGCAACGTACCGCTGACTACGGGAGTTACCTCAGCCCGGCGCCCTTGATGAGCCATCGATTGCACCGCGGAGCCACTCGGGTTACGAGAGTGACAACGTCGGATTGGTGATGTTCCCGCGTACCGACGCGGGAAGGAACAAGGCAATGTACATCACCGAGATGTTGGGCTTGCAGGACGAGCGGATGGAGGCTCTCGTCGAGGGTCACTGGGCGGCGTGGGTCGCCGTCGAACCGCGACTGGCGAGGGTAAGGGACCCAATGCGGCTCGACGCCTGGCGGCGAGGGGTAGCCCCCGAGACAGCGAATGCCGTGCTGCTGGGTCTGGCGCGGCTTGCAGCTTTCGACGGGGGCGATGATACGGATGCCGCCTTGGTGCTGGCTTGGCTACTGCTGCCGACGGCGCTGCGGGTGCGGCGGTCATTGAGTTCTTTGAGCGAGCGGATTGACGAAGTGGTGGCTGCCCAGTTGTGGGTGGAGGTGAGGAGCCTGCCGTGGGGGCGTCCGCATTGGGTTGCTGCGAAGGTCGCAACTCGGCTTCGTGAGGGGGTGCTGGTCGATTGCGGGATGTCGACTCACCACCGACCGGCTCGGCTCGCGGTGGTCTCCCTGGGTCCGGTCGACCCGGCCGATGATCGGCGGGTGGATGCGGACGATGCAACGGAGGAGTTGGCGGATCTGCTCGCCTGGGCGTGCGCCGAGGACGTGATCAGCCTCGAGGATCGCGAGTTGCTTGTCAGCCTGATCGCGGCCGCTAGGACCTTGGATCGATCGGGAGAGCGCTTCCGCGATGGGGGAGTGGCGGGCTTGTCGAGCCATCACGTGAGCAACCTTGTCGCGCAAGAGCGTGGAGTGTGCGCTCGGACGGTCCGGCGCCACGCCGCCCGATGCATAGCGGCCCTGACGGGTGCCGCGGCCGATTTCCTCAACGCCGTCGGCTGACTGTCCACGTGGGGTGGGTGGGCGTCGTTAGGGAGGCAGAGGTGATGCCGAGATGACCAGCGCTGAGGGTGACGTTGCGGCCCTATTGAAGATCGCCGCCACAGA
>Ga0209429_10001833_pt1 | contig 12860 bp, 1 predicted proteins | sample BarGraNGADG00212_3_FD_184493 | JGI IMG/M metagenome (GOLD analysis project Ga0209429, IMG submission 184493) | Arctic peat soil microbial communities from Barrow, Alaska - Barrow Graham LP Ref core NGADG0004-212 (SPAdes) (version 2) | ecosystem: Environmental > Terrestrial > Soil > Wetlands >... | reverse complement strand
CTTTAAACTATTCCTTGAACAATGGTAATGCAGCGGCTCTTTCCATAGGCACCCAGAGTATTCGCCTTTCGTCTGTCGGTGATTTCAATATTGAACTTAACCGCTCAGACCTGTTGTGCGCAGATAACCAGGTAAAGATCAATGCTAGGGATAACCTTGGAAATGTCAGGACTGAGATTGTAACAGTCAATTACTCCTGCAACACTGTATGGCCCGAAGAATATACTCTCAACTGGAGCAATCAAACCAGCATTCAGGATGCGGCCCAGGTTGTAGATGGCCTGTGGACTAAAGAAGCAAATAGCGTCCGCCCAGCCATACTTGGTTATGACCGTTTGATCGCTATTGGTGATATGACCTGGGACGATTATGAGATCTCAGTCCCGATCACCATCAATACTGGCCTAATTTCTTCTGCCCCCTATGGTGGCCCGAATTTTGGCATGAGTATGAGATGGCAGGGACATGGTAAAACCTCGACTGAACAACCAGGTGATAAATGGTGGCCAATTGGTGCAATTGGTGGCTACATGTGGAACGGAACAGCCTATCAACTTCAAATGATCACGCATTCCGCGACTTCAACGATAACGATTGCCAGAGATACAAGTGGAAAACAACTTACTGTTGGTGTTCCCTATATGTTCAAGGTAAGGGCAAAGACCAATGGAACAAAAACTCTCTATACCCTCAAAGTATGGGAACAGGGCGCATCAGAAAATACTGCTCTTGCAATCAGTGGTTTTGGAGATACTATAGGATTGAAACAGGGTTCAGCTATGTTGAATGCCCATTATAGCGATGTGAGCTTCGGAAATGTCACTATCAAGCCATTATTCCAGTTCCCTGAAATTACTGATGTAAGGGTTATTGAAGCATATGAAAATAATGCAACTGTAAGATGGACAACAGACAAGCCGGCTTCGAGCAATGTTTCATACGGATCAAGCACAGCTTATCAGAACGGCAGTGTTGTTGATGGAACATTGGTCACAGCCCATACTATCCTTCTGAATGGTTTAGAATCAGGAACCCTGTATCACTATAAGATAAATACCACGGATAATGGAGGAAACTCTACTATTACAGATGACCTGACCTTTACCACCCTTAGCAAGACCAAACCGAACATAACATCTCAGCCTGGGAACAAGACGGCTTTCAATGGATCGGTAACGACCTTCAGTGTGGTAGCTACCGGAACTGAGCCATTGAGTTATCAGTGGAAGAAGAACGGTGTCAACATAATAACAGATGCAACAAATTCTTCCTATACAACTCCAGTAGTCTACATACTATCAGATAACGGTACAAAGTACAGTGTTGTTGTTTCGAACTCTCTTGGCAGTGTCCTGAGCAATGACGCAACATTGTCAGTAATCGAAAAGATCCACATAGAAGATTGGTGGAACTCAACACCAACAAGAAACTTCCGCGTACCAGTCACTATTGATTCAACAGGATTTGAACGAAATGAAAAACCAGTTGATGTGAGCATAAACTTCACCCAGACACTTGGCGTACTTGGACAGACCGGTATAATTGATGAAACCTCTATACGCGTTGTTGAAAACGATATCAATGGAGAGATATTGAGTGATACAGTGCCATTCCAGTTCGATAAGGATACAGGCTTTGATGCAACTACAAAAGCCTCGGGTATTATTGTATTCATGATGAATGGTACCACCCAGGCAAACAAGAACAGGTATTACCATGTTTACTTTGGTCTAACAGGAATATCATATTCCTCTATATCTGTACCATCACGTGTGACACTTATCGATAATGTCATGGATGAAGGCCAGTCCAGCTATCAGATCTCAGCGGGTGGCACTACCTACTATTTCCATAAAAAGGCAGGCGGTTTCTCAAGTCTTGTAGATTCATCAGGAAACGACTGGATCAGTTATCATCCCACAGTCGGTTCACAGGCAGGAGGAGAATTCCGTGGCATTCCGAATGTGATCTCAGGAACAGGAGTATTCCATCCTGGATTCACATGCTGCACAAGCAGTGTTGTCACAAGCGGACCGCTCAAAATTAGGACACGGTCTGTTTCCCCTGATGGAAAATGGGAAAGCCTATGGGATTTCTATCCTGGATATGCTACAATGACTATGGTCAAAGCTCCAAGCCCCTACTGGTGGCTCTACGAAGGTACTCCAGGAGGATCCTTGGAACCAAACAGTGATTTCACGGTCAGATCTGATAATAAAAAGGCTCTGCTCTCTGAAATTGTAATTGAAGATATGCCGACACAGGAATGGCAATATTTCAGTGACCCAATAGTAAATCGCTCACTATTCGTTTCACACCACGAGGACGATGCAGCAATAGACACATCCAAACAGCAGACTAACCAGATGAATGTCTTTGGCTTTGGCAGGGATACAAGCTTGAACGGATCATTATCCGGAACACAGCATTTCACAATGGGTCTCATGGAAGGAACAGAATTCGGACCAAACTCAAAGACCATTTACTCAGCATATAAGGATCTGGGCATTACAAAAGGCCCAATCGAACAATATGACAGTGTAAGTCCTGCGATCGTGACTCCGGTTGCAGACAGAATTGTTATAAATGGATCGTCCGCAACATTCAATGTTAGTGCAACAGGCCAATTGCCTCTATCTTACCAGTGGCAGAAGAATAATGTGGATATCCCTGGTGCAACCAATGCATCATACACAACTCCATCTTTGAACCTTTCAAACAATGGTTCGACATACAGGGTCGTTGTGACAAATGTAATAGGACCTGTTTACAGCAATCCGGCAAAGCTGACTGTTCTACCTGAACAGCTTGTAATGCTGGATTTGACTTATACCTTCAATAAAACAAAGCAAGGGTTCTCAGTCAACTTAGACCTCCCCAAGAACATTCCAAGCAACCTTATTGTGCCTATCGATTATGCACACGGAACGATTTACCAGAAGCTTCAGGTCCAAACTAAACCAAGCACGAAAACAGTAACATTCCAGATGTGTATATTCCAGGATGAGAAGATCGCCACAAAGCATGCCTGCACCACAGGATCAAAACTGACGTTTACAACACCTGGTACCTACTATGCTGATCAGTTGATGACATCGATGTTCCAGTATAACAATCTCCAGTGGAACAGATCAATGCTTACGCAGATATTTGCGGTAAAAGATGGTAATGCCCACCCGATAGATAATAGTTGGAATGTATCAGGTGAAGCAAAGTATTCTGGCTATCCAGACCTGAGTTTCTATTTCCCGATGCAGGTAAAGTATACTGCCATAATAGTGCGACCAGGCGGTGGAGCACCGGTATGGCCCATAAATCCCCCAAGCATTATGTCTCAACCAGCCAATAAGACCATCGCGATCACTGAGACTGCAACATTCAGTGTTGTACCAACAGGGATTGAGCCGTTATACTATCAGTGGCAGAAGAATGGTGTGAATATTGATGGAGCACAAAGCTCATCCTATGTAACTCCAGCTGCAACATTAGCAGATAGTGGCACCAGATACAGTGTCATAGTGACAAATGCACAGGGCAGTGTTACAAGTAAAGACGCAATTCTAACTGTTGTAGGGACTCCAAATCTCATCGCAAACCCTGGTTTCGAATTAGGAACTACAACCACTCCCACATCATGGACGAAGGTTACAGGCGCTACGTATAGTGCGTTAACTCCTGGCTATGAAGGAACGAGGTCGGCAAAACTTACTATTACCACTACTACTACGAACTTGCAGTTGTATCAGAATAATGTACCTCTTGAAACAGGGCGATACCTGGAACCAAACACCCGGTACAGGCTAAGTTTCTCGGCATATTCGTCGACAGGACATAACATGATGGTAAAATTGGTCAAATCCACTTCAGTTGCTACCAGCTACGGATTAGCTTATACAGCCGATCTTGGAACTACCTGGCAGAATTTCTCGACAGAGTTTAACACAACCGGTTTCACAGCTAAAACGAAGACTGGACGCTTACAGTTAGTGTTTACAGGTACAGGTTTAGGAACAAAAGGAGATATCTATTATATAGATAACATGAAACTTGAGAAATACACCACACCTGTAGATACAACACCTCCGACAGTTGTTTCGACCACGCCTACCGGAGTGAATGTCTCCATTGCTTCCCGGATAAACGTAACCTTTAGCGAAGCGATGAACAAATCATCCGCAGAGTCAGCGTTCTTAACCTTCCCTGCAACAACAGGGAACTTTAGCTGGATCGGCAATGTAATGGTTTATACCCCGGGTTCAAACCTTGACTTTGGCACAATATACAATGTAACTGTAGGAACTGGCGCCAGGGATCTTGCTGGTAATAGTATGGTAACTGCCTATGAAAGGCAGTTCACTACTATAGAACCGGATCTCACACCCCCAACCGTAATAGCGAATTCGCCAACAGGAGCGGCTGTTTCTTATGCAACACAGATAACAGTTAAGTTCAGTGAAGCAATGAACCAGTCATCGGTGAGATTATCATTCTCTACCATCCCTGAGACAAACGGAAGTTTCAGCTGGATAGGAAATAATATGACCTATACCCCGGATTCAAACCTTAACTATAGCACAATTTACAATGTCACCATTGGTATTGGTGCAAAGGATCTGGCTGGTAATAGTATGGTAACTCCATACGAATGGCAGTTCACTACTATAGAACAGGATCTAACACTCCCAACAATAATGGCGAATTCACCAATAGGAACGGATGTTTCACTTTCTGCGAAAATAACAGTGAATTTCAGTGAAGCGATGAACCAGTCATCGGTTAGATCATCGTTCTCCACTATCCCTGAGACAAACGGTAGTTTCAGCTGGATCGGGAACAATATGACCTATATCCCCGATTCACTGGCATACGATACAACATACGATGTCATAATCGGAAGCGGTGCTATGGATCTTGCAGGTAATTCGTTATCAGCATATGACCCATGGAACTTCACAACGATTCCTGATACAATGCCTCCCACTGTTATCGCTAACACACCAAATGGAACAAGTGTTCCAATTCTTTCCCAGATAACGGTAACCTTTAGCGAAGCGATGGATCAGGGATCTGTTGAGACGGCCTTCTCAATTGACTCTGCTAGCGGAACTTTTAGCTGGAACGGAAACAGGATGATTTATACTCCATCGAACCTTTCCTACAATATGACATACAATGTCAGTGTTGGAACCGGTGCAACGGATCTTGCAGGAAATAATATGTTAGCTCCATATTCATGGCAGTTCGTCACAGCACCTCTGTCAGTAAATGTTGTCAGCAATCCGGGTTTCGAATCAGGAACGACCTCATGGACGAAGAGTACGGGTATAACGTTTACTGCAGTAACTCCGGGTTATGAAGGGACGAAGGCTGCTAAACTTGTTATTGCCAGTACTACCACGAATCTGCAGTTCTATCAGGCCAATATACCTCTGGGAACAGGCTTATACCTGGAACCAAATACCCATTATCGGCTGAGTTTTGCAGCATATTCGTCGTTAGGACATGATATGAGAGTTAAATTGATACAACATACATCCCCATATACCAACTATGGAGTGGATCAATTGTTCAATCTTAACACGAACTGGCAGACATTCTCTACAGAATTCACCACAACTGGTTTCACAACCAATGTGAAAAATGGACGTCTACAGTTCTTCCTTACAGGTGCAGGTTTGGGCGTAAACGGAGATATCTACTACATAGATAGCGTGAAACTGGAGAAGATTTAAAAAAAGAAATATACAATTTGGAATTTACCGCGGGTAAATTCCTTTTTTTTAATTTGTGAAAAGGTGAATAAATGATATTGGATAACTTTAGCCGGGGGCATCCCCTCAGGATCGTAGTTGGAATAACAATGCTAGCAATACTGCTAGCAGGAAGCGCAGGAGCGGTGATAAATCCCGGATTTGAATCAGGAACTTCTCCATGGGTTCTTGCTCCACCCGGTGACACTTTAACCACAGCATCCCCCGGTTTTGTGGGAATAAATGCGGTCAAACTTGTACTGAATAGTGGCGCTACGAACATCCAGTTTTATCAGAGAGGGATAATACTGGAGCCAAACACTCCCTATCGTCTAAGTTTCGCAGCATATTCAACAACAGGACATGATATGACTGTGCGTCTGATCCAGCATGTTTCACCGTATGCTCCATATGCACCATCATTCCCAGTAAATCTTGGTACGAACTGGCATACCTTTACAACTGAATTTACTACAAATAGTCTCGCAACTACAAGCAATGGACGTTTACAGTTCTTGTTTGGATCATATGCTAAAGCAGGAGACACCTACTATATCGATGACATACGATTAGAGAAGTTCTCAGGCGAACCTGACACAACGCCTCCTAATATTACTTTCTGGTATGGAAATTCCCAGATGTTTGGAGAACTTGGTGTTCCTCAGCAATGGGTGAACATTCTTGGCAATGCGTATGACACATCAGGAATAGACTCTATGAATTATTCATTGAACAATGGAAGCGTAAAGGATCTTTCCATAGGGCTCCAAAATCTTCGCCTTTCGTCTATAGGTGATTTCAATATTGAGATCAACTACACAGACCTGTTGTGCGCAGATAACCAGGTAATGATAAATGCGACCGATAACAAACAAAATACGAGAAGTGAAATTGTATTTATTGATTACTCCTGCAACAATGTATGGCCTGAAGATTATGCTATCAACTGGAGCAAAGAGGCCAATATTCAGGATGTAGCACAGGTCGTGGATGGTCTATGGACCAAAGAAACTAACGACATCCATCCAGCTATAATCGGTTATGACCGTTTGATCGCTATTGGTGATATGACATGGACAGATTATGAGGTCACAGTCCCGATAACCATCAATACTCCTCTTGATCCTTCTGCCCCAAGTGGCGGCCCGAATTTTGGTATTAGCATGAGATGGCAGGGACACAACAAATTGAGTGGCGAACAGCCAGGAGTAAAATGGTGGCCAATTGGTGCAATTGGTGGCTATATGTCCTCAGGGGACACTTTCAGGCTCCTTATCATCGGGCGTGATGAGAATAAAATTACGATCATTGCCAATGATACAAGTGGAAGAAAACTGACAGTTGGTGTTCCCTATATGTTCAAGATGAGGGCAAAGACCAATGGAACAAGAACCCAATATTTCCTCAAAGTTTGGAACCAGGGTACAACCGAACCTGCCGCATGGACAATCAGTGGTTATGGGGACGCCATAGGATTGGAACAGGGCTCAGCAATGCTCAATTCCCATTATAGCAATGTGAGTTTTGGAAATGTTACAATCAGATCATTAGATGGCGGTGCTATAATCAGCGATATATCCGTTGAAACACATGAAAATAATGCAACTGTAAGATGGCTTACAGACAAGCCTGCCTCAAGCAATGTTTCATACGGATCAAGCACAAATTATGAGAATGGCAGTGTTGTTGATGGAACACTGGTATTATCCCATGCGATCCTTCTGAATGATTTAAAACCAGGAACCCTGTATCATTATAAGATCAACTCCATAGATAATGGAGGAAAATCTACAAATTCAGTTGACCTGCACTTTACTACTATAGCGACAATCTTACCCAGCATAACAGTGCAGCCTGTGGATAAGACGGCCATCAATGGATCAAAAGCGACATTTAGTGTGGAAGGTGCCGGAACTCTTCCATTAAGTTATCAGTGGAAGAAGAATGATGAGAATATAACAGATGCAACAGGACCTTCTTACTTGACTCCTGCAACAAATCTATCAGATAACGGTACAAAGTACAGTGTTCTTGTTTCGAACATTTATGGAAGTGTAACTAGCAATGAGGTAACATTGTTTGTGATTGAAGCAACTCTCCCGTCCGAAAAATGGTGGGATACAACACGAAACTTCCGTATACCTGTCACCATTGATTCTACAGGATTTGAACGATATGAAAAACCAGTTGATGTGAGCATAAATTTCACCCAGACACTTGGCGTACTTGGGAATACCGGCACATTTGATGAAACCTCGATACGCGTTGTTGAAAGCGATATCAACGGCGTGATATTGAGCGATACGGTGCCATTCCAGTTCGATAAGGATACAGGCTTTAATGCAGCTACAAAAGCCTCGGGTACTATTGTTTTCATGATGAACGGTACCACGCAGGCAAACAAGAACAGGTATTACCATGTTTACTTTGGTCTAACAGGAATATCATATTCCTCCATATCTGTACCATCACGTGTGACACTTATCGATAATGTCATGGATGAGGGCCAGTCCAGCTATCAGATATCAGCGGGTGGCACTACCTACTATTTCCATAAAAAGGCAGGCGGTTTCTCAAGTCTTGTAGATTCATCAGGAAACGACTGGATCAGCTATCATCCTACAGTCGGTTCACAGGCAGCAGGAGAATTCCGTGGCATTCCAAATGTGATCTCCGGAACCGGAGTATTCCATCCTGGATTCACATGCTGCACAAGCAGTGTTGTCACAAGCGGACCGCTCAAAATTAGGACACGGTCTGTTTCCCCTGATGGAAAATGGGAAAGCCTCTGGGATTTCTATCCTGGATATGCTACAATGACCATGGTCAAAGCTCCACTCCCCTACTGGTGGCTCTACGAAGGTACACCAGGTGGATCCCTGGATCCAAATAGTGATTTCACGGTCAGGTCGGATAATAAAAAGGCTCTGGTCACTGAAATTGTAACTGAAGATATACCGACACAGGAATGGGAATATTTCAGTGACCCAATAGTAAATCGCTCCTTATTCGTTTCGCACCATGAGGACGATGGAGCAACAGATACATCCAAACAGCAGGCTAACCAGATGAACATCTTTGGATTTGGCAGGGATACAAGCTTGAACGGATCATTATCTGGAATACAGCATTTCACAATGGGTCTTATGGAGGGAACAGAATTCGCACCAAGCTCAAAGACCATTTACTCGGCATATAAGGATCTGGGTATTGTAAAAGGCCCGATCGAGCAATATGATAGTGCAAGTCCCCCGATCATTGTGACTCAGCCTGCAGCCAGAATTATCGTAAATGGATCGTCTGCAACATTTAATGTTAGCGCCACAGGCCAATTGCCCCTATCTTACCAGTGGCAGAAGAACAATGTGAACATCTCTGGCGCAATCAATGCATCGTACACGATCTCACCTGTGAACCTTTCAAACGATGGGTCGACATACCGGGTCGTGGTGACGAACACATTAGGCCATATTAATAGCAATACGGCAAAGCTGACGGTTCTACCTGAACAGCTTGTTATGCTGGATTTGACATATACCTTCAATTCAACAAAACAAGGGTTCTCTGCCAATCTTCCCTTCCCACCCAACATGCCAAGTAACCTTATTACGCCTATCGATTATGCACATGGGTGGATCTACCAGAAGCTTGAGGTTCAAACAAAACCAACCACGAAACCAGTAATATTCCAGATGTGTATATTCCAGGACGAGAAAATTGCCACAAAGCATGCCTGTACCGCAGGAGCAAAACTAACTTTTACAACACCTGGTACCTACTATGCTGACCAGTCGATGCCATCGTTGTACCAGTATGGTAATCTCCAGTGGAACCGATCACTTCTTACCCAGATATTTGCTGTGAAAGATGGTAATGCCCATCCGATAGATAACAGTTATTATATACCAGGTGAAGCAAGGTATTTTGGCTATCCAGACCTGAGTTTCTATTTCCCGATGCAGGTAAGGTATACTGCCATAATAGTGCGACCAGGCGGTGGAGCACCGGTATGGCCTTTAGATAATCCCCCCAGTATTACGTCTCAACCAGCCAATAAGACGATTGCGATCGGAGAGACTGCAATATTCAGTGTTGGGGCGGCCGGGATTGAAACATTATACTATCAGTGGCAGAAGAATGGTGTTAATATTGATGGAGCATACAGTTCATCCTTTGTAACTCCACCTGCGACATCAGCAGATAGTGGTACCACGTACAGGGTTATAGTGACAAATGAACAGGGCAGTGTTACAAGTAAAGACGCAATTCTTACTGTTGTAGGGACTATCAATCTCATCGCCAACCCTGGTTTCGAATTTGGAACTACAACCACTCCCACATCATGGACGAAAGTTACGGGCGCTACGTATAGTGCATTAACTCCTGGTTATGAAGGAACAAGGTCGGCAAAACTTGTTATTACCAATACTACCGCGAATCTTTCGTTCTATCAGACAAATATACCTCTTGAAACAGGACGATACCTGGAACCAAACACCCGGTACAGGCTAAGTTTCTCGGCATATTCGTCGACAGGACATGATATGATGGTAAATCTGGTTAAGAGCACTACACCCTATCCTACCTATGGATTATCTTACAAGGCCGATCTTGGAACTGCCTGGCAGAATTTCTCGACAGAGTTCAACACAACTGGTTTCACAACCAGAGTGAAGACTGGACGCTTACTGTTCGTGTTTACAGGTACAGGTTTAGGAACAAAAGGAGATATCTACTATCTAGATAACGTGAAACTTGAGAAGTACACTACATCTGGTGATACAACTCCTCCCACTGTTATTGTGACCACGCCTCCAGGAGAGGATGTTTCTTATGCAACACAGGTAACGGTTAAGTTCAGTGAATCGATGAATAGATCATCAGCACAGAATGCGTTCTTAATTAATCCTGCATCTACAGGAAACTTTAGCTGGAACGGGAACGAAATGATCTATATCCCTGATTTGAATCTTGAAAATAGCACAATTTACAATGTCACAATTGGAATTGGTGCAAGTGATCTGGCTGGTAATAGTATGGTAACTCCATACGAATGGCAATTCACTACTAAAGAACAGGATCTAACGCCTCCAACTGTAATAGATAATTCGCCTAATGGAATGGGTGTTTCACTTTCTGCGAAAATTTCAGTGAATTTCAGTGAAGCCATGAACCAGTCATCGGTGAGATCATCATTCTCCACGATCCCGGCGACAAACGGTAGTTTTGGCTGGATAGGAAATAATATGACCTATATCCCTGATTTGAACTTTTTGTACAATACAACATATAATGTCATAATTGATAGCTCTGCCATGGATCTTGCAGATAATTCGTTGTCATCATATGATTGGAACTTCACAACGATTCCGGATATAATGGCTCCCTCTGTTATCGGGAACGCACCCAATGGAACAAATGTTCCAAATAGCTCACAGATAACGGTAAACTTTAGTGAAGCAATGGATCAGGAATCTGTTGAGTCAGCATTCTTCACTTCCCCAGTAACAACAGGCAGCTTTAGCTGGAACGGGAATTCAATGAAATATACTCCGTCTAACCTTTCCTACAACACGACCTACAATGTCACCATTGGAACCGGTGCAATGGATCTTGCAGGCAATAACATGTCAGCTCCATATCAATGGCAGTTCGTCACAGCACCTCTGTCGATAAATATAATCAGTAATCCAGGATTTGAATTAGGCACTACAACCGCTCCCACTTCATGGACGAAAAGTACGGGCGTGACGCTTACTGCAGCACCTCCTGCCTATGAAGGAACCAGGGCGGCAAAACTTGTTATTGGCACTACAACCACGAATCTGCAGTTCTATCAGGCCAATATACCCCTGGGATTGGGGCTATATCTGGAACCAAACACCCACTATAGGCTGAGTTTTGTGGCATATTCGTCGACAGGACATGATATGAGAGTTAAATTGATAAAGCATGTTTCACCGTATACCAACTATGGGGTGGACCAGACGTTTAATCTCAATACTGACTGGCAGACCTTCTCTACCGAATTCACAACATCTGGTTTCACTACCAATGTGAAAAATGGACGTCTACAGTTCTTCCTTACAGGTACAGGTTTAGGAGTAAAAGGAGATGTGTACTATATAGATAGCGTAAAACTTGAGAAGATATAAAAAAAGAGGCTACAGGAACGAAATGAAAATGTTATGGCAAAAAATCACCAGAAAAAACGTAGGATGGAATAAGTATATATTACTAATTTCTATCCTTCAGATTTTTGTCCTTTTTTTTGTTAATATGGATGTGGCAATCGCTGCAGATGTAATGTATACCCCCTACTCGAGCAGTGATGGGTATATGGACGTTCCTTCCAGCGGGGTAAGATTGACGACATCTATAGTTGGTGATATAGATGCAGACGGTATAGATGATTTTGTTATAGCGCAAAGACTGGTAAAACCTGCGATCGTCTGGTATAAAAAAGAAAGCGGTAATTCATGGAAAAAATACCCTGTTGAACCTGAGGCTATGGATCTGGATGTTGGTAATGCTTTATATGATGTGGACAAAGACGGTGATCCGGACATAATTCTATTTAGCAATCCCCCCTCAGGAACAGAAGGAGATGCATGGTGGTGGGAAAATCCCGGAACCTTAAATGGTTCAGTATATTCAGCAACCAGCTGGACAAAACATCTTATAAAAAACACCGGATACAATGGCCAACATGATGCGAAATTTGGTGATTTTGACGGGGATGGTAAAGATGAACTTGCATGGATTGGCAGGGCTCTGGATTCTAAATTATATATCGCTGAAATTCCAGCAGACCCGAAAACGTTGTGGACAGATATAACCGTAATTCATACATTCCCAAAAATTGTAGAGGGAATGTCTACCGCTGATATTGATCTGGATGGAAAAATTGATATTGTTAGCGGGGGCGGATGGTTTAAGCACAATGGCGCAACCTCGTATACGTTTAACCAGATAGGTTTAGAATCAGATCGAAGTGCTTATGAGTCACGTATTTCTGTTGGCCAGATAGTACGAGAAAAGGTTTCAGGTGCAGATCGACCGGAAGTAGTATTCGCAGCAGGTGACTTTTCAGGGTCTATTGCATGGTAC
>Ga0209429_10001831_pt1 | contig 12861 bp, 12 predicted proteins | sample BarGraNGADG00212_3_FD_184493 | JGI IMG/M metagenome (GOLD analysis project Ga0209429, IMG submission 184493) | Arctic peat soil microbial communities from Barrow, Alaska - Barrow Graham LP Ref core NGADG0004-212 (SPAdes) (version 2) | ecosystem: Environmental > Terrestrial > Soil > Wetlands >... | reverse complement strand
TCCGGGCTAGCTGTCGCGCCCAAGCAATGCGCTTCGGAAGCGGTCCTTCTGAACCGCTTGGGCATAGGCCTGTTGGCAACGGGTGTCCGCAGGTCCGGCCCGGCTTACCCCCACACTGCTTGATCGGCGCGATCGGTTGGTCGTGTCGTCGCTATATCGCACTCGCATCGAGACATATCTTCCGGGCGAGGCAATCATGGCGGTGGCTGCTGGATCATTGCAGCCGTAGGGCCCTGCCGGGCGTTTGGCCAGTTAGGGCGCCATTCCGGAAGACTTCTTGGCCGGCGACCCACACGCGCATTACCCCTTGAGCAAGTACCTTCGGTTCCTCGTAAGTGCTGCGATCGGCGATGGTTCGCGGATCCAGGGCGATGAGGTCGGCGATCATGCCCGGCCGCACCAGTCCCCGCACTCCCAGCCCGAACCTCCGGCACGCGTGCGCTGAGAGGTGTTGGCTGGCTTCACCCCAGGTGTAGTTGCCCTGCTCACGCGTGTGCACGCCGAGGAATCGCGCGAACGTGCCCCAGCCTCGCGGGTGAGGTGCGCCGCCGAGGTAGATGGAATCGGATCCGACCATGTGGGCGGGGTGCTGGAAGTGACCGATCACGTCGTTCATGGTGTTCGTTCTCGGTTGGTCGAATACAGCCGCGGCCCGCAGCCTGGACGAGACCAGCAGGCGTCGCAGGAAGGACACCACATCGCTCCCGTCGCTGGCGGCAGCCTCCTCCAGCCAGTGGCCTTCCGACCACCGGAACTCGTCAGACTCCACTTGGGCGAGCCGAATCCTTGAGAACACGCTGGCATTCGTGGTTGCCCACTGCCGCCACGCGTAGTCGATGGCCGGGTCCTGGAGTCGCTCGAGGCACGCATCCATGCCGCCGGCCTGCAGCCATGACGGGACACCGACCATCGCGACGATGGTCGCGCCACGCGTGTACGGATAACTGTCGTAAGTGAGGTCCACGCCGGCGTCGATCGTCTCGTCTACGAGCTGCCGAAGCATGTGGAACGGGCCGTGGAGATGGCTCATGTGGACGGGGGTGCCGGACCGCACGCCGATCTCCCGAGCCTCCACGACGCCGATGTCGGCCGCTGCCTCGTAGCCCCGCATGTGGGTCACGTAGACGCCCCCGTGGCGGCCAACCTCCGTGACGAGGTGGGCGATCTCCTCGGTCGAGCCATACCGGTCGGGGATGTACTCAAGGCCAGTCGACAGTCCCAGGGCGCCCTGTTCCATGCCGGCGGCAACGAGCCGGCGCATGGCCTCCAGCTCTTCGTCCGTGGCCGGCCGCGCTTCCGTGCCCAGGACCTCGTGACGGACGTTGCCGCGAGGGATCAGCGTCCCGACGTTGATGGGCGTCGCCGTGTCGTAGGACGCGAGCGCGTCGTCGATCGAGAGGAAGTCGGAGACAGGGAGGTGCACATCGCCGTTGATCGAGCCGAAGTACTGCTCCACGTAGGCCCGGGTGGCAGGGTGTGCCGGGGCGGTGGACAGCCCGTCCTGGCCGATGATGATCGAGGTGACCCCTTGTGCGAGCATGGCCGCTTGGACCTCCGACGTGAACACGGCGGACTCGCCATGGACGTGGGTGTCCACCAGACCGGGCATGATGAACAGCCCGGTGCAGTCGACAACCCTCTCCTCCGCCACGTCGCCGATCCGTCCGACCTTCCGGATGATCCCGTCCTCCACCGCGACGTTCGCGCGGAAGGGCGGTGCCGAGGTGCCGTCCACCACCCAGCCCCCCCGCAGAACGAACGACCCTTCTGGCGAGGGGGACGCGGCACCCGCGGCCGCCTCGATGGGCACGCCGGTGCTCATGGAAGCGGGAGGGCTGCGATGACGTCGATCTCGACGAGGATGTCGTGAAGGTCGGAACCGACCGTCGTCCTGACGGGGTAGGGGGCCGGGAAGAACTCCAAGTACGCCTCGTTGAACGCGGCGAAGTCCCGCTTCAGGTACTGCAAGTGGGCCGTCACCTTGACGACGTCCGCGAAACCGACGCCGTTCTCCGCGAGCACGGCCTCGATGTTGCGCAGCACTTGGCGGGTCTGGTCCCCCACTCCCTCGTGCACCTCGCCGGTGACGGGGTCCTGGGGGCCGAATCCGGCGGTGAAGAGCAAGCCGTTCGCCGCCACTCCGTGGCTGTATGGTCCGGCCGGCTTCGGCGCGTTGCTCAGGGTCATGGCCTTCTTCTGGGGCATGGGTCAGTTCTCCTTGTCCGGGCTGGTGGCGTCCAGGATGCCGATGATGGCCTTCTCGACGAGGACGTCCTGGCCCTCCTCGAGCAGGTCGGGGCCGAGCCACAGGCCGCGGGCGACGCCGTTGCGGCGGTCGGGCATCACGGAGATGCGCGGATCTGACTGGTCGAGCCGTCGCAGGACCTCCTCCGCGCGTGCGTGGTCGGCGAACCCGAGGCGCAGGCGCGGGACGGGCTGGCCCGCCTCGTTGAGGTCGCAATAGCTGGCGTCGACGCCCGGGATGCCTTCGAGTGCCTCGCCCCAGCGGGTCACAGTGGCGGCCCACGTGGCGTGCTCGGCCTCGTGGTCGAGCACGACGTAGCGTTCGACTGCCGCGAGCAGGCCCATGATCTCCTCCTTCCCCGCCTTCATGGCTCGAGCCCAGCGCTGGAAGGGGGATCCGTTGTTGCGGGCGGCCTCGACCCAGCGCTCGGCTCCGAGCAGCAGTCCGCTCGCTTGCGGCCCGTGGAGGCCCTTGCCTCCGGAGAACGCGACGAGGTCCGCGCCGAGGTCCCGGGTGAAATCCCAGAGGTTGCTGACAGGCGGCAGCTGGGCGGCGGCGTCCACGATCACCGGGATTCCCCTGGCGTGCGCGATCTCGACCGTCTGTTCGAGGGACAATGCCACCTGGGGCAGGTGGGAGCCAGCAACATAGATGACGGCCAGCGTGTCGGGGGAGATCGCCGATTCCAGCTCCCAGTCGAAGGTCTGCTGAGTATTGCCGATCTGTCGGATCGTGATGCCGGCGAGGTGGAAGGTGGCGTCATACGGGATGCGGTGGGCTGCGTGCATGATGACCTCGCTCGGGGCGAGGTCGTGTCCCGGGAAGGACGTCAGCACTCCAGGGTTGCCGCCGTTGCGCATGCCGAGCAGGGCAAGGATGATCGCGCTAGCGCAGCCCGAGGTCACGTAGGCGGCCTCGTTTCGGGTGATCTCGGCCAATCGCCTCCCCACGGCACGGTGCAGCTCGTGCATGTCAACGAACGACCCGGCGGCGTTCCGCATGGCGTCCAACACCTCGTCCGGCATGAGCGAGCCGCCGATCGCCGTGAAGGTGGTCGAGGCGTTGATGATGGGGCGTAGGCCGAGCTCTTCGTAGGTGGTCATGGGCACTCCTAGGTCAGTTGGCGGGTGATGTCGTCGACTGCGGTCTGCAGCTCAGGAAGCAGCGACCTCAGGTATTCGAGGTCCTTCTGCGTGCGCAGGGCGGTGATGGAGATGGCGCCCACCAGCGTCCGGGAGTGATTGGCGAACGGCACTGCGATACAGGTGACGAAGTCCTCGAACTCGCCGTCGTCGAGCGCGTAACCCCGCTCGCGCACCCGATCGAGTTCTGCGTCGAGTTCGACGCGGGACGTGATGGTCCTGCTCGTGTAGGGCGTCCACGACGTCTCGGCCAGCACCTGGTCGCGCTGGGCCACATCCAGCAGGCTCAGGATGGCCTTCCCCACGCCTGCGGCTTGGGGGATGACCGACCTGCCCACCCGCGAGTGCATGCGGACGCCCGCAGCGTTATCAACCTTGTCGACGTAGAGGATCCGGCCGTCCATGAGTTGGGCCAGGTGAACCGTGTGGCCCACGGTGGCTTGCAGCTTCCGGAGCGGGGCGTGGGCGAGCGGTCTCAGTTCGAAGGTGTCGAGGGCGTGGGTTGCGATACCGATGATGCGGGGCCCGACGGCGTAGGAACCATCGTCACGCGCCACGACGGCACCTGCTTGCTCAAGCGTCCTCAGCTGCCGCAGCAGGGTGGTCCTGTGCACGTCGAAGAGTTCTGTCAACTCGGGCAGGGAGCGGGGCCTTGCCGCCAGAACCTCGAGGACCTCCAGTGCTCGCGCCAAGGTGGCTGACATCGTTGGCCTCCAGGTGGAGATGATCCGGTGATCCGGCTGGTCTCGTCGACGGCCAGTGACGGGACTTTGCCCGACCCCCTGCCGCTTTGGCTGCTTTCCTGACAGACTACAGGAATCGCACCAATGTGTGTCGTTCTTGCACACACGCTTCAAGGAGGAGGGGGCATGCGAACCACCTACACCGTACGTTTGAGTGCAGTCGTGCTTGCCGTCGGAATGGCACTTGCCGGCTGCAGCGGGACGACGGCCCCATCCGGCGCGCCGGCCAGCGGGGGATCGGGCGGGGCCGCCAAGATCAGCGGCACGCTGACGTTCGCCAACTGGCAGTGGTTGGAGCCCGGTCGAGGCGACAAGATCCTGGCCGCCGTCAAGAAGTATGAGACGAAGAACCCCGATGCCAAGGTGGTGAAGCAGGAGATCACGCGCGCCGACTACGAGAAGACGATCAGCACCCAGATCGGGGCGGGCGCGGGACCCGACATCCTCATCGTTCCCGATCCCTTCTTCCCCGAACTCGTGGCCGCCGGGGCGCTGGAGCCCGTCGATGACGTTGTCCAGGCAGCGAGCGGGCTGCGCGAGACCAACAACAACTACAAGGCCGACGGCAAGCAGATGAGCATCCTTTGGGAGGCCGTTCCGTACGCCCTGGTCTGGAACAAGGCGCTCCTGGAGAAGGCGGGGGTCAAGCCGCCGACGAACGTCGACGAGTTGGCCGCGGCCGCCAAGGCGATCAAGGACAAGACCGGCAAGACCGGCTTCATCGTCCGGCACCAGCTCAACGAGGAATCCCCTTGGTGGAGCGACTACAGCAACTGGGTCTTCGGCTACGGCGGCGCCTGGTCGGATGGCAAGGCACTGACCCTCAACCGGCAGGAGAACATCGACGCGCTCGCGGCGCTGCAGAAGGTGTACAAGTCGGGCGGGTTCGGCGTGGGCGATGACGCCTCCACGTACCGGAGCAAGTTCGCCGCCGGGGAGGTCGGCATGATGATCGACAACTCCTCCGCGGCCCTAACGGTCGTCTCCAAGGCCGGCGGCATCAAGCCCACCGAGATTGCCAGTGCCCCCTTGCCGTTCCCCAAGGGCGGATCGGCCTACGCCGGGTTCTCCATTGGCATCAACTCCCAGTCGAAGAACAAGGCACTCGCCAAGGACTTCCTCAAGTGGATGTTGGGTTCGGAGGCCCAGTCGACCATGGCGGACGCCCTGTTCCCATCGGGCATCGCGACCGCGGCCAAGCCCTCGGACGCCCTGACGGCGCAGCACCCCTGGACCGACGGGTTCTACAAGCAACTCGAGAACTCCAGCGGCGTCGTCATCAAGGGCTTCGAGGCCAGCACGCCCCAGGTCCGCACGATCGTGCTGACCGAGGTGGCCAGGTGCCTGAGCACGGGTACTTCCCCGAAGGAGGCCATGGACGCCGCCCAGCAGAAGGCGGCCAGCATCAAGCCATAGTTCCCTGCGCGCTGGGTGGCCCGGCAACCTCGAGGTTGTTGGGCCACCCGAGTGGCCTGAGCAGTGAGGAGTACCCATGGCCATCACCGCACCGGCCCGGGCGAGGCTCACCAGCCATCCCCGACGCCGTCATCGCTTCTCGTTCACCCCTTACGCCCTCGTCGGGCTCGCCACGCTGTACGTGTTGGCCTTCGCGGCCGTACCCCTCGTCAAGGGGATCGATCTGAGCTTCACCGACACCCGGCTGCTACGGCCCACGGGCGGTCGCTACATCGGTCTGGCCAACTACGTCGACCTGCTCTCGTCCGGATCGTTCCTGAAGTCGGTGGTGACCACGCTTGTGTACACCTTCTTCTGCGTGGTCCTTTGCCTCCTGATCGGCACCTTCACGGCCGTCATCATCAACCGTGAGTTCCCCGGACGCACCGTGGCGCGCGGCATCCTCGTCATGCCTTGGGCCGTCCCCACAGTGGCCGTCGCCTTGGTATTCCGCTGGATCTACAACGACCAGTCCGGCATCGCCAACGCCACCACCAGCGTCCTGGGCCTCGGGACCCACGGCTGGCTGACCGACCCGGACTACGGGATGTTGTCGGTGATCGTGGCGACGGTCTGGAAAATCACGCCCTTCGTCATGCTCGTCGTGCTGGCCGCGCTCCAAGCGGTTCCCGATGAGCTCTACGAGGCGGCTCGCGTGGATGGCTCGCGCGGCTGGACGACCTTCTCGCTCATCGTCTTGCCCTATCTCATGCCGACCCTGCGCGTCGTCGGCCTGCTGATCACGATCTGGTCGTTCCGCCGATTCGAGATCATCTGGCTGTTGACCGGCGGCGGCCCGGTGGACGCCACGAACACGATCGTGATCCACGTCTACCGCGAGGCGTTTGCCAACAGCCGTCTGGGCATGGCGGCAGCGGCCGGCGTGTTGGGGCTCGTGCTGGCGCTGGTCGTGACCGTTGTCTACTTCATCATCGAGAATCGCCAGTCGCGGACCGCCGGGGAGGCGTGATGTTCGCTCGTCGCAACCTTGGCCTCGGCGTCCGGATGTTCCTCGCCCTGCTGCTCACCGTCTTGGCCGGCTTCCCGCTGTATTGGATGATCAACACGTCCATGACGCCGTCCCTGACGATTTACCAGGGCGGCCAGGGACTCCTGCCCGATCCGACCCGCATCGGCGGTGTCTTCTCCGTCCTCACCTCGAGCTCCCCGTTCCTGCACTGGCTTGGGAACAGCGCCTTCATCGCATTCGGCGTCACCCTGTTCTCCCTGCTCATGGCTGCGCTGGCGGCCTACGCGCTGGCGCGTTACCGGTTCTTCGGGAAGGGGCCGATTGGCTTCATGTTCTTCGCGACCCAGATGCTCCCCGAGGCGCTCCTGGTGGTCCCGCTCTACTCCCTGTTCTCCAGCTTGGGCCTGCTGAACAAGCTCGGCGGCCTCGTCCTCGTGGACACCGTGTTCGCCATGCCCGTCGCAGTGTTCCTCCTGAAGTCGGCGATCGAAAACGTCCCCTACGAACTGGAGGAGTCGGCCCGTGTCGACGGCTGCCGTCCTCTCGACATCCTGCAGATCATGGTCTTACCCCTCATCGCCCCTTCGGTGGCTGCTGCAGCCGTGATCACCTTCTTCGACGGATGGAACGAGTACCTGTTCGCCACGACCTTCATGCGCGACAAGGACAACTGGGCCGCGTCCACTGGGCTGGCCTCCTACATCGGGGAATTCGACACGCCCCTCGACACCGTGTTCAGCGCCGCGGTCGTCTTCACGTTGCCGGCCGTCGTGTTCTTCCTGCTCATGCAACGTCGTATCGTCTCCGGCCTCACCGCCGGCTCTGTGAAGGGATGAAGGATGCCCACACTGACCTTCGACCACGTCACCAAGAGCTTCGGCCCGACCAAGGTGATCCAGGAGTTCAACGCCGAGGTCCCCGACCGCGAGTTCCTCGTCCTTCTGGGGCCGTCCGGCTGCGGCAAGTCGACCATGCTCCGGATGATCGCCGGACTCACCGATGTCACCAGCGGACGCATCCTCTTCGACGACAAGGTCGTCAATGACCTCGAGCCCCGGGCGCGCAACATTGCCTTCGTCTTCCAGAGCTACGCCCTGTACCCGCACATGACCGTGCGCGCGAACATCGCGTTCCCGCTCGTGATGGACGAGCTGCAGTGGTGGCATCGCATCCCCATCGTGGGCGGGCTGGCGCGGCGGGCCATCACGAAGCGCCCGAAGGTCGAGCGCAAGGTCACCGAGGCGGCCGAGATGCTCGAGTTGACCCCGCTGCTCGAACGACGGCCTCGTGACCTGTCCGGTGGTCAGCGTCAGCGAGTGGCGGTCGCTCGGGCCCTCGTCAGGGAGCCCACCGTTTACCTGCTGGACGAGCCGCTGAGCAACCTGGACGCCAAGCTCCGGGGTCAGATGCGCGCCGAGATCTCCGCGCTCCACGAACGGGTGAACAAGACCTTCGTCTATGTCACCCACGACCAGGTCGAGGCGATGACGATGGGGACCCGCGTCATCGTGCTGGAGTCGGGGATCATCCAGCAGTACGGGACACCCGACGACATCTACGCGCGCCCGGCCAACACCTTCGTGGCGCAGTTCATCGGGTCACCCGCGATGAACCTCATCCCGCTGAAGCGGGGGGGAGACGGCGCCTTTGACCTGCACGGCCGGCGGTTCGAGCCGCCCACCGACGAAGCGGCGGTGCTGCTGGGGATCCGTCCCGAACGCGTGTCCGTAACCGGGGCCGGGGGCCCGGGCATTCCCGCCCGCGTCCTCGTGGTGGAGCGGCTGGGTGCCGAGATCGTCGTGGGCTTCTCGTTCGAGATGGGGGAGTTCACCAAACCGGTGGGAGCGAAGGCGTCCCGCGGGCTCAACTACGCACGACTGGCGGACGACACGGGGCTGCAGTACGGCGACGCCTGCGCCATCCAGTTCGACGAGGACGACATCCTCTGGTACTCGGGCGAGACTGGGCGACTGATCACGGACGAGACCCGCTAGGGCTCCCATGCCTCGACTGCTGACAGCTGGCGGCCCGATCCTGTGCATCGGCGAGACCATGGTCTTGCTCGTGCCCGAACAGGGCCCGTTGGCGACCGCCGAGCGCCTGGTCGTGTCCGTCGCGGGCGCCGAGAGCAATGTGGCGTGCGGTTTGGCCCACCTCGGGGCCGAGGCCGAGTGGTTCTCCCGGGTCGGGGACGATCCGTGGGGCGACCGGGTGGTGGACTTCATCAAGGCGCGCGGCGTGCTCACCGGACGGGTGGTCCAGGACACCGGAAACCCCACCGGCATCTTCTTCAAGGACCATGCCGAGGGGCTCACGCGGGTCCACTACTACCGCCGGGGCTCCGCTGCCGCACAGCTCTCGGCGGTCGATGTGCGTGCGTTGCTGGATGCTCGGCCGGCGCTCACTCACGTCTCGGGCATCACTCCAGCCCTCTCGTTCTCCGCAGCGGACGCGATGGAGGCCATCGTGCGTGAGCGGGTTCTCGGCGGCTCGCTCGTCAGCTTCGATGTCAACTACCGGCCCGGCCTTTGGTCGCCGGACGCCGCGGGCCCCGTCTTGCGGCACCTCGCGCGTGCCTCGGACATCGTGCTGGTCGGACTCGACGAGGCGGGGACGGTGTGGGGTGCCCGGACCCCCGACGATGTGCGTGAACTGGTGCCCGAGCCATCCCACCTGGTCGTCAAGGATGGCGCCTTGGGTGCCACGCATTACGGCCCGGAAGGCGCCATGTTCGTCCCCGCCATGTCGGCCGCAGTGGTGGAGCCGGTCGGTGCGGGGGACGCCTTTGCGGCAGGCTTCCTCGCAGCCCACGTGGCGGGCGAGCCCACCGGCGTGGGCCTTCGGCTGGGCCACCTCATGGCCGCCCTCACGATGCAGGACGCCGCCGATCTCCCCGAGATGCCCCCGGCCACCCAGCTGTGGTCCCTGGCACGCGACCGAGAACGCTGGACCAGGACCCACATCACGCGCAACTCGCTCACATCACTCGTGCCAACGACGGAGGACTCATGGACGTGACCCGACTCATCAAGGGACAGCGCGTGATGGCGATCCTGCGCAACATGGACGTGGCTCGTACCGTGCGGCTGTCCATGCAGGCCTGGGACCTGGGCATCACCCTGGTGGAGGTGCCCATCCAGACGCCGGATGCAGTACCGGCCCTCGAGGCTGCCCTCGCAGCCGCGCGGGACCGCGGGCGCAGCGTCGGGGCAGGGACCGTCACCACCGTCGACCAAGTACGGTTGTGCGCGCGCCTGGGCGTTGCGTTCACCGTGGCCCCAGGACTCGACCCCGACGTGGTCCGCGAATCGGCCGCGACCGGCGTCCCGCACATCCCGGGGGTGTCGACACCATCCGAGATCCAACGGGCCCTCCGTCTGGGGTGCACCGTCCTGAAGGCGTTCCCCGCCTCCGTGCTGGGCATCGGGTGGTTCAAGGCCATGGGCGGACCGTTCCCCCACCTGCCACTTGTCGCCACAGGCGGCATGGACGCCTGGAACGCGCCAGACTTCCTGGCGGCCGGCGCCAGCATGGTCGCCGTGGGCTCGGCCTTGGAGGATGAGCTGCAACTGCCACTCCTGGCAGAGCTGGCGACACCCGGGACGGTGTGATGTGGGCGACCTCGTGGTCCGCCATGGCAGGGTCCTTACCCCAGGAGGGTGGCGTACCCAGGACCTCACAATCATCGACGGCCTTGTTTCCGACAACCCCCCGGCGCCCGGGTGCCCCGAACTCGACGCCACGGGCCGCCTGGTGGTCCCCGGGCTCATCGACCTCCACGCGCACGTCTACTACGGCGGTGCCCGACTCGGCATCAACCCCGACAAGGTGTCGGCCACCAGCGGGGTCACCACGTGGGTCGACGCCGGCACATCGGGCGCCGGGAACTTCGAGGGGCTCCTCATCCACGTCAAGCAGCGTGCGACGAGCCGCATCGTCCCCTTCATCAACATGTCGGTGCTGGGGCTGACCTCCATCGGAATGCCGACACGCGACGTCGGCGAATTGTGGGACCCCGCCTTCGGAGACTCCTTGGCCCTCCTGCGCGCAGCGGAGGAGTTCCCCGGGGAGATCCGCGGCATCAAGCTCCGGGCCAGTTACAACGCACTGGGTGACAGCGGACCGTCGATCTTCCCGCAGGCTCGATACGTGGCAGACGAACTCGGCGTCCCCTTGATGGTGCACCTCGGCATGGCACCGCCCACCATCGGGGAAGTCTGCCAGTACGTACGGGAAGGCGACATCCTCACGCACTGCTTCAACGGCCACCCCGGCGGCCGGATCACGGACCGGACCGGCAAGGTACGCCCGGAGGTCAGGGAGGCCGTCGATCGCGGAGTCCACCTCGACGTGGGACACGGGCTGGCGAGCATGAGCTACGACGTGGCGCGCAAGGCGCTCGACCTCGGCATGGTGCCGGACTCCCTGAGCTCGGACCTACACGCGGAAAGCCTGGGCGTGAGGGTCCGAAGCATCCTCACCGTGATGGAACTGTTCCTCGAGCTGGGCCTCAGCCTCGAGGAGGTGCTGGATCGCGTCACCGCGCGGCCCGCGAACATCATCCGGGCGCCGAACATCGGTCGCCTCGCGCCAGGGAGGGCCGGAGACGTGGCGGTCTTGTCGCTGGAGGACCGCCCCAGCGTGCGCCAAGACACGAACGGGACCCGCATCACCGTGCGCAAGCGAGTGGTTCACCACGCCACGATCATCGACGGTCAGGTGCTCCAGCCCGTCGTGGATGTTCGTCAGGAGACGCGGGCCTCGACCTGGACCGCCCGATTCGGCGCGGACCCCGACTTGGCCGCCGAGGCCTGAGCGCGTTGCGCTACCGGTCGACGCGGGGGCTACCGCCACCCGCGAGCTTGATCACCTCGGCCTTGGTGGCCATTGAGGTGTCGCCCGGCGTGGTCATCGCGAGGGCCCCATGCGCGGCACCGTACTCGACGCAGGTCTGCAGCGGCTCCCCGGTGAGCAGCCCGTAGATCAGGCCGGACGCGAAGGAGTCGCCCCCGCCGACCCGGTCGAGGACCTCGAGGTCGCGGCGGTCGGCCGCCCGGACGAGGCCGGCGTCTGCCGACCACGCCAGCGCGCTCCAGTCGTTGACCGAGGCGCTCGTCACCCCCCGGAGCGTGGTGGCGATGACCGCGAAGTTCGGGTACTCGGCGGCGACCCGGTCGATCATCCGGGCGAACCCGTCGACCGGCAGGTCGGTGAGATGCTCGCCCACGCCTTCGACATGGAAGCCGAGGGCGGCGGTGAAGTCCTCCTCGTTGCCGATCATCACGTCGACGTGGTGGGCCAGCATGCGGTTGACCTCCTGGGCGCGGGCCTGGCCCCCGATGGCTTTCCAGAGGCTGGGACGGTAGTTGAGGTCGTAGCTCACCACCGAGCCGTGGCGCTTGGCGGCCTCGAGCACCGCCTGCGCGGTCGCGGCGCTCTGCTCGGACAGGGCGGCGTGGATGCCGCCGGTGTGTAGCCACCGGACGCCGAGGGTGCCAAACAGGTGGTCGAGGTCGAGGTCCTCGGCCCGGAGTTGTGCGATCGCGGTGTTCCCGCGGTCGGAGACCCCCTTCGCGCCGCGGACGCCGTAGCCCCGCTCGGTGAAGTTCAGGCCGTTCCGGGCGGTGCGGCCCACCCCGTCCGACGGCACCCAGTGGATCAGGGAGGTGTCCACGCCGCCGGCGAGGATGAAGCCCTCGATGAGGCGTCCGACCTCGTCGTCGACGAGCGCGGTCGCGACCGCGGTGCGCAGGCCGAAGACGCGCGAGAGGCCCCGCGCGACGTTGTACTCGCCGCCGCCCTCCCAAGCGGTGAAGGTGCGGGCGGTGCGGATGCGCAGCTCGCCGGGGTCGAGGCGCAGCATGACCTCGCCGAGGCTCACGGCGTCGTAGAGGCACTCCTCGGCCGGGAGGAGGCTGATGGTGGGCACGGGTGGTCTCCTCGCTCTCAGTGGGTCCGGGCCGACCCGGACGCCGCGACGACGGCCTGGGCGGAGAGCCGGGTGCCATCCCACCGAAGCCACCAAGGTACGCGCCGATGGCGGCACCCGCAGGGCCGCCGAGCAGCCCGACGAGGCCACCCGTAACGACGCCGAGAAGGGTACCGAGCGGCCCCTTCTCCGCCGTCTGCCGGACGGCCACATTGCCCGAATGGTCCTTCACGATCACGCTGGTCGCGTACACCGTGATGTCACCCTCGTGGTGCAGGTCCTTCAAGGCGGTCAGCCCCTCGAAAGCAGTCGCCTCAGTGTCGAACACCGAAACCAGAATCTTGTTTCCCATGTCTAGAACTCCTTACTAAGTCGCG
>Ga0209429_10001830_pt1 | contig 12876 bp, 11 predicted proteins | sample BarGraNGADG00212_3_FD_184493 | JGI IMG/M metagenome (GOLD analysis project Ga0209429, IMG submission 184493) | Arctic peat soil microbial communities from Barrow, Alaska - Barrow Graham LP Ref core NGADG0004-212 (SPAdes) (version 2) | ecosystem: Environmental > Terrestrial > Soil > Wetlands >... | reverse complement strand
TCACACCGGCAGGCAATCGTCTTCTCGTCTTCTTTCGTCATGTCGTCACCCCACCTTGATGTTGCGCACCTGCTCACAGAGAGCAGGATCGTCGAATTCGACAGAAATGAGCGATGACCTGCTGACGTTGTCGGCAGGCAGGACAGACTTCACCGTCGCGCTTCCCAGCGAAGCTCCGTCGCGACCAAGCAGTGTGACTGTGCCGCCCTTGACGGGCAGCGGTAGGTACTCGTACGGGACCGTGACCGACGGCTTCGCCTTTGACTTGTCCTGGATGAAGATGGCAAGACCGGGGCAAACCTTGAGGCAGCTCATGCATCCCGTGCACTTGGCAAAGTCGACGTGCGGGATGCCGTTGATGCCGTCCATGATGATGGCGTCGAACTTGCAGGCGCTGACACACGGGTTGCAGGGGATCTCCTGGATGCACTCGATGACAGCGACAGGGCCCTTCTTCTCGCGCTCTTCGGGAGGAAGAAAACCGTTCTCGTGCAAATACGTGATATCGATGATCCCGGTTTCAAAATGGTTCATTCGAGCACCTCGACGCATTTGAGTCCGATACAGATCTTGGCGCCAAACGGTCCGGCCCGGAGGTCGTCCAAGTTGTGCCTCGTCTCCTTCTGCTCTTTGACCGGCACATCCATATGTCCAAGGTCGTACGCGGCCTGGAGTCCTGCGATCTTGCCTTCCATCATGGCAGTGGAGGCCTCTTCGATGCCGGAGGCGTCCCCTGCCGCCAAGATGTCGGGATTGCTGGTACGCATCGCCCAGTTGCGCTTGGCGACCCAGCCGCCCAACTCTCCCGTATACGCGAGATCAAGCTTTGCCTGTTCGAGCAGTTCGGTCGAGGGCTTGAGTCCCGCCGACAAACAGATCGTGTCGCAGTCGACACGCTGTTCGGTGCCGGGAATCGGTTGCCACTTCTCGTCAACCTCGGCGATAATCGCCGCTTCGACGTGGTCAGTGCCGACCGCTTCCAGCACGGTATGGCGCGTCATGATATGGACGCCGTTTCGGGCGATCTTGCTCGCGTGGACGAGATACCCGCCCACCCTTGGCGCGCCCTCGATGACCCCGACAACCTCAATGCCTGCCTGCATCAGCTGGTAGCTGACGATGAGGCCGACGTTGCCCGCACCGACCATCAGGACCTTGTTGCCGGGCTTGATGCCATAGACATTCATCAGCGTCTGCGCGGCTCCTGCCCCGAAGACGCCAGGCATGTCGTTGTTTTTGAACATGAGCATCTTCTCGGCTGCGCCCGTGGCGACGATGACCTTGCGAGGGTGGAGGAGAACCGCATGGTCCTGGTCGGCGGCACATACAGCGCCCTGAAACCATCCAAACGCAGTGAAGCCGCTGTACACCGTGATATTGGGCATGGCCGTCACCTGCTCGATCAGTTTCTTCGCGATGGTGACACCACGCGTACCGGCATTCTCCTTCGCCGAACCGAAGAACTTATGCGTCTGCTTGACCAGCTGACCACCCAACTGGGGGTTCTGGTCCAGCAGGATGACGTCCGCACCGGCCTTGGCCGCCCAGAGAGACGCTTCCAGTCCGGCAGGCCCACCGCCAACGACGAGGACTTCTGCATCCTTCTCCTTCACGCCCTTCATGGCAGCCTGCACGTCGGGGAACTTGCCATCGCCGTGCTGCGTCTCGACCTCCATCCCATCCCGGACCTGCAGGACGCAGGTACGCGTATTGGGGATACCGTCAACCCGCATCATGCAGGATGAGCACTTTCCGATAGCGCAGAACATGCCTCTGGGACGGTAGAATCGGGAGGAAGTACTGTACTGTTTCACGCCGGATGCATACAGAGCCATCGCTACTGTTTCCTGGGGATAAGCGGCGATCTCCTTGCCGTCGTACGTAACGTGCACCGGGTTCCCCCGGTTCCACGCAAGGATCGGATGCGTGGCAATACGATTGTCTTCCACCTTTTTCACCTCTCCGATGCGAATTGACTTTCTACACTTGCAGTATAGAACCACACACGCTTTTTTCTACAGGTCAGTGAAAAATGCAACAAGCCTTCGGCGGGCTCCGACATCTCATGACACATGAAACCATCGCTAAACAACGGCTGACCTCCTTGACCGATTGTGCCAAGCAGGCACTACATGTCAGGGCAAACTGGTTCCTTCCTGGCCAGACGTTCCTATGCAAGGATAGAAACTGGCCCGGGCCACATTAGCAAAGTACATCATACCGCACAGAAGCCTTACGTCAGTTGACACGTATACCCGCGTCTGCATCTATCGACATACCATCGCAGTCCTTCTCATACAGGAGGAATATTCCCCTGAGGGGACAAGAGATTCTACAACATCCGGGGATATGAAGTTCCCTGAGGACGGCCCCATGCCCTTTCTGCAAGAGCTATTGCACCAGCTTCATCTTCAAATGCTCCGAAACTCTAACTCTCCTCTCTCTGAAACCTCGCAAGAAGGGCTCTGCCTCATGCAATACCAGCCAATTTGTCCAGCCATCATATAGGACCTAGAGGTCCTAAGAAATGTCTGACAGGTTCCAAGCTTCGATCTCTTCGCGAGGGGGAGCTTGGTATTCATTCTTCTTGTTAAAATACCATCCATGCTTATTTCTCAAATCCACAAGGAATTCAGTGTAGTTTAAGGCAGCCAGACCAACATCTATGACTGGTACCCCTAAAATACCTTGTAACTCTTGATAGAACCCAAATTGGTGAGTACAGCCAAGGATGATGACTTCCGCTCCATCCTGTTCAATCGCTTTTTGCGCAGCCTGAACTATCCTCCTTTTAGTCTCTTCAGGGTCCACCTGAAGGTCCAGTACCCCCATGCCAATGGCCTGAAAGGATGCTAAGTGATCTTGGAATCCATACTTAATGACGTTTTCTCTCATAAGAGGGATCCATTTAGTCCGTCCCACAATTATGGAAAAACGTTGCCCAAGTGTTGACGCGATATGCATTGAAGCTTCCGCTGGAGCAGTGACCACCAATTTTTCTGCAATTTCTCGGGCTTCTCTTAAGCCAGGATCGTAGAAGCACCCAATGATTGCGCCATCGAAGCCCTCTTTTTCCGCACCTTTTATGATTTTTAAAAGTTTAGGCACAACCAGCGCCCCGTAGGAATAGTATTCCAAGTGCCTTGGACCCTCTGGCAAAGAGGTTACTACCACTTCGGTTTCAGGGCGTTTATATTGAGCCAAATACCTTTGCCATTCATCGACCATGTCACTGACTACTGGTTCAATGTATAGCAATTTTGTCATCCATTCCTCCTTAGGGTTTCAATATTGTCGCTTACAAGCTATAACCTTTTTCCCTTTTTCTACAAAATCTCATTACTTCTAATAAACACATGATTCCTTTTCTTTTGTTCAAACTCCTTTGCTACCAGTTTCTTCCGGCCTAGAAAAAAGGTGGCATCGCACCGTATGCTCTGGGAAAACCTCGATCATCTCGGGATCCACTTCCGAGCAAATGGGCATCCTGTAGGGGCATCTTGGATGAAAACTGCATCCTGACGGTGGGTTGACAGGACTTCCAATCTCACCGATAGAAACGACTTTCTTTGGCTTTAACTTTTCCTCTTCCTCCGTAATCACAGGAACCGAGGAAATTAGCATCTGGGTATAGGGATGAAGAGGCTTTTCGAAAAAGGTAGCAGTATCAGCTACCTCACAAATCTTTCCCAAATACATAATTGCAATCCTGCTGGCGACGTTTCTCATCAAACTCAAGTCATGGGTGATGAATAGATAGGTTAAGTGTAACTCTTTTTGAAGGTTCATTAACTTATTGATAACTTTTGCCTGAATAGATACATCCAGGGCTGAGGTTGGTTCATCGAGGACGATCAAGGACGGGTTGGATGCCAGAGCTCTGGCGATGGCCACCATCTGTTTTTCCCCGCCGCCAATTGAGGAGGGGAATTTGTAAAGGTACTCTGAGGGAAGTTCTACCTTTTCCAGAAGCTCAATCATTTTTTCTTTGAACTGTCTATTGGGAGTCCTAGTATGAAGCCTGAGGGGCAAACTCAGAATCTGTTCAATAGTTTGCTCGGGGTTCAACGAGGAACTAGGGTCCTGAAAAACAATCTGGATCTCTTTCTTTAGAGATAATGGCCTCCTCACGGCTTTCATACCGATGTCTTGATCCTTAAATAAAACCTGGCCGGAGGTAGGGCCATACATGCCTACAACGGTGTAGGCAATGGTGCTTTTACCAGATCCCGATTCTCCCACCAATCCTAAGGTCTCACCATACCTGATGCTGAAGTTCACTCCATCTACGGCTCGGACGAATATTGGACCTTTCTTGTCCTTACCAATGCGGAAGTACTTCTTCAGATTTACAGCTTTTAAGATTTCGTTATTTCCTAGTTGAGTCATTGTGTTCACCTCTGAGCCAAATAACATGCGACTAAATGGCCCTTCTCAACTTCAAACAATTGTGGGGGAGTTTCTACACAGGAAGGAGTAGCATACTCGCATCTGGGCTGAAATCGGCACCCCTGTGGTGGATTCAAATAATCAGGAATTCTTCCAGGAATGCCCTTGGCTAGACCGCCCCCAGATAATTTGGGCACAGAAGCAAGTAAACCTTTGGTATAGGGATGCACAGGGTTTTTAAAGAGATCTTTAGTGAGAGCGGTTTCCACAATCGTCCCTGCATACATTACATATATTCTATCCGTCATTTCCCGAGCTACCCCCAAGGAGTGTGTAATCAAAATTATGGAGGTTCCCTTCTTTTCGACTATCTCTCTCAAAAGACGCAAAATTTGGTCCTGAATAGTAACATCGAGCGATGTCCCCGGTTCGTCAGCAATGAGCAGGTTCCTGCTAGAGGAAATGGCCATGGCGATACAGACCCTCTGCCTCATGCCTCCACTTAATTGAAAGGGGTAATTTACCAGCATCCTTTCGGGATCTGGGAGGGACACTTCTTTTAAAGCCTTGACTGAGAGCATTTTGATTTTCTCTTTATGTACTCTCTTTTCTTCCAAAGCGAGGGAGTACTTGACGACATCGCCAATTTGAGTTCCTATTGTAAACACCGAGTTTAGGGCAGCTGTAGGGTCTTGAAAAATCATAGCGATTTCCTGAGAGCGAAGTCTTTGAATCTCCCTGGAGTTCATCTTCAAGATATCTTTCCCTCTATAACAGATCTCTCCCTTTGGGATGAGGAAGTCCCCTGGCGGAAGAATCCGCAGGATCGACTTCATGGTAGTAGTTTTCCCGCAACCGGCCTCCCCCACAAGACTAACGCGCTCTCCTTCTCGAACTATCAGGTTAATACCATTAAGAACCTTTAAATAACCACCGTAAACTCGATACCACGTATGAAGGTCCTTTATGTCCAAGAGAACATTTTCTTTGGTTTCCATTCTTATCCTCTGCTTGTTTCCAACATATCCCTTATGCCATCACCCATTAAATTGAAACCCAGAAGGATGAATACGATGGCTAAAGCAGGGAAAATAGTCATCCACCAGTAAGTAGGCATATACCTGGCACCGTCCGAAACCATCTGACCCAACGCAGGGGTAGGTGGTTGTTGTCCAAGCCCTACGAAACTTAGCGAGGCCTCTAGTAAAATTACCCACCCCACATCGAGTGCCACCTTGGTAAAAATAGGGGATAAACAGTTGGGGAGGATTTCTCTGAAGATAATGTGGAACTTGTTCGCTCCAGTTAACTCAGCTGCAATGACAAAGTACTCATTTTTAATGGAGGAAGCTGTCCCGTATAAAAGCCTCGTGTACCAGGGCCACCACATAACGGTGATTGCAATCATACTGTTCATCAGATTGGGCTTTAACATCGCTGCAACGGCAAGAGCGAGGATTAGAGGGGGCACGGCAAGAAAGATGTCGGTGATGCGCATGATTATGGTGTCAGCCCATCTGCCTTGGAAATAGCCTGCGAGTAGTCCCAGAAGAACGCCCAAAGGCACAGCTAAACCTAAAACTACAATTGCCATAAGTAAAGCATCCTGAAACGCAAAGATAATCCTTGAGAAGATATCCCTTCCCATGTTGTCCGTTCCACAAAGGTATCGCAATGACGGTCGTAGTTCGGCGTTCGCGAAATCAACAAAAGGTCCTGCGTGCTCAGGATAAGGAGTTATCCAGGGTGCGAAAATTGCTGAGACAATTACTACCAAGACAATTACTAACCCTACTACGGATAAGCGATTTCGGGAAAACTTATACCAACTCCTTCCCAGATTTTTCCAGAACATGAACTTAGGTGTGGGTAGACTAACACCCATTGTATTGGACTGACCTCCGCTCAAGTTTCCCATTTTACACATCTCGGGCGGTGCTTAGTCTAATTCTGGGGTCTAGGAGTGCCACAATGACATCAACGATAATGTTTGTAACCATGAAGACGACTCCAAATACGACGATAACCGCAGAAATCGCATCTAGGTCTTTGTGCAGCATGGCATTAATACCGTAACGTGAAATCCCGGGCCAGTTAAAAATTAGTTCCACAAGGAAAGCATTAGATAATAGAGATGCGAAATCCAAACCCATAATCGATACAGTAGAAATCAGAGAGGGTTTCAGGAGGTATTTGGACATAACAGTCTTTTCAGGTATTCCATACCCTCGTTCTGCGGCAAGAAAGTCCTTGTGCATATTATCAACCATAGAAGAGCGGGTAATCCGTGCTTCTTGGAAAAGCCCTCCTAAAGATAAAGCAACTGCTGGCAAGATCATGTGTTTCAATGCATCCCAGAAGGCGGGAAAGTTGCCCTCAATTAGACTGTCAAGGGTTAATAGACCTGTGATAGTCCGAGGGGAGGTTATTCCAGGACTTAGCCTTCCTAAGACTGGTAGTATTGGCCAGTAGTATCCAAACACCAGCATGAAAACAATCGCTACTACAAATGCTGGAATCGCTACTCCAAAATAGCTTGCAATTCTTATTAAGTTATCAACCCAAGTATCCTTATATTGAGCTGCAAGAACTCCAAGGAGGATGGCAAAGAAAACCATCAATATGCCTGCAAAAATAGCCAGCTCCATTGTTGCTGGAAAATATTCTTTAATATCGTCCAGCACTAGTCTCTTGCTAACCAGGGAGTGACCGAAATCTCCCCGAACAACCCCCTTGATCCAGTAAAAATATTGCTCTGGTAAAGGCTTATCCAGATACATTTCCTTCCTCAGTGTTTGAACCACCTCTTCAGGAGCTCTCGGCCCCAGTGCCATGCGGGCTGGGTCACCCGGGACAACTCGAGCTATTACAAAAATTACTATTGAAAGGCCAATAATTACAAAAATTGAAAGCAAAAAACGCCTGAGAAGAAAACTGCCAAGTTTCACTTGTTTTACCCCCTATATCATTGTACCTGACTTAATTTATACAATCCATCGTATTGCCTCATCTGTTTTCTACTCGAAATCGCATCGTTGCGTCACGGATAAATCTACTCCAACACAGTAGACTGAGGAGGAGCAATGTCAGGAACATGTCGCCGCTGCACTGAGCAGCATTCGCAGCGACCTCTCGTTCCCTCTCTTGGGCATCCATTCGGATAACGGGAGCGAGTTCATGAACAACCACCTGATCCGCTACCCTCAGCAGGAGCACATCACCCTAACACGGTCCCGTCCACTCAGGAAGAATGACAACTGCTTCGCGGAGCAGAAGATTTGGAGCATCGTCTGCAAGATGCAATACCAGCCAATTTGTCCAGCCATCATATAGGACCTAGAGGTCCTAAGAAATGTCTGACAGGTTCCAAGCTTCGATCTCTTCGCGAGGGGGAGCTTGGTATTCATTCTTCTTGTTAAAATACCATCCATGCTTATTTCTCAAATCCACAAGGAATTCAGTGTAGTTTAAGGCAGCCAGACCAACATCTATGACTGGTACCCCTAAAATACCTTGTAACTCTTGATAGAACCCAAATTGGTGAGTACAGCCAAGGATGATGACTTCCGCTCCATCCTGTTCAATCGCTTTTTGCGCAGCCTGAACTATCCTCCTTTTAGTCTCTTCAGGGTCCACCTGAAGGTCCAGTACCCCCATGCCAATGGCCTGAAAGGATGCTAAGTGATCTTGGAATCCATACTTAATGACGTTTTCTCTCATAAGAGGGATCCATTTAGTCCGTCCCACAATTATGGAAAAACGTTGCCCAAGTGTTGACGCGATATGCATTGAAGCTTCCGCTGGAGCAGTGACCACCAATTTTTCTGCAATTTCTCGGGCTTCTCTTAAGCCAGGATCGTAGAAGCACCCAATGATTGCGCCATCGAAGCCCTCTTTTTCCGCACCTTTTATGATTTTTAAAAGTTTAGGCACAACCAGCGCCCCGTAGGAATAGTATTCCAAGTGCCTTGGGCCCTCTGGCAAAGAGGTTACTACCACTTCGGTTTCAGGGCGTTTATATTGAGGCAAATACCTTTTCCATTCATCGACTATGTCACTGACCAGTGGTTCAATGTATAAGATCTTTATCATTCATTCCTCCTTAAAACTGAAATAGTTTTGCTTACGGTCACTCCGGCTGTTCACCAACTTCTTCCTGCCGCTGATGCAGCTCACCCACAAGACACGACAGAGAGCCAAGGTCACCCGCTCGTATGGCACACCCAGCTCCCGATATGGGCGTCTCCTGGCTTCACCCTGTATCACCGAGGAAGCACAGGAGGCGCTCAAACGTCAGTACCAGCATCTTGATCCCGTCGCCCTCCATGATACGATCCTTGCAGATGAACGGCACCTGCGAGACCTTCTCCTCACGAAGAAACAGGCCCGGCCCCACATCATTTCGAGGAAAGCAAGGGGCTGGCAACTTCATCCGGTTTCAAGTAAATTCTGATGTGAGGCAACGATTCCTCGTTCGAGTACGTTTTTCGTGAGGCAATAGGCCCCGCAAGCATAATAACTACGGTACGAACGGCGTATATGGCTGTTGTGCCTTCTCGGGAAAGACCTTGAAATCCCGATAATACCAGTTGTAGCCCATAACGGGGTTACTTGGCTTCCCTCCCTTTACAAGCTCTACTGCAGGGATTACAATATAATCACTTCGATAGGCTTCCTTTATTACCTGCTCCAAAATCCATAATGTTGGGCTGAGTTCGAGAATTTTCTCCTGAATGGTATAGTATTTTTGGAATCGCTCTTTTTGATCAACGGTGGCAATCGCAGCCTTGATCAATGTGTCAATTTCAGGATTTTGTAGCCATTCTCCCTGTTCCCAGGTTCCGGTAGAGCTGGATTGATAACGAGATTCCAACATCGATCCCGCTTCAGCATAATGAGGAGAGACGAAGACGACCGATCCATTGGGGGTAGTTGCGGGTTTAGCCAACAAATCGATCAAGGAAAGCCAAGGTACTTTGACAACGTTTACCTTTATTCCTAACTTGGCGGCATTAGCTTGAACCATCAAAGCGATCTTTTCCTCATCCGGAACTTCCGACACCCAAGCGAGTTCAAAGGGGTTCTTGTCCAATTTTCCGTAATACTTTGATTGCTTCAACTCCGCTTCTGCCTTCGCCAGATCCAGACTGTATGGCACCAAATCGGGATCGTATCCCGGGGTACTGGCAGCAATAGCAGTGGAAGGGCGCGAACCTGGGAAAATCTTGTCAATAATTTGCTGGTAATCAATGCAGTAAGCAAGAGCTTTCCGGAAGTGGATATCGTCTGTCGGAGCTTTTTTGGTGTTAAGCATGATGTTCAGAACTGAGCCCTCGAAGAGAGAGGATACGTCGACATTGGGAAGCTGGTCAATAGAAGCGAGATTTTCGCTGGTCTGCCATTGGTCAGTGATTTCCAGTTCCCCTCTGGACATAAGAGTTCTTACGGTTACCGCCTCAGTGCCTCCGATTTCTTTAACATACTGGGGAGCGTCCTTGTTATCCCACCCAGCCCAGTAACCGTCGAATTTCTCCATCAAGAGGTATTCTGCCGTTTTCATTTCCTTGACTTTGTAAGGTCCGGAGCCAGCATCATTGGTGACCAACCATCCCTTACCGTAATCCTTAAACTCCCCATAGGAACCAGGTTGAAGATTTGCCATTACCTGGTTTTTATCAAGAATGTAAAGCCTTACCAGGGCTCCCAGGAAGGGCCCAAAGGGCTGTTCGAGGGTGAATTGAACTGTGTATTTGTCAAGGGCTTTAGCTTCTTTGACGGAAGTGGAAAAAAGGTACCCATATCCCTCTCCGATAGTCTTGAGTCTCTGGAGAGAGAAAACCACATCCTCTGCTGTCAACTCGTCTCCGTTGTGGAACTTAACTCCGGGTACTAATGTAAAAGTGTAGGTCAATGAATCCTCAGAGATTACCCAGCTCTTTGCCAGCAAGGGTTTTACACTACCATCCGGATTTGGAAAGACCAGCGAATCGTACATATTACATATAGCAGTCGAGCTTGCATAGTCCGATCCTACTGCAGGATCAATGTAGCAGGGCCACGAGTTGGTATGGCGAATGACCTTAATCTCTGTCGCAGTAGGAGTAGTCTGTTGCTTGCATCCGACAAGATTCAACACCAAGCCCGCCACAAGAATCAAGAACAATGCATTTCTCAAAAACCTGACAAAGATACTTCCCTTCATGACTTTCCTCCTTGAACTGTCTGATTTTTGACTCTTCTCCCCGTAAATTCGGAGATCTCGCATGAAGCGTTCTTCGCGAAACACCTTTCGGTGCTGAGGAATTCTCTGTTCAATTCGGCGTTAGGGAATAGTGCAGGTTCATTTCTCAATCAATGACACGGTATAGAGAACGAGGTCATTTAAAAATGCGCTGAATTGAGAATCATCCTCCATCACTTTCAACTTCCCCTGCTCAATCTTTTCCTGAATCTTCTCCAAGGATGGCGGTGAGATACCGCTGTCAGAGAGAACAGTAATGAGACGGCTAGCTGAATCAATAAGTCTCAAGGGGCCGTAGCTTTTCGTTTCGTTAACCAAATTGCAAGCACTGGTAAGCATATAGCAGACTAATCCGAAGATCTGTTCTTCAAAAGCTTCATTCATCTGCATAGGAATTGAACCAGATTACGTTCGGGTTTCGCCTGGGAGCAGGGGGATTTTTCCCGGGGAAACCTACTGAGATTATGAGTTGCGGACACAAGTGCGCCGGCAAACCCATGATTCTCTGAACGGCCTCGGCATGAAAAGAAGCAATTGGGCAAGTTGCCAAGCCGGCCGCATGGGCAGCGAGCATAATGTTCTGAGCCGCCATGGCCGTATCCATTATAGACAGTACCTTGACCCCCAAGTCGCCCCCTTTTTCTAGCTCATAGACCAGATCCTCACAGATGACAATGATGGAAGGGGGAGTCCCCAAGAGGCCTGGAGAAACCAGCTTGACCCTATTGAGAATCTTGGGGTCAGTGATAATGAAGAATCGCCAGGCCTGGATATTTCCACCTGACGGAGCCCATATTCCCGCCTCCAGAACAAGGCTCTTAAGCACCTCGTCCTTCACTGAATCATCAGTGAACTTCCTCACGCTCCTTCTGTTCTTGATCGCAGCCCAGATGTCCATCTGTCAGAGTCGTCAGGCAAATCGTTCCAGGATATGTTGAAGAATACGGACCACCGTCTTCATGTCCTCGATGGACACGCTCTCGGAAGTTGAGTGCTCATTCCTTGCTCCGGTCCCGATGGGGATTGTCGCTATTCCTTTCTCATTGTAAACCGCCGACTCCAGGCCACCGGTGATCACCATCACCTTGGGGTCATGAATTCCAGCGCTCTCCAAAGCTTCTCTTGCAACCTGGACCATCGGAGCGTCCTCTGGAATTCTCGCTGCCTTGAATGCCAAGTTCAGACTCACGTCTGCTTTGGCTCCAATCGAACGAGCCATAACCTCGAAAACTTCCTTGTAGGTATTACTCAAGGCTATGCATTTGTCGTTGTTCAGGCTTCTCACTTCCGCCTTTATGGTGCATTTGTCTGGAACAGCATTCGTGATTATGCCAGCCTGGATAATGCCGAAGTTGGAAGTGGTCTCGAAGTCTATTCTGCCATCTTTCAGCACTGCTATGGCCAGAGCTGCTGCCTTGATAGCTGACACTCCTTTTTCGGGCTCCATGCCTGCGTGAGCCCCTTTGCCCGTAATCTCGATATTGATGTTCATGAACGATGGAGTGCCAACCACAATGACGTCTAACGCGTCCATGTCCACCAAGAGACCACGTTTTGACTTCAATAGAGAGTAGTCAAGGTTCTTGGCTCCTACAAACCCAATTTCTTCCTGGCGCGTAAAAACGATTTCCAATGGTGGGTGCTTTCGTGAGGTTGCAACAGCTTCCAAAATCTCTGTTATTCCTGCTTTGCAGTCTGCTCCCAGTACCGTGTCCCCACTGGAATAGATAAAGCCATCCTTTACTACAGGTTTGACGCCCTTCCCAGGTTTCACGGTGTCCGCATGAGCGGCAAGCATGAGCGGCTCCAAGACCGGGGAATCCTTAGCTGCTATCTTGCAAATCAGGTTTCCATAGCTGTCCAGCTGGCATTGCCCGTTGAGCTCTCGTTCAACCTTATTCCGAAGAAACTCAAGGACTTCCTTCTCGTCTCCAGACTCACTGTCAATGCTGACCAGCTCACACAGATTCCTCGTCAACACTTCTTCTTCCACAAGAACCTCCAGTTCTACTCTTTATGGGAATCTTAAAACCTCACTGGTAAACCACGATGACAGTCCTGTGCGAAGAATCATCCAGGAAACTGGAAACATATACCCCAGATCACTTGCCAAGATGCCATTTCAACCAGTGAGGTCAAATTGTCATTGAGAGCTTATTTCCCTAATTTTGCGGTTAGCTTCTTGAGCTCTGGATCAAGGAGGACTCCCTTGTCCATAATCTGGACTCCGTCGAGCCATACGGAGG
>Ga0209429_10001829_pt1 | contig 12877 bp, 13 predicted proteins | sample BarGraNGADG00212_3_FD_184493 | JGI IMG/M metagenome (GOLD analysis project Ga0209429, IMG submission 184493) | Arctic peat soil microbial communities from Barrow, Alaska - Barrow Graham LP Ref core NGADG0004-212 (SPAdes) (version 2) | ecosystem: Environmental > Terrestrial > Soil > Wetlands >... | reverse complement strand
TTGAAATTCGTCGAATAGGTATTGCCCAGAGTGGTTGCCATCGAAAAACGGCAGCATCGTCTCGACAAGATTGGCCACGCCGAAGTTACAAATATCGGTATCGACGACGAAGACATGTTCGCCGCCCTTGATTAAATCTTTGGCCATGACGGCAGTCTGGTAGGTGCCGCTCACACCTTTAGAAAGCGGGACGACAATGATTTCGTCATAACCTTCGTTGAACAACTTGTCATAAGCCACTTGAAAATCGTAGGGGCTCGGCGAGCTGCTGCGAATATCTTTGACTTGGTTTAGATTGTCGATGATGAACTGTTCGGTGGTTTCAATTTCCGACATCGTTTTTTCGCCAAAAACGATATTGAGGGAAACGACTTCAATCTTATATTTAGCGATCGTTTCTGGAGAAAGGATCGTAGTTGAATCAATGACAAGGCCGACTTTACTCATAAAATAACACCCTCTTGCTTTCCTTACTCTTTTTAAGAGTAGATTCATAGTATGCCAAACTAGGTAAAATATCAAGTAATATGTACTTTTTGAGACAGTTAGTGCCAAGTGATTGAAATAAGCCATCGTTCAAGGAAAAAATGTTGGATAATTTAAAAAGCGACATCATTTTCCTTTTCGTTCCCTTCCGCTTTCGTTTCTCCGCCTTTATGACAAAGTCACAATTACTAAAAACTGATGACAACCTTTGTCATTCTTGTTATAATTTTACACGCACGGAGAAATACCCAAGTGGCTGAAGGGGCGGGCTTGGAAAGCTCGTAGGCTCTTAACCGGGCGCGAGGGTTCAAATCCCTCTTTCTCCGCCATTAGAAAATTCTGATCTTCGGCCGTCACTTCAGCAGCGGCCTTGGTCTGACAAGTTCAAAAGAAGTAGAGAAAGTTCATCGCACGCCGATGGACTTTTTTCTTTGTCGACCCGCCTCAAAATCCAGCGTGACGATTAATGACAAATGTCACTAGACAAAACGGATGGTCTATCCCCTATTATCTTTCTAGACTCGTCATCGCTTGACAAAGAACGTGTTCAAACCCAGAAATAGTCCAAATACAGACACATAAGAGAGTAAAATTCGCATTATTGCCGTGAGATAGTATAGAATAGGCTACGGAAAGAAAGGAGTAGATAAATGCCTCACTGGGCTTTATCTATTGCCGCAATTAATGAAAATAGGATATGCCTGCCTCGCCATCGGCGTCTCAAACGCGAACTTCCAAACCTGCAAACTGACGAGCATCACCGAGTCTAAACTGATGGATTTGATTGCCAGCAATTTACACGCGCTTGAAACGCTGGTCGATTACAATATCGAAAACCACATCCAGCTCTTCCGCATCAGCACGGATGTGATTCCTTTCGGCTCAAGCGTCGCCAACCGTCTCGCCTGGTGGGATTTATTCAAAAACTCACTGGACCGCATCGGCGAAAAAATCCGTCGTAGCGGCATGCGCGTCTCAATGCATCCCGGCCAATGCACCGTACTGAATTCGCCGACCGAGGAAGTCGTCGCTCGCGCGATCGAAGACTTGGTTTACCATGCACATTTTTTGGATTGCCTCGGCGTTGATTTCACCAATAAAATCATTCTTCATGTCGGTGGCGTCTATGGCGAAAAAGAAACCGCCATTGCCCGCTTTGTCTCGGTCTATAAATCCCTGAGCCCCGAAATCAAACGCCGCCTCGTCATCGAGAATGATGACCGGTCTTATACCGCGCAGGATGTTCTGAGCATCAGCCAAATTTTAGGCGTTCCTTTTGTTTTCGATAACCTCCACCACGCATTGCATCCAAGCTCTGTCGAACATACCGACGTCGAATGGATTAATTTGGCAAAACAAACTTGGAAAACAAGCGACGGTCCCCAGAAAATCCACTACTCGCAAGCCGACAAGAGCAAACGCTCCGGCGCCCATTCAGCCAATGTCAAACTGGATGCCTTTTTACGGTTTACGAAAACCTTAAGCCGCCAAGACATCGACATCATGCTGGAAGTCAAAGACAAGAACCTTTCGGCACTGAAATGCCAGAACGTTCTTGCCGAAGAAAAAGCCATCAAGGTCCTCGAAAAAGAATGGAGTCGGTATAAATACACCGTGCTCGAACATTCACATGCCAATTATCTCGGCATCCGTGATTTGCTAAAAGATAAAAAGGGTTATCCGGCAATCGAATTCTACCACCTGCTGGAAGCTTCATTAGCCCTGCCGATTGAAACCAAAGCAGGGTGTAATGCCGCCGAGCATGTCTGGGGTTATTTCAAGAAAACCGCCACGCCCGCCGAAAAGAAAACCTTTGTCCGCGTCTTAGAGGCGTACCAAACCGGCCATGGGGCGCTCACCACGATCAAAAACCAATTAAGAAAAATGACCTTAAAGTATAACAAGAAGTATTTGACCGATTCGCTCTACTTCGATTTATGAGCAAATGAAAAGGACTGCCAAGCGTCGCAGTCCTTTTTTAGTGTTTCTTGTTATACGGGGCATTCATCTTGTCGATGAACACGAGCAGTTGAATCTCGGGGCTCTCTTCGATGAACTCCGCAAAACGTTTTTCGTAATCGGCTTTTTTATCTTGGAAACGGATTACGTACTTGAAGCCTTTTTTTGTTTCTTCCATAGCGGTTCACCCCTTTGTGAAGTGATTATAGCATAACCGCAAAAGAAATAAAGACCTGGATGCTTACAAAAAAAAGAACCTTCCGGTTCTTATTTTCCAAGTCGTTGGGCGCGGCGCAAGGCTTTTTCGTTCTCGAAATCGTCTTTCTTCGCGTAGTAGAGTAAATCGATGACCGCGACAATGACGCCGACAGCGATGAAGATCGTGCCCCAAATCCGCCAGTCAAAGGAAATTTTGCTCCAGGCGATGACCGCATTCTCAGCGGTTAAAATCCAGTTTTGGGCGCTCGTGACATCAAGCAAGTCTCCGACGATGCCAAACGTCGCTAAAGCCAGTCCGAGGCCGGTGATGACGATGGCAATGATATAGAAGGCGAGTTCGCCTTTCGCTAATTTCTTTTTCATAAAATACTCCTCTTGTGCGTTTTTCATTTTATCACGCACGAAACGCTTAATCAATCACGAATTCAAGGGCTTAAGCGTTGCCTTTGCCGTCGGGTTTAGCCGCGGCTTGTGCCGCTTGGGTGAGCGCCATCAATTCGGTGATTACCGGTTGATAGCTTTTACGCCAAGTTTCTTCGCTCGTCGCCACCACTTTTAAGATGACGTCATGGTTCTCTTTAAAGACTTCTTGGAAGTTGACATGACGCTTGCCTTCAGGCGTTACGACGCCTTTATAGGTGGTCTTTTCTTCGAGGGTTAAATCCTTAAGCGGGAGTTCGCGTTTGCCTTCGATGCAATCGATAGCGCGGAACGAATTATCCATCATCTCGTTAAAGGCTTCGTCACGGACGGTGTTGTGTTCTTTTTGGAACTTGAGGAAACCGACGAGACGTTTCAGGTCGCCGACGATGTAGTTCGACTGCGGGCTCGGGATGCCTTTGGTCTCGCGCATCGCTTTGTTGAATTCAAAGAAGGTTTTGTCAATTTCGGCCATGACGGTCATAAAGACGATGCTCCGGTACAGCCGTTCATCATCCGCGATGACTTTTTCGATCCCGGGTTCAGATTGATTCTTCTCACGGGCAAAGTTCAAATAGCCGCGGGTAATGTCGCTGAGCGTTTCATGAAGCCCGACGATGAAATCAAAGAGTTGGAGATGCTGAGCGTGATCGACACGGAGACCCTCCGGCGAGGGACGTAAGAATGTCGACGCATCGCCATAGACGGTCTCGATAAAATCATTGAGTTTAGTTTCAATGCTTTTTCCGGTTTCGCCGTTGGTGTCGATGAAATTGCGTAACGGTGATTTTTCCTTGAGGGCCAATGCGAGCCCGGTTTTCCGCTGCTCATAAGCCTGCAGGTTGTAGGATTCTTTGGTAAGGGCATATTCGAGGGAATCACGTAATAAGATGTTGTAGTGATAGATTGAGAGAATGTGTTGCGATACTTGATTCATGATGCTAATCCTTTTCCTCTTGGAGGTAAGCTTCCATTTCCGGGAAGCGTTTAATGATATGCTTGGCGTACTTCTTGACGCTCGGGACGGCGTGGCTCATGACGTAACTATGCTCGAAGTTTTTAAACATCGATATATCGTTACCGGAGTCACCAACGACGTGAACGTCTCCGTAAGCGATGCCTTGGGCGTCGCAATACTTTTTGAGGGAGAGGCCTTTGCTACATTCGGCTGGGGTAATCTCAATGAACTGTTTGGTCCACGATGATTCCACAGAGGGGTAATGTTCGCGGACATAATAGTTAATGGTTTTAGCGTGTTCGGCTGAGCCTTTATGAGCTCCAAAATAGAGAATAAGGGAATAGAGTTGGCCTTTTTTCAGTTCGCGCCGGAAGAGGCGATTGCCGAAGGTGTATTTTTGTCGGTAGATGCCTTGAGCGGCATAGTAGACTTCGTAAAACATCCTGAGTAAGAAGCTGATTTCTTTGACATAGAGGACGATGCCGTTATCGCGGGTTTGGAGCATCCATGCCCGGACCGAGACGGTCTTATCAAGATAATCGAATATTTCCGTCGCCACCTTGTTGTCAAGGCTGGTGTCTTTGAGGAATTTGCCGTCGGCGATGATGTAGGTGCCGTTACCGCCCACCACATCCAGCGGATAGCCAACTTTTTCGATGACGCGTTCGGTGTACTCGCGGTTACGTGACGTGCATAGGACGACCTTGCCGCCCGCTTTGATGAAGCGACGGATAAAAGCGACGTTCCGGTGAGGAATCATCGTCATTTTTCTTTGGGGGTAAAATAACGTTCCGTCGAGGTCAGTCGCGAGAACCTTTGCCATGCAATCACCTACGTTTCATTATTATACACTAAAAGTGAAAGTTTCTAGTCTTTCTAGACGTATTAAAAGATAAAAAAAGAGGACCGAAGTCCTCTCTTAGTTTTACTTGGACATTTTGTTCTCGGCTTGGATGAGTCCATAGCCTCCGTCGTTACGGCGGTAGAGAACGCTCATCAGCTCATCGTCAGCATCGAGATACATGAAGAAGTTATGCCCGAGCGCTTCCATCCGGGTGATGGCTTCTTCTAACGACATCGGATCGAGATAAAGGCTCTTCGTCCTAACGACTTGATCTTGTATGGCAGCGGATTCATCGGCTTCAAAGTTAGCGAAGGCGATGGATTCCCCGAGACTGGTTTTGTTGCGGCGGTCTAAACGGGTTTTCAGTTTGCGCATCTGCCCTTCGAGTTTATCGATGGCCAGATCGACGGCGGCGTACAAATCGGGATTAGCGACTTCAGCGCGGAAGTCCATCATTTTGGTAAAAATGGTGACCTCGACTTTCGCCCCTTCTCTGTAGCTCATCACGACAGCGCGGCAGTTGACATCGTCAGTAATAATGAAGTATTTGTCCATGCGCGAAAGCTTCTTCTCGGTTACAGACTTAATCGCGTCGGTAACCGAGATGTTTTTACCGATGACTTCGTATTTCATATGATTATCCCCTTTCAAAAGTTGCCAGAGCAACTCTACGCTTATATTGTCGCATATTTAGAAAACTTTTGGTGGAGAGAAGCAAAAGGATGCGACAAAATCGAAGCATTTACTTAGGCAATAAAGCCTTGATTATTTCGACTTTATCGAGTTTTTCCCAAGGGAGTTCCATATCCGGACGGCCGAAGTGGCCATAGCACGCTAAATCCTGATATTTGAACTTCGGGTGGGTGAGCGAGAAGTCACGGATGATGATGCCGGGACGGCAATCAAACACTTTTTTAATTATGCCCAAAATAACTTGGTCGGAATAGTGCGCCGTGCCAAACGTGGCAATGGCGTAACTGAGCGGATCGGGCACGCCGATGGCGTAGCTGAGTTGGACTTCGAGGCGTTCGGCCACCCCGGCGGCCACGAGGTTCTTGGCGATGTATCGGGCCATGTAGGTGGCACTGCGGTCAACCTTGCTCGGGTCTTTACCGGAGAAACTGCCACCGCCGTGACGGGCGGCGCCGCCATAGGTATCGACAATGATTTTGCGTCCGGTTAAACCGGTATCCCCTTCGGGACCGCCGATGACAAAACGTCCGGTCGGGTTAATCAGGTATTTGAAATCTTCATTGAGACCAAAGGAACGGACCACCGGTTTCATGATTTTCTCGTAGATGTATTTTTTGAACTCTGGCAAGTCGGCATCGGGTTCGTGCTGGACGGACATTAGGACGGTATCGACACGAGGATGCTTGGGGTCCGTGTAGTCGATTGTCACTTGCGATTTCATATCGGGACGCGACCATTTGAACACGCCTTTTTTACGGGCAATTGAGGCATAGCGCATCAGTTTGTGGGCAATGACTACCGCGAGGGGCATATAGCCGGGATCTTCGCTACTGGCATAACCGAACATGATGCCTTGATCGCCGGCACCCATATCTTCCGGTTTGTCGCCACGGTCAACCCCTTGGGCGATGTCCGGGCTTTGGGCTTTGATATTGACCATGACTTTGCATTCATCGGCGCCAATCCCGAGTTCTGGACGAACGTAGCCGATTTTACGTAAAACGCCGCGGGCAATGCCTTCATAATCGGGCATTTGCTCTTTTTTGCAGGCGATGGTGATTTCGCCGGCGACAAAGATCAGTTCGGTCGTGGCAAAACACTCCGCGGCAACGCGAGCGTTCGGGTCGACGGAAAGGCAATAATCTAAGATCGCATCGCTGATTTGGTCACAGATCTTGTCAGGATGTCCTTCGCTCACAGACTCACTGGTAAACAAGATTTTCTCGCTCATATTTTCTCCTTTTAAAACAAAAGACTTTCCACTCCGGAAAGTCGTTAAGACAGGGTTCCGGTTTCATCGCTCGAGGTGGACCTCGCTCAGGAAGAGCACTTACTGCCAATGGCAGAGTTGCTACCGCGTTCTTTCGTCCTTGTATGACGCGGTTCTGGATGAAACGTATTTTGTTTTCCTTTATATTATCGACGAATCCTCAAGGCACGTCAAGGATAACGAGAAGATTGGGATGATAACGCTACTTGGCCATGATTTCCCGGAGGGCAATTGAAAGCTGGTCAGGGCAACTGGAGAGACGGCTCCCGCAGTGCGTGCCGCTCAGTTTATCCGCGATTTCTGCAATCGGCCGTCCTTCAATCAAACGGCTGATGGCCAAAAGGTTTCCGGAGCATCCGCCGATGGCTTCGAACTTGACGATGATGCCATCTTCATGGCGAATGATAAAGGCGCGTGAACAGACGCCTTTCGGCTTAAACATATACTCTTCCATAGGGACACCGCTTTCTTTAGTTAAACTAGTATTTAAAAGTTATTTAACAATCGTTCCGTAGACAACGCCAGCACAACCGGCAGCGTTACTTTCATCGGTATCGATATGCATCGCGAGAGCAAAGTCTTCACGCACGCGGACCACCACGTCGCCAAAGACGAGCGAGCGTTCCGGCGAATCGATTTTGACGGAGACGACTTGGCCATTCTTGACGCCCATTTCGGCAGCGTCTTTCGCGACCATATGGATATGCCGTTTGGCAATGATGAGACCTTCTTTGAGCACGACTTGACCGACTGGGCCGACAATCGTGACCGGAGCACTGCCGACAACATCGCCGGATTCACGGATGGGCGCGCTCACGCCGAGTGTCCGAGCATCGGTCAGCGATACTTCGATTTGCGTGGCTTTGCGGCAGGGGCCAAGGATGGAGACGCCTTCGAGTGTCTTTTTCGGTCCGACGATATTCAGACGGACATCAGAAACGTATTGTCCGGGTTGTGATAATTCTTTACGCGGCGAAAGCTTAAAATCTTTCCCGCAGAGCGTGTGTAAATCGGCTTCCGTCACGTGGATATGACGGGCACTGGTTTCGATTAATGTTGGTTTCATAATAAAATTCCCCTATTCCAACGTTAATTATATTGTTAATATAAAAAATTGCAAGAAAGACCAGTTTTAACGGTCCTTTTTTAGTTCATTTTACCTCCCTTTTTCTTCCCCCAAAAAAATAATAAAATTGTTTCTTCCTTTGCGAAACTAAACCTCTTATAATGGTCTCAGCAAATAGAGGAAAGCTTTTATGGAAAAAGAAGAATTCAACCTCGAGATTCTCGAAAAAATCATCCAAGAAAAAAACGTCAACGCCCTACGTGAGCTTTTCGAAAGTATCGCCCTCATCGACATTGCTGAAGTCGCCGATCGGATCGATGACCCAAAAGAACTCCTATTCATTTTCAAAACCGTCAAAAGCGAAACCACCGCGGAATTTTTCTCTTACTTAACGCCAGAAGTCCAAGAAAAACTGGTTCGCGTCTTTACCGACAAAGACCTCATGACCCTGATTGCCAGTTCTTATACGGATGATATCGCCGACTTCCTGATGGATATGCCCGCAAACTTGGTCGAACGGATATTAAACATCACCGACAAGCAAACCCGTGAAGTGGTCAACCGTCTTTTGAACTATAAAGAAAATACCGCCGGATCAATCATGACGACGGAATATGTGACATTAAAGAACTCCGCCACCGTCGAAGAGGCTTTAGCGGCCATCCGTAAAATCGGACGTGAAGCCGAAACCGTCTATACTAACTTCGTCATCGATGAGAAACGGAACCTCGTCGGCACGGTCGCCCTCGATGATTTGATTTTCAGCGAACCCAAACAACTCCTGACTGATATCATGGTCACCGATTTCATCACCGTCGAAGTCAATACCGACCAAGAAGAAGTCGCCCAGGATTTCAAACGTTATAACCTCGATGCTATGCCAGTTTTGAATGCTGACCACCGCTTGGTCGGTATCGTCACCGTGGACGACATCATCGATGTCATCGAACAAGAAGTCAGCGAAGATATGGCCAAGATGGCTGCCGTCAGCCCGCTTGAAGATTCTTATATCAAATCCTCCGTTTGGGCATTAGCCAAGAAGTGCATCCCGTGGCTCATTATTCTCCTCGTTCTTGGTGTCGGCGCCTCGATTGTTCTCAATATCTTTGAACACTCGTTAAGCACCTTACCGATTCTCGCTGCCTTCCTTCCCATTTTGATGGACGGCGGAGGAAATTCCGGAAACCAAACGACCGTCCTCGTAACCCGTTCGTTAGCCCTAAAGGAAATCACCCCTAAAGACTTCTTAAAAGTCATCTGGAAAGAACTACGCGTTTCACTCATTGTCAGTGCCTTTGTCGGCCTCTTTGCCTTTGGTTGGGTTTTGTTTGAATTCGGGACGGGTATTCTCGGCTACGATGAATTAATTGGTCTATCGGGTTGGTCTTGGTTTGCGCAAGCGGGTCTCGTCGCATCGCTCGTGGCTATCACGCTGGCCGGTGCCATCATCTTGTCCAAAACAATCGGCGCGGTCCTGCCCCTCGGCGCAAAAGCGGCCGGCCTCGATCCCGCGGTCGTCGCTTCGCCATTACTCACCACCATCGTCGATGTCTGCGCGCTGCTCCTCTACTTCTTTCTTTCCGCCCAAGTCTTCAATCTCATTTAGGAACATATAAAAAAGAGGCGTCTGGTCATCACCGGTCGCCTCTATTCTTTTGCTTATTTTCCGTCGTTCAGTTCTTTGTGGTATTGATACAATTCTTCAGTCGCAAAGTTCAGTTTGGTAAGCACGTTTTTGGCGTGAATCGGGAACACGAACCACGTATCATCCATGGTCGAGATATCAATCGCGTCGCCACGGCCGAGATAATTGAACTCGACGTGGATGGAAGGCATCGAATGGATCGGTTTTTGAAGTTCAAACGGCTTGCCGTTGATCGTGCCTTTAAGCAGGAGTCCAGAATCGTCTTGCGTCATATGGACCGTGCCCTGCCGGACAAACCCCGCTTTGCTGCTAACGAGTTCTTCTAAATAGACATCATCTTCAAAATGATAACGGCCTTCGCGGACTTCTTTTCGGACATTGGCGCGCTGCCAATGATACCAATCGGGAGCGTGTTGGAAACGGGTCTCGCCATTGAGGCAATGAAACTGGCCATAAACATCCATCTCATATTCCTTGCCGCAATGTTCGCACCAGAGTTTAGTGCCTTTCGAATTCATCTCGTGTTCTTGACCGCAATGTGGGCATTGATAGAGGACGACATGGATATTTTCCGCCCGTTTGGGATTGGTCACTTTAATCTTGTGATCCCGTTGCCAGGCATAATCATCGATAACGAAATGTTGTTCGATGCGCTTTTGGACTTCTTCGGCCGGTAACGTTTCGATTTCTTCTCTTGTCACCACTTGATACGCATCGGTGACAAGCTTCAATCTCGAATAAGGATGTTTTCGCCACTGCGGAGAACGGATAAAGTCGCCATGGCAGATGAGGACAACGACCGGAACATGTGACGCTTTGGCCAACTTGCCAAGGCCGCCGTCAATCGTTTCGTTGGTGCCGATAAAGGAGAAACGAGCTTCTGGATACAATGCCAAGATGGCGTGGTTCTTCCGCATCGCGTAAATGATATGTTTAACGGCGACGATATCGTTGGTAAATTTCCGTTTGGCAATCACGCCGAGATGACGGAATAAGACTTCGCGTCCATTGAACTCTTCAATCGAGCACACCCAGTGGATGCCATGGGGCCAGGCCACGCGTACGGCTATCGCGAAATCAACAAAGGCAGCATGCGTCGAAATCAACAAAAAAGGTCCCTTGAGGCCTTTAAAATCATGCTTGACGAGTTTGTGTCTGACCGGAAGAAGCGTGTAAGCCATAAAGGCCCATTCTACGAGGCTCCAAAAGGGTCCGGCGCGATGAGGATTTTCGGCATTATCGAATTTGCCATTGACGTTCATTTTGTTTCCTCCAAAAGATGTCGCTAGAAACAAGTTACTCTAACCTGGGAATTTTGTCAAAACGTTTCATCTGTCTAAAATTGTTTTCTGATTTTAAACGCCTCTTTTTTTATGATATAATTAAGTCCGAATTCATGCGACAATTGATTGCATAATATGTCGAAAAAAAGGTAGAGAAATGAGTAAAAAAACCGCCATCATCATCGGCGCCGGACCTGCGGGTCTGACCGCAGCCTATGAACTATTAAAAACAAGCGACATCACGCCCATCATTTTAGAATCCTCCGACATGGTCGGTGGCATCAGTAAAACGATTGATTATAAAGGTAACCGCATCGACCTTGGTGGCCACCGCTTTTTCAGCAAGAATGCGGACGTCGTCGCTTTATGGAATGAAATATTGCCAACCCAGGGATTTCCCGCCCTCGACGATAAAATCTTAAACCGGGAAAAGCCTCTTGTTTCTGGTGGTCCCGACCCGGAAGTCTCCGACGAAGTGATGCTCATACGTACTCGGGTGTCGCGTATCTATTATTTAAAGAAGTTCTTTGATTATCCCGTCTCGATGAAAGTTCAGACGTTCAAAAACATGGGTTTCCGACGCACGGTCCAATCCGGCTTCGGCTATTTAGGCGTGGCGGTCTTTAAACGCAAAGAGAAAAACCTAGAGGACTTCATGGTCAACCGCTTTGGCCGTCCTCTCTATCATATGTTCTTTGAACATTACACTGAAAAAGTGTGGGGCCGACACCCCCGCGATATCGATGCTTCTTGGGGCGCGCAGCGCATCAAAGGGCTCTCCCTATCGAAAGCCCTCGGCAACATCCTTTTAAAGCCATTCCGCGGCAAGAACAGCAAAAAAGTGGAAACCTCGCTCATCGAGCAGTTCGCGTATCCAAAGAAGGGCCCCGGCCAACTCTATGAGACCATGGCCAAGCGGATCGTTGAAATGGGCGGCACGATTATCCTCGAGGCCGAAGTGAATCAGATTGCTCTGAGCAATCAACACATCGACCATATCAGCTATTCAAAAGACGGCAAGCAAGTCGAGATTCAAGGTGACTACTATCTTTCGTCGATGCCTTTAAAGGATTTCTTTTTGGCTCTTGGCGAAAAACAAAGCGACCCCGAAGCCTTCCGCGTGGCCACCCATCTGGTCTATCGCGATTTTATTACCGTCGGTTTGCTCCTCAATAAACTCCTCATCAAGAATGAAACCCATATGAAGACGCTAGCAAATATCGTCCCTGATTGTTGGATCTATATTCAGGAAGATGAAGTGAATCTTGGGCGTTTACAAATCTTTAACAACTGGTCACCCTACATGGCGAAGGATGTCCTTCACACCGTTTGGGTCGGCCTAGAATATTTCGTCAATGAAGGCGACGCGCTTTGGAGCATGGATGAAAAGTCTTTTATCGCCATGGCCATTAGCGAACTGGCATTAACCGGGATCATCGATAAAGCCGATGTCTTGGATGCCGTCGAGATCAAAGTGGAGAAAGCCTACCCGGCCTATTTCGATACCTACAGCGAACTCGATAAAGTCATCGCCTATGTCAACCAAATCGATAATCTCTTCTGCATCGGCAGAAACGGCCAGCACCGCTACAACAATATGGACCACAGCATGTTGACGGCCATGGAAACAGTCAAATGCTTAAAGGATCCCGCCCATAGCGATAAATCCATGATTTGGAAAGTAAATACCGAGAAAGCGTATCATGAAAAAACTTCTGGAAAAGCTCAGTAATTCGAAATGCATGGCGTTTTTCCGCGCGCTTGTTAGCAAGCGTTATTTTCCGCTGCTGTTTGCCGGCGCGACTTTAGTCATCATTTATTTAGCGTATTTCATCTTTGCCTTCTCCGGCCCAATTCCAACTTTGACCGGCTTAGAGACGGCCAGTGAACTTTGGGATATCTTCCGCGTGCTTCCTGAGCAGTATGATTTCACCGTTTTAAAAATCACAATCATTATTTTACTGATTCTTGAATCTATCATCGTTTATGTGCTCATTGACCAACATCTCATGACTGTCAATCGGGCGGTATTTC